>OGPK01000808.1_pt1 | contig 28516 bp, 35 predicted proteins | sample 1552921 | NCBI WGS metagenome assembly OGPK01 (sample SAMEA2580264, study PRJEB22360) | human gut metagenome | biome: human gut; feature: human-associated habitat; material: faeces | place: Denmark | collected 2008/2010 | reverse complement strand
TCGACTATATTACCACTCCCAGCTCCTTTTGTCAACACCTTTTTCCAACTTTTTTGGTCTTTTTATCAACTTCTTTTACACTTATCCGGGCGTTTCGAGCTGCATATACAAAACAAGTGCCGGCAGAGCACAAAGATTGCTGCCGGCACTATATAATGTATATTATTCTTTGAGTTTTCCGAACATTATCGCTCCGGTAATTGCCGTTGCGGCGAGCGAAAGCACTGCAGTCAACATCTTATATCCTCTGCTCACTGCTCATCCTTCTTTCCGTGCTCCGCGAGCAGACGCTGCTTCTCGTCCCAGAGTTTCTGTGAGAGGTCGACATAATAGTTATGCGGATTGTCGAATCTCAGCACCTCATCCCAAAGAGTGTCGATCTGCTCGGCGCAGTGCTTCTTCACCTCATCAAGCGGCGGGCACTCGTAGACGCACTCGCCATCTTTGAAGAGCTGGACGGTCAGCGGCTTTGCAACATAGTTTTCGACTATCTTTCTCTTCCATGTGAAGTCGGGGTCGAAGAGTTCATAGGGCTTCGTATCGTCGACGACTTCGTTGTTGAGAGTCACGAGGTCAGCGATAGCCTTGCCGGTCTCGCGGTCAAAGAGTCTCCACGGCTTTTTGAAGCAGGGAGTCGATATTTTGGCGACATTGTCGCTTATCTTTATTCTCGGGCATATCTTGCCGTCCTTCTCAACGGCGCAGAGCTTGTACACCCCGCCTAGGACGGGGCTTGAAGAGGAGGTTATGAGTCTTTCACCAACGCCGAAGGAGTCAACCTTTGCACCCTGACCGATCATATCTCTGATGAGATACTCATCGAGCGAGTTGGAGGCGACTATCGTGCAGTCCTCAAAGCCGGCTTCGTCCAGCATTTTGCGCGCCTTGCGTGAAAGGTATGCGATATCGCCGCTGTCGAATCTGATGCCCTTGGGTCTGTGGCCTCTTGGCAGAAGCTCGCGTTTGAATGCTTCGATAGCGTTGGGCACGCCGGATTTGAGCGCGTTATAGGTATCGACGAGCAGGACACAGTTGTCCGGATACTCCCTGGCATAGGCGCAGAATGCCTCGAGCTCGGTGTCAAAAAGCTGAACCCAGCTGTGCGCCATGGTGCCGAGCGCGGGCACGCCAAACATTATATCCGAAACGGCGCAGGCGGTTCCGGCGCATCCGCCTATATATGCCGCACGGGCGCCGTATATCGCAGCGTCAAAACCCTGGGCGCGGCGCGAACCGAACTCCATTATAGGTCTGCCCTGCGCGGCGCGGACTATTCTGTTCGCCTTGGTGGCGATAAGACTCTGATGATTGATGCACAGAAGCACCATCGTCTCCACGAACTGAGCCTGAATTATCGGTCCTTTGACGGTAACTATCGGCTCGCCTGGGAATATCGGAGTGCCTTCCGGGACAGCATAAACATCACAGCTGAATTTGAAATCGGCAAGATAATCGAGAAATTCTTCAGAGAATCCTTTGCCGCGAAGATATTCGATATCCTCGGGTGTGAACTTGAGTCCCTTGAGATATTCGCAGAGCTGCTCGACGCCCGCCATAATGACGTATCCGCCGCCGTCAGGCACTTTGCGGAAGAACATGTCGAAATAAGCGACGGTGTCCCCCATGCCGTTTTTGAGATAGCCGTTGGCCATCGTCATTTCATAGAAATCGACGAGCATAGTCAGATTTCTTCCCTTTAACGAGTTGAGTGAATCCATGAGAAAGAGTCCTTTCGTTTTATCGTTTATAAACAGTAAATAAACTTTTATATTTTTCGGCGCAAATCCTTTTCGGGATCACGCTTTAAAATCGCGTTCAACCTTATTTTTTCTGAAAATTATACGATTTTTCACGTCAAATCAGCATTTTTTATCAAATTATTGCCTTTTGTCGTTAATTTTTCCCAAACGCGCAAATCGCATTCAAAATGTAAACAAATTATAATTCCTGAAGAAAAACTCTTGCATTGTAATTTTTCGTATGATATAATAAAGCCAGTAAAAATCAGTGCGGACAAAATTCCGCCGGATTTTACTATGCCCGCCTAAATTGTAGGCGGAAGAATATAGGAGGTAGGAGTTATGAGAATCAGAAAGCAGGCACTCGGAGACAGAAACATTGTCGGAGCAAAGATCGAGCAGAAGAGAAAGAGCATGGGTATGAAGCAGAAGGATCTGCTGACTCAGCTCCAGATCAAAGGCATAGACCTCAACGCATCGGGCCTTTCCAAGCTCGAAGGTCAGCTTCGTTATGTTACCGATTTTGAGCTCAAGGCTATCTCGGAAGTTCTCGGTATGTCTTACGAAGAGCTTCTCGGCTGAGATCACCTTTCTGAAAGAAAGAACTGTATTTCGATACAGTTCTTTCTTTTTTTGCTCATTTTTTCGCGTTGAGGCGGACAACATATGCAACCGCTTCGCAGATGACGGATATCGACACGAAAACGCACATTGTAATCAGCGACCAGCGCAGCTCGATATGACCGCGCGCGTTGAGATCGCAGAGGATCTCAATAAATATAAGGAACGCTCCGACTTCGGCAGAGAGCAATGCGGGAATATGTATGCCCGTGGCTATCTTTTTGGATATCAATCCGGTAGTCAGTGCGACCATACCGCATATCACGGCGCAAATCGGCACGGCGTAGCTGTAATACCAGCTGATAACGCCCTGCATTTTTGCGATATAAAGAAGATAGAGCGCAAGCACGACGAAGCAGATACCCGCAGTCACAGGTGCGGGAGTCACGCGCAGAACGGGCAATACAAGGAACACCCATGCGACGGCGATGGCGCCGAGGACATAACCCGCCCAAAATTTATCGCCGGGGTTCAGAATATTGACAACGGTGCAGATCATTGCCGGGAACACCATGAACGCCGAGAATATTACGGCATAGCTCTTCGCGGTCTTTGTCGCTTTTCCGAGATGAAACTTCTTCTTGGAATCGGGCCTCTCCGCCTTTTCTTCAGCGCGCTCGCACGCGCCGCAGTTCGGGCAGACACCGGTTTTCTCGTCAACAACAGCTCCGCATTTTGTGCAGAACATCGCGGCACCTCTTTTCAAGTGTATAATAGTGTTGTATACTGTTTAATGGTATCATAAAACGGCAAAAAAAACAATCCCGGGAGGCGACGAAATGAAAATACTGATAGACGCGGACGGCTGTCCGGTGGTTGACATATGCATAAAATCGGCAAAGCGGCACGAGATCGAATGCCTCATTCTATGCGACACATCGCACATATTTGAGCGCGAGTGCGCAAAGACCGTGATGGTATCAAAGGGTGCTGACAGCGTCGACTTTAAGATAGTAAACCTCCTCGACCGCGGTGATATTGTAATCACGCAGGACTACGGGCTCGCGGCGATGTGCCTTGCCCGCGGAGCGAGAGCGCTCAATCAGAATGGGCTGATATACACCCCCGACAACATCGACGCACTGCTAAATTCGCGCTACGAGACAAAGAAGATTCGCATGGCGGGCGGCAGAATAAAAGGTCCGCAGAAGCGCCGTCCGGAGCAGAACGAGGAGTTTGAAAGAGCGATTGAAAATATGATCGGATAAACAAGCAAAAATCCGCTCCAAAAGGAGCGGATCATTATTTTTTTACAGCAGGCAGACACCCTGCGCTCTGAATGCATCGACGGTCTCCTGCGGCCAGATGGACGCCTGGACTTCGCCGATGTGAGCCTTTCGCAGGAAGAACATACACATACGGGACTGGCCGATGCCGCCGCCCATGGTTAGCGGAAGATTGCCGTTGAGCAGGTCACGCTGGAACGGGAGCTCAGCGCGCTCGGGGCAGCCTCTCTCTTCAAGCTGAGACGCGAGCGACTCGGCGTTGACGCGGATGCCCATGCTCGACAGCTCATATGCCATGTCGAGCAGAGGATAATACACAACGATATCGCCGTTGAGGCTCCAGTCGTCATAGTCCGGGGCGCGTCCGTCGTGGATGTCGCCGGAGCGGAGCTTGCCGCCGATCTGCATAATAAACACTGCACCCTTGTCGCGGGCAATTTCGGTCTCGCGCTGTTTGGGGGTCAGATCGGGATACATATCCTCGAGCTCCTGTGTGGTGATGAACGATATCTCATCGGGCAGGAACTTGCCGACAAAGTCGTATTCCTCGGCGATATAAGTCTCCGTGTGGCGCAGGCTCCTGTAAATCGCGCGGACGGTTCTCTTGAGGGTATCGACGTTGCGCTGCTCGGGAGTTATTATCTTCTCCCAATCCCACTGATCAACAAAGACGGAGTGGAGATTATCCGTATCCTCGTCGCGGCGTATGGCGTTCATGTCCGCATAGAGACCCTCGCCGGGCTTGAAGCCGTAATCCTTGAGGGCGCGGCGCTTCCACTTTGCGAGCGACTGGACGATCTCAACATCGCTGTCCATGTCTTTTATATCGAACGCAACGGGGCGCTCGACGCCGTTCAATGTATCGTTGAGTCCGGAATCCGAGCGCACGAAGAGCGGCGCGGAGACGCGGGTAAGATTGAGCTGGATAGCGAGATCCCTCTCGAAGAAATCCTTGACCTTTTTGATAGCCACCTGAGTCTGTCTGATATCGAGCAGGGGCTTATATCCTGCCGGAAGATAGCTTGAATCCATGTCATCACATCCCAAAATAAAAAACTAATATATATAATAGCATCATATCGCGCCTTGTGCAATAAAAATTTTGCACATTAAAGTTAAAAAGGGCAGCCGATCTATACGGCTGTCCTTATGTATTTTAGATATCGATTCCGGGCACGTTGCCGGTCAGGAAGCGAACCAGCTGCCAAATGACATTGCCGAACACATTGCCGAAGCTCTGGCGATAGAAGTTATAGTCCACGCCGGGAGTCAGGATAACGGGTTCGGTATTTTCCCCGAGTCCGAGGTTTTTGAGCAAAATGAGCATATGCCTTGCAAGCTCGACATTGCCCTTTGCGTTCGGGTGGACGCAGTCGTCCGCCAAAAGCTCGGTGTTGTGCGAGATGACCGCACTCGTGTCGAATATAACGACATCGTCGTGCTTTGCGGCAAATTTATTGAGCATAGCGTTTATACGCGAAACCGCCTTGATAAACGGAATATGTCCGAGGCCCTTCCACGCGCAGTAGATATTGTCGAATATCAGCGTCGCATCGGGATTTATCTCGCGGATGAGCGAATAGATAGTATTCAGATCGTCATAGATGCCGTAGGCTATCTCGTCGAGCTTCTTGTCGTTTGTTCCGAACAGCGCGCCTATGGTTATCCAGACGACATCCTTGCTCGCGAGGTAGTTGTTCGAGCCGATGCAGATATTTATAACATCCGCCCACGCGATGCTCTCGCGGAATTCGTCAACGGTCTCGATCTTTCTGATAAGATCCTGCGTGTCATTTGCGACTTGAGCGAGGTTGCGGTAATTGTAACCGTTGGTGTCGGCGACTATTTTACCATAAGCCGCGTCTTCTTTGTTCTCAACGCCGAAGCCCTCGGCTATTGAATCGCCGAGCACGAGGAAATTGAGCTTGCCGCTGTCCTGCGGTGCGGCAAAGGCGAGGCACTGAAACGACGCCGCTATCATAACGACGCAGAGCAGAACCACTGCAATCTTTCTGAATTTTTTCATTTTTATCACCCTCAAAGGAAAGCATAGTATTAATATAGAGAATACATCTTTTTGGCAGAAAAAGTCAAGAGGGTCAAGGGAGAAAGAGGAAATCTGCGGGCGAATTTGATTCGATTTTGCGTGACTTAAAAATTGAAAAAAGCACTTGCTTTTGCAAGTGCCTTTTTCTGTCAATGGGGTACGTAAAAGATGGATTTGCGTTTTTGATAGATGGATTCGAACTCTCGAAGCCTTTTTTGTCCCGATAAAATGGATTTTCCCCCCACCTTATGACAGCAACCATAAGGCGGGGCGGTATGTGTGTGAAAGGGATTCTATGAAATAGTCACATGTTTTGAGTTACTTCGAGACCGCCGACGAAGACCACCTTGATCTTCTCCTTAGATTCGACGATCACGCTCTCGAGAATCTGTCTTACGATCTGATCGTCATAGCTGATCGGGTGATTCGCAAGGGCTTCTATAATCATGAAGATCTCATCGAGTCTGGATTTTGCGTTTTCACGTTTTTGCTTTGTGTCAGCAATTCGGTCAAACTGAATCTGCAGTTTTGCTTTTTCATCCATGAGAGCCTTTGCTTTTTCCTCGTCGAAGGTTTCGACGTTGTCGACGGCGATGGCTTTGAGCATTTTCTGGAATTCTGCCTCAATCTCTGCGATCCTGATCTGAAGGTCGAGGCTATTGTCCTCGGTTGTTTCTGCCGATAAGCCCATTCCGATATGGAGTTTCAGCATTTTGAGTACTTCGGCATTCTGCTTTGCGGTTTGCAGCACCGCTTTCATGATGGCTTCCTGCAGGACGCTTTCCTCAATGCTCGGAGAGTCGTGGCAGTATTTCTTGCCATGCCTGCAAGAGCTGCTTGTCCAAGTCAGAAAGCATACTCATAGCGGAATACAGAGCCTTAATTTTGTCACATTCGGCGAAGATGCTTTCGGGGTTCTGACTGTTGTCGATGAATTCGGAGAAATTCTCAAATGCACCATCATCACCCCCGATCAGTTCGCTGAAGGGCGTTTCATTTGCACGATGCTTATCATCGTTTTTCTCGATTCGCCACTCTCCGCGGCGAAACTCGTTGTAAACCTCCCTGGTAACCTCAACATCCTCATACTGAGAAGTGCAGGTGTTAAAAACGGTAAGTATATATGTTTTTGTCATTGTTGTGATCTCCTTTGAATTTTTGAATTTGGGTTGAAATCAAGAATTCGGAGATCACGGATATTTGGCTATGTATGGCTGCCATGAGCTGTTGGGCATAAAAACGCACCCGCCATAATTCTCCAACTTTGGCATGCGCGAAAGTTCGAAGAACGTCGCCCATCAGCGCAGAAATGCGAATGCTCGGGATTTATCATGAAAAAAGTCCTTTCCCAAGCGGATTCGGGAACGGACTCTCATCATCGTATGAAGTGAAAAGCGCAAAAAAGCACCGTCGAAATCAGAATCTTAAAAGGATATGGATATCCCTTTTGATTCTGGCTTCATACGGTGCTTGGCAGTCTAATCTTTCGATTTCCTCCGCTTGCGCGATTCAAAGTCAGTTAGCTATTATTCAGTTTTTCAAAGTAGTCCTCGCCGTAGTATTGTACCTTCAGCCGCCAGATTCTTTTTTGACTTCGGAAATAGGCGAGGTTAATGGGCTTTTCCCATTTGCATTTCTGACACCTGGCGTGGAAATGGCCTTGCATGTCTGCGTACACACGGGCTATCACATAGTCGCAAACGGGGCATCTTACATCTCTCATCGGTAACCCCTCTACTTCAAGGGAAGACTGAGATATTTTATCTTTGACCTCTTGGGGCAAGTCCGAATAACTTCTTGCCACTCTCTGTTCAACAACCATATACGGCACCTCCATCCGTCATGGTCTTCTTGAAGTATTCTTCCATGCTGCGCTGCTTCAGGAGGTTATACTTTCGGAGCTGGATCAGCATGGAGGAATATGATACTCCGAGTTCTTCGGACATATTTTGCAGTGCCGGTTTCATCTTTGGGAGTAAGATGCAATCGCCATAAACAGGGATTGCCTTTCTTCTCAGATGTCTGCGGACTGACTCTGTCAGCACCACTCGAGGCATAAGAATCATTGCTGCCATCGCATTTGCCTGACACTCTTCGAGAGACAGCCTCTCGTGTAGTTCATCCATGCTGTATGTTCTCTCCGTATCATATACGCTGTTGAAGCACGCGGCAACCTTTATTGGATCAGCTCGCCAGATCAAGATGTGGCTGATTTCGTGAGCCAACACGAACCGGCGCCTATTGTTTTCTGACGGGTTAAGGAGCAGTCTTTCGAGAACAACCGCGTCTTTTGGGAAAATAACTTTAACTTTTTTACCATTACGCCAAACGCAAAGAGGTCGTACTCCATCAGACGCAAAGCCGATCTTATCGGGATCGCTTTCTGCAATCTGCTCGTACACTACGGCTATTCCGAGGTACACTGCGATACCATCAATGTCGATGTATTTCGGCGGAGGCTCTCCGCATGATACCTGCACTAATCCTTCGGCAATCTGTTCGATCTCTTTATTCGAGATATAGACCTGCATCTATCATTCCTCCTATCGGCTATAAAGCCTTGATAACGTGGCGAGCAACTCCCTGGACTTCGAAACTCTTTAGTTTTATCTTCTCTCCAGGAAAGAGCGCCCTGTTTTCGTAAGCGAGAATATAGCATTTCTCATTATCATCGAAGCCGACATATCTTTTCAACGTGTTTTGCTGATCTTGATCAAGCGCGACAACTATATCGCCTTCAGAGGCTGTGCATTTGCGTTCTATAACAAGCAGATCGCCTTCGGCGATACCGGCATCGACCATCGAATCGCCTTTGGCTCGGAGAATATAAAAGTCTCCTTTGCCAAATAATGAAACAGGAAGGCTGACATACTCCTCGACGTTTTCCTCTTCCTCTTCCGGAGAACCGCAATAAATCGAGCCAACTAATGGGGCGGCAATGTAGGCTGTCTTCATTTTGGCGCTCTCAGGCGCGGAAAGAATACCCCTGCCGTAATCAAGCAAATCTCTATCGCTAAGCTCCTGAATATAGCGATGTGTTGTTGATCTGGCCACACCGACGCCAGCAGCAACCTCGCTGATCGTAGGAGCAACACGATTTTCTTGATAATACTTGTTTACGAACTTCAGTATTTTGTCGAGAGTCCCTTGGTCTTTTGTCCTCATACCAGCACCTCTGTTTCTATATGGGATTTTAAATCCCACTATCGTTATTATACTCATCTCGGAGAAAATTACAAGAGGGTAACAACAAATCGAAAATGAGGTGCGGCCAATTGGCTGCACCTCAATAATTGTTCTGTTCGACTATTGATACTGCTTTACTCCACTACTGAGATCGGTTGTCCTAAATAATCTATTATTGCATTCTTTCTCGCACTTTTGGATAGGTCATTTCAATGTATTTTGCTACCCATACAGGATCATAATAGTCGCCATATTCAGTCATCTTGCAATCGTTGTAGAGATCATCGGCGACTTCTAAGATAATATCTCGCAATTCAAGATTCTCAACGAATTTCTGTGGAATCCCTTCTGCACCAAGAGAAGCACCTAATATGTTTCCCGTTACTGCACCTGTAGAGTCGCTATCACCGCCGTGGTTAACTGCTGCAACGAGAGCTCGTTCCATATCTTTTGGATACTTCAGAGAACAATAGATAGCGATTGCCAATGTTTCTTCAGCAACCCACCCTTGCCCAAGTAGATGAATTGCATCGAGATCATCAAGTCCTGAGTATGATAGGTCAATTGCTTTTTGCATCAATGAAAGAAGAATATCTGCGTTTTCAGTATTTGCATATCTTCGTTTGATGGCTTCCATTGAATCCAGCACGGCATCAAGTATCGTTTCTTCTTCATTCTCTGCGAGTCTGCGGATAATGTGAACCAGTGCAACTGCAGGGAGCCATCCGAGAGTGTGGCCATGAGTAATGGCCGCTGCCTCTGCTCCTATTGTGTCTGAATCATCAATTGAGCAATGTTTGTCACAATAATAAAGCCCGATAGGTGCAACCCTCATTACTCCGCCGCAACCCTTACTACGATTGATCGGATTCTCGGTTGATCCAACTTCTTCGCACATAAGCGCAGACATACAGGTGTTTCCTGGCGCTCGTCGGCTGAACATCTGTGAAATGTTTATCAGCCAAGAATAGTGGTATTCTTTTGGGAGTGGAAACATATCGGTCTGAGTGCGAAGCCAGTCTTTATAGCTGAGGCGAATATAATTCTCATAGCTCCCCATAATTCCGCGATTCATTCCTCTGGTAGTTCCAAGAAGGAGTCCCGTAGCCGTGAATAATGTCATCTGCGTATCATCAGAGATTTCAGCGACACCCCTGTGCAAGTAATATTCAGTTATTCCGGTTTCACCAAAGCGTTCAAAAATTGCTTCTTCTGAAAGAAATTCTACCTCGAAACCAAGTGCATCTCCGGCAGCTCCTGCCAAGAGACATCCCCGAAACTTATCCAAACTTCTCATAAAAGACTCTCCAAAAATCGTTGATTGGTTATCTACAGCCAATGGTTTGTCGCTTCAACAGTTTCATCCGTTTAGAGCATTTGCCGCCGCAAATACCATTTTCGCATATTTATCCTTAACTTCTTCCGGCGCCTTGATAGCAACTTTCCCGCCAAAGCCGAACACCCAACTATAGAAGACAGTTCCCACGGATGTGTTTACCATTACGCGAAATGATTTCATGTCGTTGGCAAGCACAGTAACATCCCTACCAAACTTATCAATGATCGCATCCATCAGATCATTTTCGCAGATAAGTTCAATCTGCTTTCTTTCTCCGTTGTACATACGGAACATGGAGTTCAGGTAGACATTCAATTCAAAATCTTCCGGTGGTTGAACGGCATCGTCTTCCAGTATCTTGGGTTGCCGTGCAATTCGGTCTACACGAAAGCTACCAATACTGTTATGCTTTTCGGAATAGCCTACCACGTAATAGTAGTCTCCGTTCCAGATTAACTTGTACGGGCTAAATACATAGGTGTATCCATCGTTTTTCGCTTTCTGTTCCTTGCGGACATCGTAGCTGAAGCATTGGAAAGCGACTTTCTTTTGCGCATTGATCGCGTCGTTCAAGGCTTCCATGACGTAGTAGACCTTCTCATTTTCGGTCTTAATGCGATTCTCAACGTCCACGTTGCGAACAAGCTTCTTCGTGTTGTACAGGCTTGTTAGGGAGCCCAGCTTTTCTACAAGAACTGCACTCTTGTCTTTTGTAATAAATCACGCCGATTCGGTTGCATCAATCAATGTTTTGAGTTCGGGAAGGTCGAACCTTCTGCCAATCAGATAGTATCTGTTCTGAGTCGAGTTTTCGATTTGGATCTCAAAGCCGAGTTCTATGAGAGCCCTAATATCGTCACCAACCGTTCCGCGAGACGTAGCAATCCCAAAGTCAGTTTTGAGTTTCTCAATGATCTGCGCAGTTGTCAAATAATGATCTTCGTCCGTCTGCTCATAGAGCATTTTGGCAATATAGAAAGGGCGAAGTTTTGCTTTAATATCCATGAGATCACCTTTTGATCCTTTTGTAGAGTTCGATGTTTCGTGGAGTGTACCCCAAAGAATCGTAGAACTTTCTTGCAGTATCGTTTGGAGCAAAGAGATTTACAGCCACAAATTCGCAGTTCATCTCTATAAAGTATTTTTCAATGGCATTCATCAAATCTTTTCCCATTCCGCTTCCTCTGCAGGACGCTGTAACTGCAAGATCAGAGATAATCCCACGTTTTGGACACCGATTGGTAATGATATCTTCCTCATCTTTGGGTTCTATGTAACCTGCGATAAAGCCAACCACTTTGCTTCCTGATACTGCAAGAAGAATAATTCCATCATGATTTTTTACAAGCCCCTGCAGATAGGTAAAATACTTTCCACCATACTCGTCGTCGATAGTCTGTACTTTTTCATCGTCAACAGAGACCAAATACTCTTGCAACTCGATAAGCAAGTTGACTACTTGCTGCTTCTCGTTGGAATACGGGATGATATTCAACGCGGATACCTCTCTTTTCCTGCCATCACTGTCAAGATACTGTTTGCTTGCGAACTTTATCGGACGACAGCTTCGGTATGTTTCCCAACAGAATAAACATGGTGCGGGGATCTTTGTTCACAGTTCCAAACACCTGCTTCGCGCATATATTTTTCTTCCTTTATCATGGAATCCGTCCTCTCAGTATATAATTGAGAATTAGCTTATTGCCGTTAGTGTACCTTTGCAGATGCGCCGGCCTCACATAATACTTTACACCACAGCACGGCATCTTTTCGCGTCATCCTTTTACCGACGACACAGGGACAGTTCTCGACCATATTTTTCATCTCCAGCAGAGACAAACTCTTATCTAAGGTTCGAATCGCAAATATTGTACGGACTTTGTTCCTGCCACTATTAACAAGATACACCTCATGATCAATGGAGGGGATGCGAGGATACTCTTTGCCGCAATAAGGGCAGACAGAATCTGCAGCAAAAGTTTTACGGCACGCACTGTTTGTACACCGCTTTTTCATCTGATTACACCTCCATTGACTGGTAAAACCTTGCATTAAATTAAATACTTGAATAATCCCTATGGCTCGGCCTTCACCGTACATTGCTGTCCTCCATTGATATTCGGTCAACAGGGAGACAAGTCTGAGCCTACAACCCGTCGATCATAGACTTCTTGCCCCAGCTTTCGCCAAACCCTGTACAGGAATGGTTACCTGCAAATTCACCGGCCATTCAGAATTGTGGTTCCATTTCCAGATGGCATAAGTGAGAATTGCCATTCAGCTACTCTTTCTGGACGCTTCCGTTATACTCAGATTTCTCTGATTCAAGGCAAGATGCATTAGAGGCAATCCCTCTGTCGTACCAGCGGCCAAGCTGGCATCCCTTAGGGTTATTCTCGCACAGCGAGCGTCTATTGTTGCACCCGGAAGATCCAAACCTTTCAATGCAGACAGTTCTGCGACACATGTTCCCGTTGGCGGTTCCGCCTTCAACTAAACATCACTGTTTTCGTGTGACCTTATCTTACAGGTATCCTTGTATTAAAGGCCAGAGGTACCATGCGCCTCGAAGCACTGGCATGCTTTGTTCATCGAGTTGGTCGTAAGCATGATTCGGATATTATTTTTTCAAAGGTCAAGGGCGGACATCGTCGTTTATAAAGTCGATAATAGTGTTATAACAACTCAAACTCAATTCCAACGACACCATAGCGGCTCTGTTCAGCAGCAGAATAATATGCGTCCATATCAGAAGGAGATGCTTCTTTAATTGAGCTTGAATTATACCCGCATTTGTCTAAAGGAAGTGCTTTATATAGTTCAGAAAAAGAACTAAATTTATGTAGGAAACCTACTCTTACGGTCAGTTTTTCATCTTCGTTGCCCAAGTTTGTGAATTCAATCTCATCTCCGGGAATGATTAGTTGCCGTTTTTCATCCAAAAGCCTTAACTCTATGGTTTTTTCTTTACAACGAATTTTCTGAAACGGTTACGGTTGCAGTTTCATATAATATCTCAACTTTGATTCGTCCTCTCTATATTAATAGGAGCAATAACGCTGCGGCAGCACCGCCTTCAAATCCCGAGTACGATCCAACAGCTGCTTTGCTCCAGCCAGTACCTTTGTAAATTATGCCACCATTGAATGAACCAACTGCTTCTTTGCTCCAGCCATGCCCACGGTATACTGTTCCATTTTCATAGCTGCCTACTTGAGAGCTTGCCCAGCCAAATCCAGAGTACAATTCACCATCATGATAGCTACCAATTCGAGAGCTGTCCCATCCAGTCCTCTTGTAGATACCACCATCCTGGCAGAACCCGATCATTGTTCTGCTTAACCAACCGGTGCCTGAGTAGACTTCCGTTTTATTCATACTCGCCACCGCTCCTTTCCATCTTCAAGGGCTAATACACCCTTATAACACTACTTCCAAACGGAAGCAATGCCAGCTTTGCAAATTTAAAGCATCGCATGCCGAATGGGATGCCTATTATTGTAACACACCAAATCATTCCGACTATTAATGAAGCTATTGCTAGTTCCCATCCAAAGAGCATAATCCAAAGAATGTTGAGGAGAAAACTTCCGGTGGATGTTGAGAACATAATATTTTTTCCAAAAGGCCACAGAATAAATTTAGCAAACTTAAAGCACTGAAAACCTACTGGCATTAAGATGACTGTACAAACGCATATGAATCCTGCGATGCACCACATCAAGCTTAATAGTGCTCCCCCCAAAAATCACCCACAGAATGTTACCAATAACTCTCACAAAGCCCTCTTCCTGTTCTTCATATACTTATTTTTCAGTATTAATAGGCTCAGCGCAATAATGCCTATTAGCGGGAATAATGCGAAGGAAACAAACATGATGTTATATCCAAACCACTTTGATATGATTCCTGCAGCTATAGCACCTAATGCCATACCCATATCAAATCCGAAAAGGAATGTTGACATTGCCAACCCTTTTTTGCGATCTGATACCCTTTTCAAAGCCATGATCTGCAGAGCGTTCATTCCGATTCCTGTACTCATTCCGGAAGAAATCCCTGCTATGCACAAAATTGATGGTGTATGAGCGACACTCATCAATAGCACACTCAAAATAGCAGTCGACAAGGAAAGAAATGCGGGAATTGTACTGCCATGCCGATCTACAAAAAAACCCGTGAGCGGTCGTACTGTGACTGTTGCAATAGCATAGAAAATATAGAATATGGTAACATTACTCAGTCCGTTCTCTTTTGCCGCAGGCACAATAAAAGTAATAATAGGCGAATAGCAGATAGTGATACAGAGTATTAAGATGGCTGGAAAAAGAGCACCTGTCTCAAAAAAGCCTATGCCCTGTTTTCTATCCGTTTTACTAATGCCTGAATACTTGGCTGATCTCAACCTAAAAACTAACAATCCCGAAATAAGCAAGATAACGCCCATGCATATCATCATTGTTGTTCCGCTGGCTTTTTCAAGCAAAAGGATGGCAAAAACAGGTGCGATTGCAGTTGTGACTGACGAAACTGCGCCGGAGAATCCGATCCCCTCAGACAGTCGAGAATCAGGAGTAGTCTGAGCAATAATGCTTGAGCAGCCTGTTGAGGCAAGTCCCCAACCAAATCCTTGAAGCAACCTTATAACAAGAATGCTGATAAAACTCTTAAATGACGATAGCGCCAAAGTCGGCAATGCCATCAACATAAACCCAATACAGCTTATATTTTTTGCGGTTGTTCTGCTTAACAGATATCCAATAAAAGGTCTAATTGATAGTGCCGCAACCGCTGCAAGGGTGGTGACCAGCCCTGTAACAGTATTTTCAGCCCCAAGAAAGGACAAATACGCAGGTGCCCCAGCAGTTGCCATATTAAAGCCAAGAAAACCTAGAGCATTTACGGTAAGTATTGTAATAAAATCTAATGTCCATAATGCCTGTTTTGAATGTGCTTTTGAAACATTATTCACTTGATAAACGCTCCTTGAGAAAAATAACGGCTTCTTTAACCACGTTATCAAAACTTTCTGCTCCGTCCAGTCTCTTATCTGCAAGCTGAATTGCCATTGGAAGTCCCGACTTTAATTTTCCCGTAGCTTTTACATGTTCAAGATTGATTGCATCCTGCTCTAAACAGTTTTCCCGTTCCATCATCCGCTTGATCCTTACTTTATATGGAGTATCCAAAAAGAGTGTTATCAGCAAGAATCCATGATCAGCAAGGCGTCGAATCAGCTGATCTGAGGCGGCTCCGTCAACAATTGTAAGATCAGATTTTTGTGCAGTTGCCGTAATGCAATTATAAATGTAATCATTTAGTTTGCGGAAACTATCACTGTCGGAATCCTCTATTGCAAGAGTACGTCCAGCATAACTGAAACCTAAGACCTCACAATTAAAGTACGCCCCCAGCGCCTTGGCCAATGTGCTCTTGCCAGATCCTGAATGACCAACTATGACAATTATCGTACTGTTGCTCTCATTCATTATAATTCAGCCTTTTTTACCAGAGCCGCTTCGATAACATTTGATGGTGGCAATCTATCAGTGTATGCTACCGTTCCGTCAGAGCATAAGCAAACTTCCCAGCGATAACCGTCATATAGAAAACCATGTACTGCAACTGCTTTTATTAACGAATGCGATGACGGAATCTCCAAGTCTCTGATTGACTTAATGTGCGATGAAACTCGTTTTGTTCCATCTGGTGCATCATAGCAGTAGCAGTCCATACCTGTTTTAAAAGCCCCTGCTTGAAGGAATGCTTTAATGATTACTTCTAGATCCCGAGAGGCATCATGGAAAAACGGATGATATGGAGAACCCAGCACACTATTCCAATCATTGTAGTCGTCCTCATTAATCTTGTATCTTTTAAAGAATTCGTTATATGCCGAATCTCTTTGCTGGCATTGCATACATTTATGGCACGGTTTCCCGCCAAGAGGATCTCGGCAAGTCCAAGTTAGATTGGCGGGAACGCCTAACTGGTATCCCCACGCAATCACATCTGTTTTGTCTTCAACCGCACGTAGAGGAGTCGCTATTCCAATAGGGTTCCAATCGTTTGGGTGAAACAGCACTTCCGCAAGGGAATCAAGAAAGCTTCTATTGCAGTCTCCGTACATGTCTGTTTTTAATATTCCCATAACAATATCAAGCCCGTCGTGGCTGATATCAATGGCAGCAAGCGAGGTCATAAGGCATGCCTGCCCTCTAGTTAAATGGTTTTCCAAGCCCCAGAAATTGAGCGGAAAATCAACCTTAATTATTTGATGATTTATACCTGTGAGTTTGGCTAGTTGATTGGAATGCTCCACTTCAAGCACGTGTGGTTGATTATAATCTACCGTTAATGCTTTTATGTTTTCATAGTGATCTAATGCCCACCAAAGCGCTACAGCTGAATCCAGACCTCCGGACAGCATTACTGTTGCGTTTTTTCCATTACGTTCATGTATTTGGTTTACATCGAACTCTTTTAATGAAAAAATATCATAGTCTCTCTTCATTTCAAGCTCCTGATAATGCTACCAACGCATCTTTAGATACCTAAATCTGAATTCAATCTTCATATTTGTCATCGCTGTATCCTGCCTCCTTTAGAACAGCAACTTTTTTATCAAGGTACTTACGCCATGGTAATTTAAACCATGCTTGTCTACCAAACCACTTTACGAGCGTCGGACTCACAGCATAGTAAATACGTATAAACAATCTGCCCACAACAGAGTTCTTAAGAGAGTAGTCTCTGTATCTACGCAGAACCCACACCTCTGGGCAATCGTAGGATCCGTAAACAGCTGTAGCAATATAGCACCCACCAGAGGACGATTTGCCGGTCGATGAAGCACTGGTATTTGCAGTTGAAGAAGAGTAGGAAGAACCAAATTTCTTCTCATTCTGTATGGATTGATTTGCCAAAGCCTCTATAATCTTCGCACGAACTGTCGTTGCATCAATGCCCTTGCTTCTAACATCTGCCCATGTGAGGTTATTTGCATTGTTGTTATTAAAAGATATGGCGCCATTTTTAAAAATCCACATTCTATATGTAGATGAGCCTTTTCCGGTTCCATCAGAAAAAAGCTGTGCGTCGAATGAGTACATGTCAGGGCGCTCATTGTTCCCGGCAACTCTTGCAAGAGTACGCCCGTCCGGCATAGATCGAACAATCTTGGGATTGGAAAACCGCATGCTAGGCATAGTTTCTGTAATGATGGGCTGTAATTCCGATGCAGGAACAATCAAGACAGGAGATGACTGATTCATTCCAGCATTTCGCAGGGCAGTCGACAAACGCTCCGCTTCTTGCTTTTTTCGTTCCTCTTCTCTCATGTCAGCTTGCATTTTCTCTTTTTTAGCTCGGATTTCGTCTTCAATGCTCATAAGTATCCTCCTTGATTTATCTTTTGGCATAATAGGAAGGTACGATTGTTTTCATCCCCCTATACTCCTGAAGAACCAAATTATGCTGATGATCCACGAATGAGGTGGACCAGTATGGATCCGTAAAAGTATATTTCGTAATACGTAGTTCATGGATTGCTGTATATATTGCTAAAGTCCTCCAAAACTCCTCTGGAATGTTATTGCTGTAATAAGAATCAATTAAAGCTGAGGCATAGTGTTTACTCGATTCTGCACTTATTACATTTCTCACAAAGTCTTCTATTGGATTTCCTACTGTTCCATAAACCCAGTCAATTACAGATGCCCTGCCTTCCGAGAAAATAATATTCTTAGAATGATAATCACCATGCAGAAGTTTTGGCTTGCTACTTTCTGCCCAATAGATCTTATTATCATCTAGAAAGCGGATAAAGGTTTCCATGGCTGGGTGCTTTTTCAATAACACATCATTTCCGGAATACTCTGAAATACAGGCACTTATTTCTTCAGAAAGCGTTGCACGATATGGCGCTTCAAAAATAGGTGGCAGGGCATGGATTTTCCGAAGAAGCTCTCCTGATTTTTTCCCCAACAGATCGCAAATCTGAGGTGATTCATTTCCGAGAAGTTCTTGAGCATTTGTTCCGGGAATCCAAGAAAGAATCATATAATATCCTTGTCCTGAATCATATGCGCCAAAGTCCAGAAGGCGATTTGTCGGCAAATCGCAAGCTTCGAGATATTTGATCCACTTAACATTGTCTTCCATACGGTATTGCGCTGAAGCGTTGCCGAGCACCAATATCATTTCTTGACCTTTATTGCTTTTTACATAATACTTATTACCGCGTGAAAGTCCTTTGAGTGGTTGGATCTTGGAAAAGCCCTTTAATCCAGGAATCTCATTAAGTTTTTTCTTCCATCCAAGCATCATAGTCCTAATATTCAAGGAAGGGGCATTTTTTAAGGGTTTTTATTATGTCCTCTGGCTTTCCTTCCGGGTACTTCGGACATGTGGCTTTACTGCACCCACGCTGATCCTTGCAATTGTATTTGCAAAAATCACATTGTGACGCTCTTATTTGGATATCGCCTTTTTGATAGGTAAATCTGTCGTTAGCCATGCTTCCTCCTAGATAATTGCATTTACTTCAACTACTCTTCTGCCATTGCCATCCCTATGAGCTCCAACTATATGAAACATCTGTCCTCGATCAATCAGCACTTCTTCTTCGTATCTGCCAGCCGCACTTAAGGACTCGATATTGGCGGCATGAGCTCCTGCTGGGAGGTGGATTTCAAGAAGCATATCTCCACCAAATGCTAATCCGCGTGACATGCTTGTGCTCGCATAGCCCCTATCAACAAACCCCCCGTCCGTCAAAGCTTCATCTGGGGTGAATGCTAAATCCCCCAGGACATCGCTGCTACAGCCTCTATAAACCGTGATGTCACATGGAGTCCTTGCACTACTAAGCGCCTGATGAATTAATTCACTTCGTTCTTCATTTCCGGCGTCGTAGTTACTCTTATGCCCTCGTAGTACTCCATTGATGTTTTTATAGTATGGAGGCACTTCTTTGGTGTAGTCATGAATAGCGTCTTTTTGCCTATCGCTAAGGTTCGATACCCAGTTATTTGCATACGTTCGCATTTGTGATGCGGGTGGAGATGTAGGGCTGTTGTTAGATATTTCCTTTGCTTTTCCTTGTTCAGTTGCACCATTGCTGGAACTCGGCAAGGTAATGGCAAAATACTCTTCAAGTATTTGGATGCTCTTTTCCAAGGTCGAAGCGCCCTTTGCCACAGTTTCACTATGAGTTCCTGCCATTGCTTTTAAATGGTGTTCGAGTTCGCTTGAGACAGAGCCAAATGCTCTTATTAGGGATTTAAGATCATTCAACTCTTCCGTTTCCCGTTGCCGCTGCCGACTGTTTTCCGCTAATACATTAGCTCTAGAATCATCATCTGCGTTATATTCGACCTGTCTGCGATATGATTCGTTGACCTCGAATTGCTTTAATCTTTTTCTCAGATTTGATTCTACTTCAGACTTTTTTTCAGCAAGATAACTTATTATCCCTGCAGAATTGCTTTGCATGGACGTGTTGAACTGCTGAAGAGCAGTCTTAATGTTTTGCAGTTTTTGCGTGTCAACTGATACATTCCCCGGCATTACTTTTTCCTCACTCTAAAACTAGACTTGCTGGGATAGGTATTCCTCCAGTTTGCCTTTGAGAAGTTGAAGCTTTGTGACACACTCAGAGAGAGAAGCCGATGATCCGGAAATAGCAGTAATCGCCTGGTTTAATGTTTCACCAAGCTGCTGGTATTTTGGATCATTCCATTCCTCTCCAACCGTAGCGTAATCATTCCTCAATGCGCTCATGAGAGTTTGCTGATTTGTCATAAATTTTGTTACGTTTCTAATCATTCGATCCATTGCTTCAACGGACGCTCTTGCTTGTGCCATTCGTATTCTCCTTTTTTACTCTAATAATTTTTATTAATCAATAAAATCATGGGAACATTCCCAATATCGGTCCTGATCTATACTTAATTGGACATTCTAAAACCCAATCTGAGATCTGATTCCAACTAATCTTTCTTCTGTCAGAGCCATCTGAATCAAAGCTAAATAATGTTCTCCCCTCAAAAGCCTGATCTAAGAGCACAAGCACTGACATAATATTGTGACATCGCAATCGAATATCTTCTAGTGAACTTCCAATTTCAAATGAATCTGAAATATAGTATTTATAATTTCCCCAATTAAACTTTAATACCCCCTTATCCAAGAAAACCAATGCAACCGTTCCCTGCTGGTGACGAAATGTAAGGATTCTTGGGTCAAAATCTTCGAACGACTCAAAATCTTCGAACGACCCAAACATTGCTTTTTCAGGAGCAATTTCAATAACGTCACCCTCTCGTAAGCGTTCTGCTATCTCTTTTCTTTTTTGGTCAAGTACAGTCTGATTTTCTTTTGTTTCGTTTCTGATGATATGCCCATTATTATCTATAGATATCATTTTAATTTTCCTCCACGAATACATATAATTGCCCATACGATATATACTGAGCCCTCACCTATAATGTGTAGAAAAAGGGCTTGAACTGAAATGATGGTTTTACGCCGTTGGTATACAGTAAAATATTATCCGGGAGATCCTGAATCTTGGCTTCGGGGATAATACGATCTGCATCAGTATCGCTTAGTTCAAAAATAATCCTCTCGGAGAATTTCGAGATAACGTCATACATGTATTCCTTTATGGAAGTAAGATCAGACGCTGTCAACACGATGTTGACGCCAAACATATATCCGAATTCAATTAATTCCATTAAAATCGATCTGTAATTTGGTCGAGTTGCAATAGAATTATTTTGAGATGCAACATCAGCGTTGAAATCATCAAACAAATCGGATAGATCATTAGGATTCTTCTCTTGTGCGATAAATCCGAACAAGTCATCCTGATTTCCGACCTGTGTCAGAGTATCTGTTGCTTCCATCTTGTATTCATCAACGCTCTTTCCCAAAAGCACTCTATTGATAGAGTCAATCCACTGCAAATTTTTGATAAAGAGCAGAATACGTTGATTCCCCTTACGCATACCGGCGTGTTTTTGTTTAAGATACCAATCGTAAATCGTATCCAGCGCAGAAAGAGCTGCCGACTCGCTGTCTACGACATGAGCATTATTGGCATTGGCAAGAATATTTTCAGTTGATACTGGGATTTCACCGCCAGATATCTTCTCACCATCCAGATAATACAATTCAGAATCATCACTGAAAAACCGCTTGAAGCTCAAAATTGAAAGATCTGTCAAGTGTGTCATCGTATCGCCATTGGAGCCTACCATAAGCAGATTAGTTCGTTTCCTATTGGAAAAAGCAACTTTGAGATCTGTACCGATCATGATGGGTTCACCCAAAAGAGCAAATGGCTTGCTAAAATCTATTGCCATATACTCTTTGCTTTCTTCAAATCGCGGCACATAATTGCCAGAAAAGACTCGAGTATTTGCAGGCTCTTCCGAATACAAGTCAGCAATCTGCTCGAGAAGATCACTCTGCAAGTTATCAGGGCAGTAAGCACATTTGAAACCTGTTGGAATGCCCGTTGTGTCATCATCCACGTATGCGCCTAGTCCCTTTTCTTCACCATACTTGCTGAATGCGGTTTTCCCGTTTGCAGTTCCGAACAGAAGATCAGCTTCAGATTCGGTACCCTTCAGTCCGATCCTAACATGCATCTCATTCAATGTGGCTTTTCTGATAGAATATGAATCAGAATAAATACGTCCTAAAGTCTGCGTTGCGAAAATAAAATGAATTCCATAGACACGCGCGAGAGAAATAAGATTTGCTGCCATCTTTCCACATGAATTGGCGACACGTCTATTGGCGTCAGCATCAAAGAGCATTTGGAATTCGTCAAGAATAGTGAGTATTCTGGGGATTCTATTGCCAGTTGCTTCACGATATTGCGAAATGTTTTTGATGTCGCGCCCTGTGCTCTGTGATGCCTCCTTAAACATTTTTGCTCGACGAGTCATTTCGGCACAAAGTTCAGATAAAATGCTCTGACCAAATTCCTGCATTGTATCCATGGAAAGAAGCTTAATGTGTGGAACTTGCTTCTCTGCATAAATCTTAAATTCCGTTCCCTCTTTGAAATCCATCAAATATATATTAAGTTCATCTGGTGGATATTTTGTGATTGCACTCATTACGATCGTATGAAGTAATGTTGACTTGCCAGACCCAGTTGAACCGGTAACTAGAGCATAGTGCGAAAGTCCAGAAGCGATGGGATCTCCAAATTCGAGGGATTTAATTCCACCAGTTTCATCAATGGCGAATGGGATTGATAAATAATCAGTAGAATTGCCCGTACCAATATTTGCAGTATCAATTACCTTGTCAAGCGAAATACCTTGCTTCTTTTTATGCTCATATTTTTCTTTGAAGTTCTTCGCAAACTCCGCAAAGTCACTCTCATCAAAATCGCAGGGCAAAAGAGTAACCTTGTTGTCGCTCAACCACATGCCGGAGGTTTCTTCGAAAGGCGTCATCTTTTTTTCTATTTTTTCCAGCAGAGAGTAATAGCGATCCGATGCTCGAGATTCTTTGAAACTATCATTGTATTGTAGAATTACTCCTACGCCAAATGGGTTGCCATTGTTTACAATGTTCCAAAGCGAGTCAAGCATTTGCTCGTCAAAGTACTTTGGGAAGTCCATCACAACAAGAGTTCTATAAGCTTCGGGCTTATCCTTCACAGTTTGATTGTACTCAAAGATATTAGCATAACCAACGAACTGCCTCTGGGCTGCGGAATCAATGTGTGCACTAAGCTCAGACAAAGCCTTCTGCATTTGCTCTTTAGTGGTTATGATTTTTTCGCCCATAACCTCAGGAGTATTGGAGATAAAATCCAACATCGGTCTGTAGCCATTAGTTCGATCTTCAGGATCCATCAAGGTAAATCTTTGGTATCCTGCTGGCATGTTCGCCAGGCTGGCAAACATGATAGAAAGTACAAGCTTTTTTGCAAAAGATTCATAGCCGAGAGAGTTACTCCTAATGCCAAAGTTATTTCCACCAGTAGCATCGAATACTGCTGGGAGAACTATGGTCGTGTCAGACATAATACATTCGAGCTTTTCCTCAACTATGCTAAGGATAGCATCATTATGGACGGTTCCACTAAATTCGTGTGCATAGTAGCCTACAGGGAGCAACGCATTAAAGGTCGCAACACTATTCCTGTCATCCACTCTGCCGGAGGATATGTAATCGCTCAGCTGCAAGAGAAAATCATCAGGGAAAGCACTGTCAAGTGCAGCACGAAATGAAGATAAAACCTGATCTACTTCGCCTTGTTTCTCATTATGAATTGATGTAATCAGATCTGCGCTCTCACGTTCAGCTTTAGCAATTTCTTCATCTCTGCCAGAGGCAACCGCATCCCAGTATTCAGATGTTTTTCTTGGCAAATCCTCACAAGCAATATCTGCGATCTGTTCTGCTTGAGAATAGTACCCAATCAAGTCTGCGTACTTTTTCTTTCGTTTTCCCGAAAAAGCCATTTCCAGATTTTGAAATGGGAATGCTTTGATCGTTTTTGAACATTCATTTGCCTCCAGACGAAGTTTGTCGCTCAAACGTCTGACTATAGCCAAATAATCGGTAGTCTCGTTCAAATCATCTGTGAGCAAGCTGCTGTCTCCCTTGTGTTTGGAATAGTACTTATCAAATGATTTATCCAGTCGAGCAAGCTCAGCGAGGATTGCCCTCATCCTAGTAAGCAAGGACGCAATGCTTTCAATTACAGTACCAGCCTGCTCACCAGACGACAGTCTCTCGTCATTTGCAAAATTGTTCCAGTATTCTCGACTTTCATCAAGCGATTCCATGACCTGTGCTTCCATAGAGTCATAGTTTTGAATTGTCTCAGACAATGTTTCATCATACTGCGAAACAATATTTGCAAGAGATACGATCAAGCTGTTTAAATTACAAATGCTGTAGTGTGCCATATTCTACTCACCTTACTTCTCATTGATAAGATTTGCATCATCTAAGCGAGATAGGACTGCATCCATTCGCACAAGAAGTTCATTTATCCGTCCACACTCATTCGACACCGGGAGCATGACTCGCTCACTGAATTGCTTTGCTTTTTCATCCTGCCATCCAATGCTTTCTGTACGCCATGTTTGCGCTAGTCTCTTAGTTGCTTCATAGAAATCATCGGACAAGTTTTTGTATTTCGCCATATTAACCTCCTGATACGAGGCCTGCAATAATAGCAATTACAAAGCCAAAACATAAAATTCCAATGACAATATATACCGCAAACGCCAGCAGAAGCACAAGCAATCCAGTTACAGTCGCCCCCGCTACTGCACAGAGGGGCGAAAGTATATATTCGTAAGCAGCATGCGATTTCTTTGTCGCTGCAATATTGTACCAAATACTACCGACAAGGGTTCCAATGAAAACCGTATATGGTGCCGTTTTAAAGATGAAGTTCGCTATAGCATCTACAAAATTCGAACTTCTACCTCCCATAGTTCCAAATACCAACGGTACAACTTTTATTGACATAACTAAAGCGATTGCAATGGACAGGATTATAGTAACTGTCCAAAACACACCTCCTCTTCCATACCACGGAGTTGATGTTTCTAGGATTGGTGTAGATGATCTAGAAACGGCTTGTGCTCCACTCAAATATCCGAGAGAGGAGGCGTCATCGGGCACATAGAGTTGGTCGACGCCTGAATTTTGAGTGGGATTAGTTGCATTGACAGACGTTGTTGTATCATCTCTAATGATATGACCGTATTCGTCAATTCGTATAGCCATATTTGTCTCTTCCTTTACTATGTTAATGATACTTAGTTATCGCTTTTTCTATAATCAAGCAGGACTGCTATAACCTTTATCAATTCTGGTTGCTATTACAAATTTCAAGGAAGTATTGGATAAAATTCATAAGACATATTTATTACATTTGTCAAGAAAAGGAATTAAAAAAGTCTTTCGCAAATACACTTCCCAATACATATATTGTCATTTTCAATAGCTTTCCCAAGAAACAAGATATCATAAATGTATACCACTTCATTTTGGAATAGCCTGATGCCATACCAGCTAAATCAAAAAAAGGCAATGGAATTAGGGCAAAAAGAAATACCGCAATAGCACCGTGACGAACAACCCAAGATGTGATGCGTCCATCCTTTTGTATGAATGTTCTCCCAAATTTTCCAGAAAAATACCCCACCATCTCTCCGACGGTCGTTCCAGATGCTCCTAAAAGTATCACTGATAGTGGTTGAAGCGTCTGAGCTGCTGTTACGGCAACAATGAGACTGGGGGCTGGCGCAAATACCGTTGCATTGCAAATAAAGCATAGTACAAAAACGCCGAGATATCCATATTTGTCCTCATAGACCAGGAGATCTCGTCTACAAAAAACAAGGACGGAAACAGTAACGACAGCTACGATAAAGACGCCGCTTATGAACATGTTTATAACCTTATGTTGCCTGTTTCCATCCTTCATGATTCCAACTCCGTCATTCAAACTTGCATGGAGGACACCCTTTACAAAAGCTAACCTTAAGCGATGTGGTCACCTGCAAAGGATAACTAAATATTTCGGCCATCTCGCCACCGATCTTCGGGTTGTTTGTATTGCAAACTAAAGTGTACTGTTTCAAATGATTCAAGAGCCGAGGGGTAAATTCTTCATTCCCCATGTTAAGGATATCGAGAATAAGCTTTATCCCTATTGTGGTAACAAAGTTAATGTCAACAGATATGCCGGGTTCAAAATTAACTTTAGCCAGATTCTCTTGAGTCGTATAAATCCTTCTGTTTGTAGAGGTGCGCTGAGACAAGTCCCCACCATCGCCCAATGCACATTTGTAGCACGGCATGTTGGCGTTTGGAAGCCAGTAAAAAATCTCTCCTGCAAACGCTCTCTCCCAGAAGCCAATGCTAATAAATGGGACTTTATAAGAAACTGCAATGGAATTAGAATAGACATCTGCGGTTCTATTGTCAGCACATCCCACCAGGATTGCTTCCCCAGGTTTGCAATACTCATCAAATATTTTACGTCCAACCTGCTCAACAATCTTCGGGAAACAGAAAACTTGTGCTGTAGGATTAATCTCCTTGATCCTTCGTTCCAGAGCGAAAACTTTATACTGACCAACATCCATAATGGAACACTGGTGTCTACAAAGATTATGGTATTCGAGTATGTCGTTGTCGATAAGGACAAATTTACCCACTCCGGCTCGCGCCAATTCAAGTGCAACCAGGCTTCCCACGGAACCACATCCGAGTAGAAAAGCGCACTTATTGTTCATAATGGTTGATTCTAGAATACCTGTGTTTCTTGAGAAAATGTTTTGCACGAGGTTATAGCATTCGATGCTATAATTCTCACCTTTATAACTGAACTTAAGTACATCTTGATCCCAATAGCCTATAAGATGATCTTCTTCAGTCTCCGGCTTGCAAGAGACTATCTCTCCAATGCAGTCCACAGTCTTATATGCATCCAACATGTCCGCAGAGAAGATATTAAAAACATTAGACTGTTCAAAGTGTTTTCCGTAGAGTTTGCCAATGTAATGGGTTTTAACGTAATCCTCCGGCAACAAAATGAGTTGTTTTCCCTTATTTGCAAACGGGATCATTACAAAACGCCTCCTAACAGGGTGTAAAATTCGCAAGCCTCTTTAAACATTCCCGAAAAATACTCAAATGATTTCTCGTTATAGTTAAAGAGCACCTTGCCATCATTTGTGAACATTGTTATCGCAATTGGTGTCGACCCAGTCATTACACAATTTTCTTTTAACTCTAGTCCACCAGAAGCGAGCATTGTCAGCGTGACTTTAATGCCGGTTTCTTCAAAATAATCTATATCTGTTTGAATGCTTTCAAGAACAAGATCTAAATCGGCATCAGTTAGGTCGTTCGGATCCATATACCTAACCTCGCACTTCTCCTTAGTCTTTTCCTCGTACAGGTACTCGTGGAGGATGTTGCTGAACGAGAACTTCCTATCGAGGTACTCGTCGGTAAAAAGCTCACTGGCGTCCTTACCGTTAATAAATCCTCCCACTTTTTTCAGCTTGGACAACAACCCGTTTTCCAGTCCATTGGGATGGTTAATCTGATTCAGATATTTCTTTCTTGTGGCATAAGCCAAGAATTCAGGCGGAAAATACTTGTCACCAACAGTGTACTTCACTTTACGGTAAGACAGCGGATCTGTTATGTGATACATTGTAATCCTAAAATTAGGGTCAATGTTTACTAGTGCGGAAACAGCGCCATCTTGATGTCTCCTGGCATACTTAATATTTGTTCCATCGTCAGTGCCGGAAAATTGATCGAACGAGCCTGGATGACGGTGCCACAATCCAATTATTTCCAAAGGCTTTTTATAAAGCCGGTCTACTTTGTTCATCAGATGATTCAAGTAAACATCATCGTATTCAAAGTAGGCAGGCCGGAAAATGCAGTTGAGACCCGGATCAATTGTTTCGACAATATACCAAATGTTGCCACAGCGATGCCCAAGAAATACACCGCCGGTTTCAGTCTTTATATGTTCCTGTGTCTCAGAAAGAAGCGCTATAATTGCACGCTCCGAGAACACTACTTTTTCCAGCATATTAATCCTCCAATAGCAATCAATAGGTTTCAGCAAAAACCTCGTCGCCGATGATCCCTTCCAGCCAATCTTCAACAAGTTTGATCCATTTGACAGCATGACCAATATGGGTTGCAGCAGATGTACTTACTTTTCCAACCAGAACATCCTGCGGACGGGCGGTACACATATACAGTGAACCATTGCTGTCTTGCAGAACATGAGGAAGTTTTCCTGCCGCAGCATAGAGTTCGTTAAGATCCGGCTTGACCGAATAGACCTTGACAGAACCACCGTAGGTGTTATTGTGCGGATGGTTATGGTCATAGACGGCCATAATCGTCCACGTGCCCCCAGACTTTCCGTTGGGATTGAGATTGCCAATCCAGCATAGACGGTCATCATCAAGCTTTTCAAGGCGGAAATTAGGAAAAACCTTCATTGCTTCAACTTCTGCGTTATAAAGATCCCTGTCTTTTTCATACCAATAAAAAGCCGCAGCAAGCTTATCCTTATCAACCTTCAGCTTCGGGCCGGCACTGGTTTGGGCATCTTCGGAAGTTTTCATCTCCCCGTTGTTGCCTTCGATATCAACGGGTCTACCGTTTCTCAGCCGTTCTGCGATTTCCTTGCGCTTTTTTGCGGCGGCGTCATCTGCGGCAAGCTTGTCCTTATCAACCTTCAGCTTCGGGCCGGCGCTGGTTTGGGCGTCTTCGGAAGTTTTCATCTCCCCGTTGTTGCCTTCGATATCAACGGGTCTACCGT
>OGPK01000797.1_pt1 | contig 28797 bp, 27 predicted proteins | sample 1552921 | NCBI WGS metagenome assembly OGPK01 (sample SAMEA2580264, study PRJEB22360) | human gut metagenome | biome: human gut; feature: human-associated habitat; material: faeces | place: Denmark | collected 2008/2010 | reverse complement strand
TGCATGTCGGGTTCAGGTAGCGCTGTTTGATCTGCGCGGCATTGGCCGCATAGCCCTCGGCCAGCAGTTTGGAACGGATGTCCAAAATCTGCACACGGAACTCGTCGAGCATTTCATTGACTTTCTGCGCAAGTCGGCTCGTGCCCATCATGCGTTCCTTTTTCTGGTTCCACAATTCGGGCTTGCCCTCGCAATGGAAATAGAATTCCTGCCGCAGACTGCCCGTGGTGACGCGGGCGTAAATCGACGCCAAGCCGTTCTTTTTCGGTCTTCCTTTTCGCATCAGGAAAAGGATGGTAAAAGTTTCCTGTCTCATAACTCGTGACATTTTAAGGATTGACAAAACGTCTGCAAGGAAACTTTATTGCGGTGTAAAGTGCAGCTAAACAATGCATTGCGGGCTAAAAAGGTGGCAATCCCGTTTTCGGAAGCCCAAATCGGCTCTGCCCACTTTTTTGCCACCCAACGGTTTTCTTCGGCTTGCTTTCCGCTTCCGGTTCGGGGAGTCGGCCGAAGCCTTTGCAAAATGATGATATACAGTTGGTTTTCCTCTTTCTGCGCCGGACGGACAACAAAAAAGGAGCCTCGGAAAAAGGCTCCTTTGTGCGGATAAAGGGACTCGAACCCCCACGCCGTAAGGCATCAGATCCTAAGTCTGACGTGGCTACCAATTACACCATATCCGCTCGGTATGTGCAAAGGTATATAAAAATTCACAAATCGCAATCCGGGGCGGGGATTATAAGGCTTTTTTATTTACTTTTGTAGATAATTTTACCCGATTATGCCGCAGAATATCACACTCGTCCTGACACCCCGGCAGGCTGCCGATGCGAAGTATTACACGTCGCTCGCCGCACGGCGTTTGGGCATGCCGGAGCAGGATATCGCTTTGGTGCGGGTCGTCAAACGGTCGATCGACGCCCGGCAGCGGCAGCCCAAGGTGAACCTGTCGCTGGAGGTCTATGCAGACCGCGAACCCCGGCCTGCGCCCGTGCATTTCGACTATCCGTCGGTCGCGGGGAGGACCGAAGTGGTGATCGTCGGGTCGGGTCCGGCTGGGCTTTTCGCCGCTTTGCGGCTGATCGAGCTGGGTCTGCGGCCCGTGATTCTGGAACGGGGCCGCGACGTCTCGGCCCGCAAGGTCGATATCGCGCAGATCAACCGCAACGGCGACGTCGATCCCGATTCGAACTACGCTTTCGGCGAGGGCGGTGCGGGGACCTTCTCCGACGGGAAGCTCTTTACGCGCAGCAAGAAGCGCGGCGACTATAACAAGGCGCTGCAGACGCTCGTCTTCCACGGCGCGACGCCCGAAATCCTTTACGATGCCCATCCGCATATCGGCACCGACAAACTGCCGCGTATCATACAGCGCATCCGGCAGACGATCCTCGATGCCGGCGGCGGGTTCGTTTTCAACAGCCGGGTGACGGACCTCGAAATCAAAGGCGGCCGGGTGCGGGGCGTATGGTGCGGCGCGACGCTCGTCGAAGGTGCGGCCGTGGTGCTGGCTACGGGACATTCGGCCCGTGATATTTACGAACTGCTGCACCGGAAAGGCGTGCGCCTTGAAGCCAAGGCTTTCGCCATGGGTGTGCGTATCGAACATCCGCAGGCGCTGATCGACTCGATCCAGTATCATTGCGAAACCCGCGGCGAATACCTTCCTGCGGCGGCCTATTCGCTCGTGAGTCAGGAGAACGGCCGCGGCGTCTATTCGTTCTGCATGTGCCCCGGCGGATTCATCGTCCCCGCCATGACCGATGCCGCCCAGTCGGTGGTGAACGGCATGTCGCCCAGCGGCCGCACGTCGCCCTATGCCAATTCGGGGCTGGTGACCGAAGTGCGGCCGGCGGATTTCGAACACCTGCGCGCCGAATGGGGCGAGTTGGCCGGGCTGAAATTCCAGCAGCAGTTCGAGGAGCTGGCGCGGCGGTACGGCGGCGACCGTCAGATCGCTCCGGCGCAGCGCGTCGCCGATTTCGTCGCGGGGCGTGCGAGCGCGTCGCTTGCCAGAACTTCCTATATTCCGGGGATCGTCCCTTCGCGGCTCGACCGGTGGATGCCCGGATTCATCGCGCAGGGACTGCGGCAGGGACTTGCGACCTTCGGCCGCCGGATGCGCGGCTTCGTCACCAACGAAGCCGTCGTGGTCGGCGTGGAGTCGCGGACCTCTTCGCCCGTGCGCATTCCGCGCGATCCTGCGACGCTGATGCACCCCGAAACGGCCGGGCTTTTCCCGGCGGGTGAAGGCGCCGGATATGCCGGCGGCATCATCTCGGCGGCTCTCGACGGCGAGCGGATTGCCGAAGCGGTGAAGAATTACATAGATTGAGTATCTCTAAAACCACATGACCGATGGAACCTAAAAAGTACCTTTTGTTCGTTACCCTGCCTTATGCCTACTCGATCCTGCGGCCGCTGGAGCATGAAATCCGCCGCCGCGGCGATTCTGCGGCGTGGTTTATCGAAGCGGATTGTCCGGTTGCGCTGGAGGAGGGCGAAGTGCATCTGAAAACGATCCGCGAAGCCGTCGATTACAATCCCGTCGCGGTTTTCGCGCCGGGCAACTACATTCCGGATTTCTTTCCGGGCGTGAAGGTGGCGCTTTTCCACGGTTATGCCATTCAGAAACGCATCGAGGCGATCGACGACCATTTCACCGTGCGCGGCTGGTTCGACATCTACTGCACGCAAGGTCCCAGCAGTACGCCTTATTTCAAGGAGCTGGAGCGGCAATATGGGTTTTTCCGGGTCTACGAGACCGGCTGGCCCAAAGCCGACACCTATTTTTCACCCGAAACGCAGCTCAGGCCCCGCAACGACCGGCCCGTCATTCTCTATCCGCCGACCTTTACGCGCAATGTATGTTCTGCGCCCCATCTGATGAAGGAGATCGAGCTGCTGGCCAAAACCAAGCCGTGGGACTGGATCATCACCTTCCATCCGAAGCTGACCGATCCCGATATCATCGCCGGATACAAGCGCATCGCCGCCGAAAACGACAACGTGACCTTTTTCGAGGGACCCGATAAGATGCCGCTCCTGCAGCGAGCCGACGCGATGTTGTGTGACAGTTCGTCGATCATTCTGGAGTTCATGTTCCTCGACAAACCCGTCGTCACCTTCCGCAATTCGCATCCCGGCCCCCATCTGATCGACGTGGACCGTCCCGAAAAGGTCGGTCCGGCGCTGGAGCGGGCGCTCTCCCGGCCCGAAGAGCTGATGCGCGAGATTCGCGCCTATACGATGCACCATGAGCCGCACCGCGACTGCCGCTGTTCGGCGCGCGTGCTGGATGCCGTCGACGACTATATCGCCCGCGGCCATGCGGGACTGAAGCGCAAGCCCCTGAATCTGATCCGGAAGTGGAAGCTTCGCCGTCAGATGCGCTATTATCCGCTGCTGGAGATGTTCCGCCGCTGATTGCGTGCGAAAAACGAAACGCCGCATCCTTCGGATGCGGCGTTTGCCGTTTGTATATGTTATATGTGCAGTCCCTTGATGACCAGCTTGACCCATAGCCGGGAGTTTATCATGCAGCTCAGCCGGGCGATCCACAGGGCTTTCGTGTCGTAGAATCCTTTGCGGAATTCCGAACGGACGTAGGCGCGGTAGAACTTCCAGTTGTCCAGTATGCCCTGCGCCAACTCGTTGGCCAGCTCTGCGTTCCAGCCTTTGGTCCTGCGCAGTTCGCGGCGCAGGCGCGAAAACTGCGTCCGGGTCGTGAGGTAGAGGATCTCGTCGCAGTAGCCCAGCGACTTGTACTGTTCGTGGATGTAGCGGCGTATGCGCATCAGCATCATCGGGTCTATCTTTCCGCGCAGCAGACTCGTGGGGACGTACCGGTAATGGTATGTGGGGTTGCTGTTGCTGACGAGGTGGGTGATATGGGCGCAGTACTGGGCCGTGAATATCTCGTCTTCGGCGTATCGGATGCTGCGGTCGAAGCGCAGGCCGTGCCGTTCGATCGTGGCGCGCGAGAACATTTTGTTGCAGGTCCAGCCGAGGCAGTGTCTGCGCAGCAGCTGCGCCAGTACGGGCATGCAGGCATCCCGGCCGCCCGTGACCCGGCAATCCGGTATCGCATAAATCCGGGTGTGTCCGTTGGGGTGCCTGCCGCTTGCGGGACGCTCTTCGAACAGGTTTGTGAAGGCGACTCCGTCCTCTCCGATATTGCTGTCGGCGAGTTGTTGGAGGTGGTCCGGAGTGACCCGGTCGTCGGAGTCCACGAAGACCACGAATTCGCCCCGTGCGTTGTCCAGTCCGAGATTTCGGGCCGCGCTGACGCCGCCGTTGGGGATATGGAATACGCGGATGCGTTTGTCCTTTTCAGCGTAACGGTCGCAGATTGCGCCCGAACCGTCGGTCGATCCGTCGTCGATGAGCAGCAGCTCGAAATCGGTCATGCTCTGCGAGAGAATGCTTCCGATGCATTCATCGAGGTATTTCTCTGTATTGTAGACGGGGGTGATGACTGAAACAAGCATATGGAATCTGAAAATTGTCGGAATTCGGTCAGCTGCCTGCGCCTGCGGGGACGGCAGTCTCGGTGTTGGTATATACGATCCGCTCCGATGCGGGCAGGTGCCGGTCGAGTCCGCACCGGCAGCGAGTGCGGTGTTCGGAGAGACTTTGTTTGTAGCGTTCCTCGTTGGCGGACTGCCGGTCGCGGTCGCATTTGCCGTGGTAGAGGTGGAAGACGATGCCGCGGAATTTCATGCACCGCTGTCTCACGCCGCTGTTGTTGAGCCGGGTTGCCAGTTCCGAATCTTCTCCGCCCCAGCCGCGGAACTCTTCGTCGTAGCCGTTTACGCGGATCAGGTCGCTGCGCCAGAAGGCCATGTTGCACCCCTTGACGAAGCGGGAGGGACCCAGCGTCCGGTAGAGATAGGCCATCAGCGGAATCCGGACGACGTTGTTGCTGTTGCGGACGCCCTTCATCAGCGGGGTCAGCGAGGTGATCTCGCCCCGCAGCACCTGATTGGTGAGCATCTCGGTAATGATGCCGCGCGATCCGGTGACGAAGCAGCCGGGCTGCGCGAAAATCATGTGGTCCTGAATGAAATGACGCTGCAGGATCAGGTCGCCGTCGATCTGGATGACGTATTCTCCGCGGCTGGCCGCAATGGCCTTGTTGCGGATTTCCGCCAGCCGGAATCCGTCGTCCTCGTGCCAGATATGGCGTACCGGTACGGGCGAAACCGCTTCGAAGTGGCGGACTACGTCGCGTGTGGCGATGCCCGAACCGTCGTCGGCGATGATGATTTCCGAAGGCATGACAGTCTGCTGCATTACGCTGTCGAGGCACAGATAGAGGGCTCTGGGCCAATTGTAAGTGGAGATGATCAACGATACAGTCATTACAGTAACATGTTTTTAGGATGCCTTACCGGTACGGCCGCATACGGCACGACGCAATATCTTTGCCGTTGTGCCTTCGTTCCGTTGTTCCGGTTTCCGGTATGTTGTATAATGCCTACCGCTTTGTTCATTGCGCAAAGGTAGTGATTTATTCCCGTCTTCCATCGGCGACGGCCCTTCAATATAGGGAGTCACTATGTATAAACGCGCGTTTGCAGCAAATACTGCATGGAGAGCGGAAAAAAAATATTGCGAGTTGCAAATATTTTTCCGGATTAGTTATATGATTTAGAATCAATATTTTACTGTATTTGTATGACAAATTTTATTAAAAAATATGAAAATAATGAGAATTGTAAAGGTTTATATTTAGCAGGCAATTTTGGATGTGGTAAAACTTATTTGATTAGTGCTATGTTTAATGAACTGGCCAAAAAAGGTGTTAAATCAGTTACTGTTTATTATCCAGAGTTTTTAAGAGAATTAAAGGGAAGATTTGGAGAGGATTATAACGAAGTATTCAATAAAGTTAGAAAGGCTCCTTTACTTCTTTTAGATGATATTGGAGCAGAAACAGTTACTAATTGGAATAGAGATGAAATACTAGGTAGCCTCCTGCAATATAGAATGCAAGAAGGACTGCCAACATTCTTTACTTCAAATAACACAATTAAAGAACTTGAAGAACATCTTATTGGAAGCGATAGTGAAGGTAGAGTAAAATCTAGAAGAATAATTGAAAGAATAAAATATTTAACTGATGAAATAATAATGGTAGCGGAAAATAGAAGAAAGTGAGGATAATGTATGGAAGGTAATAATTATGGATTTAAATTTGATCCAAATAAAATTGAAAAAAGTTTTGATAATGGAAGCAAGTTAAGTATTGAAAATGATGGTGGAGAATTAAATATGTCTCCAGATAGAAGATATGTTACTGCGAATAATCCAAATAAAAAGGAAAGTAATAAAAAATTAGTTAGAGTACTAAAGAAAAATGTTACTACTGATGATAGACTTGGACCTGAAGTAGTTAGTCCTGGCAATAAGGGATTTGCTAGTGTTATTGGGCTTGCTGCTTTAATTGCAGTTGCTGGTGTTATAATTGCATTTATTACACTAAAATACTAAATTACAAATAATTAGGGAGGGATAGTCATGTTATATGCTTTAGATGTTAAAACTAGTTATTCTATGTTAAGTAGTTTAATTAAAATAGATGATTTAACAGAAAAGGCAAAAGAACTTGGCTATTTTTCTTTAGCCATAACTGATACAAATAATATGTTTGGAACTTATGAATTTTATTTATCATGCATAAAGAAAGGCATTAAACCTATTATTGGTATTAAATTAGAATACAATGAAAATAAATTTATTTTACTGGCTAAAAATAATGACGGATATAGGAATCTAATTAAAATCTCTACGCTCATCTCAGAGGGTAATATTGATAATGATATTTTAATTAAGTATGCTGATAATTTAATATTAATTATGCCTTATAGTAGTTATAATAGTGAAATTATTTCTATATATAAAGAATATTTTGTGGGTTACTCTAATATAGAAGAGCGAAATAATATTAAAGATAAAGCTGTATTTGTTAATGATGTTAGTTATTTGGAGAAAGATGATTATAAATACTTAGACTACCTTATAATGATTAAAGAAGAAAAGAAGTTAGGTGAATTTGAACTTAATACATTTAAAGGTAAATATTTATTTGATAAAGATGAATTTGAACTTATTACTGATGATGTGGTTAGAAATAATATGAAGTATATTAGTAACTCTTGTAATGTTACTTTAGAATATACTCCTGATTTACTTCCTATATATGACAAAGATATAAATCCTAATGAATTTCTTAGAAATTTAGCATATAAAGGTATTAAAAGGAGACTTAATGATGATGTCATTGATAAATATATAGAAAGATTAGATTATGAACTATCCGTTATTGAAAAGATGGGATTTAGTGATTACTTCTTAGTTGTATGGGATTATGTTAAGTATGCTAAATTTAATAATATTTTAGTAGGTCCCGGAAGAGGTAGTGCTGCGGGTAGCTTAGTATCTTATGCTATTGGTATTACTGATGTCGATCCTATTAAATATGATTTATTATTTGAAAGATTTTTAAATCCAGAAAGAGTTACTATGCCCGATATTGATGTTGATTTTGATAGCGAAAAAAGAAATTTAGTTACTGAATATGTTACTAAAAAGTATGGTGAAAAACACGCTATTGGAATTATTACTTTTAATACATTAGGTGCGAAACAAGTAATTAGAGATTTGGCTAGATGTATGGATATTAGTCTTCCAATTACTGATGATATCTGTAAATCTATTACTAGTAAAGATTTATTAAGTTCTTATATCGAAGGTAGTAAATTTCATAGATTAATCAATTCAAAAAGAGAATTTAAGATGTTATATGAAATAGGCAAACATTTAGAAGGACTACCTAGACATATATCTATTCATGCTGCAGGTATTGTAATGAGTAGAAGACCAATAGATGAAATTATTCCTTTATATAAAAACCCTGTTGGTATATATACTACTGCTTATTCTAAAGATTACTTGGAACCTTTAGGCCTACTTAAAATGGACTTTCTTGGTATTGATAACTTGACTCTAATAAGTAATGTTATTGATGAAATAAGAGAAAAGGAAAAGATTAATATTACTTTTGAAAGAATACCCGATAATGATAAAAAAGCTCTTGATATCTTTTATAATGTTGATACTGATGGTATATTTCAGTTTGAATCTCCTGGTATGAAGAGATTCTTAGAAAAGTTAAAGATAACTTCTTTTGATGATATTGTACTTGCCCTTGCTTTGTATAGACCTGGTCCTATGGATAATATTGATACTTTTATCAGAAGAAGAAATAATGAAGAAAAAATTACTTATATTCATCCTGACTTAGAGCCTATATTAAAAGGAACTTATGGTATTATAGTATATCAAGAGCAAATAATGCAGATAGCAAGATTAATGGCGGGTTATTCTTTTGGCGAAGCCGATATCTTAAGAAGAGCTATGTCTAAAAAGAAAGAAGAAATTCTTTTAAAAGAAAAACCAAAATTTATAAAGGGCTGTTTAAGCAATGGATATGATGAGAATGTAGCTTCTTCGGTATATGATTTGATACTTAAATTTGCTAATTATGGATTTAATAAATCACATTCGGTAGCATACGCTATTACATCTTATAGAATGGCTTTTATAAAAGCATATTTTTCTAAATATTTTATAAGTGCAATATTATTCAACTCTATTGGTAATGATATTAAAACTAATATTTATATTAATAGAGCAAGAAAATCAAATATTAAGATATTACCACCAGATATTAATTTAAGTGCTAGTAAATACTATGTTGATGGTAATAATATAAGATGTCCTTTATCAATTATTAAAAGTGTTGGTACCGTAAGTAGTAATGATATAATTAAAGAAAGAGAAAAAGGACAGTTTACTGATTTTAGTGACTTTGTACTTAGAATGAATGGTACTTCAGTTAATACAAGAGTTATAACTAACTTAATTAATGCTGGAGCAATTAACTTAGGATATAATAGAAGAACTTTAATAGAAAACTTAGATAATGTTTTAAATTATGCAGATATTGCAAAAGACTCTGGAATGATTGAGGTTGAAAAACCATATATTTTAGAATATGATGAATATTCCAAGAAAGATATTATGGATAATGAGTTAAAAACTATCGGATTTTATTTAACTGAGCATCCAACCTCAAAATATCGTGAAGAAAGTAGTATTAGTTCTCTTAATATCAATAATTACTTTGATAAAAATATTAATATCATTATTTTAATAAAAAGAATAAGAGAAACTACTACAAAAAATAATGATGTTATGGCCTTTATCACAGGTGAAGACGAATTTGGTGAAATTCCTTTAACTATATTTCCTACTACATATAAAAGATTTAATAATATAGAAGAAGGTAATATTGTCAAGGTATTTGGTAGAGTAGAAAGAAGATTTGATAAATACCAAGTTATTGTTAATAATATACAAATAATAGAATAGGAGGATAATGTTATGAAAGGTAAATTTATAGTTATATCAGGTCCTGGTGGTGTTGGTAAAGATACTATTGCTAAAGAGTTAGTAAATAAAGGAATTGCCATCTATTCAGTATCTATGACTACGAGAAAGAAAAGAAGTAATGAAATAGATGGTAAAGATTATTTCTTCGTAGACATTAATACTTTTGAAAATAATATTAAAGATGGTAAAATACTAGAATATACTTTATTTAATGGTAATTATTATGGTACTCCTAGTGAATTTATATTTAATAATCTTGAAAAAGGTACTAATGTAATCGGAGTACTAGATATTAAAGGTGTATTAAATGTAGAAAAAATATATCCTGAAGCTATTAGTATATTTATTATGCCGCCATCTTTTGAAGAACTAGAAAAGAGAATTAGAAATAGAAATACTGATTCTGAAGAAGTTATTAAAGAAAGATTAGAGATAGCTAAAGATGAAATTAAATGCAAAGATAAATATGATTATGTAGTTATCAACAATACTGTGGATAAAGCAGTAGAGGAAATAATTCAAATTATTAAAAATGAAAAAAATATATGCAATTAATAAAGATTATTAAAACTATATTTAGGAGATGATTCACTATGAAAAATATATATTATCATATCACTTCAATTAACAAATTACATACAGGTGATGTTATTGAATTTGGGAAAGAATATAATAACTTCTATAAAGAAATGGTTAATATTAAACATTATAATAGTTCTGGAAAAGACGCTAATGATGTTTTGATAGATTTATTTAATAATAAAAATCTGGTTTTTAAATCAATTAATGACTTAAAGACTGTTCTAAACACTGTAAATGATGATGCTTTTATATTAAGAGAACTTGTTTTTGAACATATAAGAAAATGCTATTTTCCTGAATGTCCCTCTAGATTTAAATGTATGTATGTCTTAAAAGACAAAGATGAAGTAAATGGTTGGTTAGAAATTTTTAAAAGAATTAATAGAAAACCTCTTCAAATTGTTAAATTAGAACTTGAAGGTGATGTTTTTGAAGGAAATGCTAGTTTAATTCTTAGACAAAGTAATTCCATCAATGATAAAATTATACAGGCTAAAAATTATTGGTCTGGGGATAAAACAAACCTTATATCAGAATATTTATTTGTTGGGAAAGCAAAAGTTCTTGAGGTTACTGATATAAATGAATAAACTTTACTTTAGAGACTTAATGGCTCTAAAGTATTTTTTTAGACTACAGGCTAAAAAAACATCGAGCAACGAAGTGTGAGATGAAATAAATACTATAAATTTACTTGAAAAATGTAGTATTTTAGTATATACTTATATTAACTTTATGAAGTGGGAGGAATATTATGAAAAGTAGTAGAATAATGAAGATATTTGAACAATATGTTAGAAAGTATGATATGAATAATATTAATATTAAAGCAAGATATTTTCACTCATTAAAAGTAATGGAAATAGTTAAAGCTTTAGCTACTGAACTTGGTATATTTACCGAAGAAGAGATAGCGGTCTGTGAACTTATTGGTCTATTCCATGAAATAGGTAATTTTTCTAGTACTCCTAATTATCATATAGATGAAGACAATGAAGATTCTAGTAATAAAGCTATTGATGTGCTATTTAATAAAGGACTAATCAGAGAAATAAGTAAAGATAAGACTTATGATAATGTCATTAAAATAGCATTATTTGCTTATGATAAAAATGGTTTTCCTGATAATATAGATGAGAAAACTAAACATGTATGCGCTATTATTAAAGATGCTCATAACTTGGATTCTTTTAGATTATTTGTTAATTATCCTTATGTTGATACAAGAATTAGTAGTTATCCTAATAATTTGGTATATGAAGATTTTACTAAATTTAAAACTATTAGTCCTAGAGTTACTGATAATGCTTCAGATACTGTTCTTATGGTATTATCAAAAATGTACGCTTTTAATTACAAATATTCCTATTACTTATTAAAAGAAAATAATTATGTTGCTAAACTATTTGATAGTCTTACTTTTGATAATAAAGAAATTGAAGACTTTTATAAAAAAATATTTATGGTACTTAATAATTATATAGATAAAAGGATTGGTGTTTATAATGCTTGATAAAAAATATGACCATTTAATGGTAGAAAAAGATAAATATGAAATGTGGAAAAATAATGGTTATTTTACTGGTGGTAAAGATTTAAGTAAAGAACCATTCTGTATAGTAATTTCACCTCCTAATGTAACTGGTAAATTACATTTAGGACACGCTTGGGATACTTCTATTCAAGATATTCTAATTAGATATAAGAAAATGAAGGGCTTTGATGCTATGTGGGTTCCTGGTATGGATCATGCTGGTATTGCTACGCAGGCTAAAATTGATAAAAAACTTAAAAGTGAAGGAATTAATCCTAGAGAAATGGATAGAGAAGAATGGCTTAAAGTAGCTTGGGCTTGGAAAGATGAATATGCAGAAAATATTCATAGTCAGTGGGCAAAACTTGGCCTTGCTCTAGATTATACTAAGGAAAGATTTACTTTAGATGAAGGCTTATCTAAGGCTGTTAGAGAAGTCTTTGTTACTCTATATAATAAAGGTTTAATTTATAGGGGAGAAAGAATTATTAACTGGGATCCTATGGCTATGACTGCTTTAAGTACTGAAGAAGTTATTTATAAAGATGTAGAAGGTGCCTTTTATCATATTAAGTATTATCTAGAAGATAGTGATGAATATTTGGAAGTAGCTACGACTAGACCAGAAACTTTATTTGGAGATACTGCTGTTGCTGTTAATCCGGATGATGAAAGATACAAAAAATATATAGGTAAAAAAGTTATACTTCCTATAGTTAATAAGAAAATTCCTGTAATAGGAGACTATCATGCTGATATGGAATTTGGTACAGGTGTAGTTAAAATTACTCCTGCTCATGATCCTAATGACTTTGAAGTTGGTAATAGACATAATCTAGAGAGAATTGTAGTTATGAATAAGGATGCTACGATGAATGAAAATGCTGGCTCTTATGCTGGTATGGATAGATTTGCCTGCAGGGAAAAGCTTGTTAAAGATTTAGAAGAGGCTGGCCTACTAATTAGTATTGAGCCAATTAATCATAATGTTGGTTTTTCAGAAAGAACTGATGTTATGATTGAACCTTACTTATCTAAACAATGGTTTATTAAGATGAGACCACTTGCAGATGCAGTACTTGCTAATCAAAAAAATAAAGATACTAAAGTTAACTTTGTACCTGAAAGATATGAAAAGATTATGAATCACTGGATGGAAATAACTTATGACTGGTGTATTTCTAGACAGCTTTGGTGGGGGCACAGAATTCCTGCTTGGTATAAAGATGATGAAGTATATGTTGATATGGATGCTCCTGAAGGAGAAGGTTGGGTACAAGATCCCGATGTACTTGATACTTGGTTCTCTTCAGCATTATGGCCTTTTAGTACACTTGGATGGCCTGATAATACTGACCTATTAAAAAGATATTATCCTAACAATGTACTAGTTACTGGATATGATATTATTCCATTCTGGGTTAATAGAATGACCTTCCAGGGACTTGAATTTCTTCATAAGAGACCATTTAAAGATTGTTTAATACATGGTCTTATCAGAGATAAACAAGGCAGAAAAATGAGTAAGAGCCTTGGTAATGGTATAGATCCTATGGATGTTATTGAAGAATATGGTGCTGACTCACTAAGATTTTTCTTAACTACTAGTACTGCTTCAGGAATGGATTTAAGATATGATGAAGAAAAAGTAAAATCTACTTGGAACTTCATTAACAAAGTATGGAATGCATCAAGATTTGTATTAATGAAGTTAGATGGATTTAAAGAAGAAGATTATACTTTAGATAATTTAAAAGTAGAAGATAAATGGATACTTGATAAACTTAATAGTACTATTAAAGGTGTTACTAAATATATGGATAAATATGACTTTAATTTAGCAGGGTCCGCTATATACGAATTTGCATGGAGTTACTTCTGTGACAAGTATATTGAGTTATCTAAGTTCTATGATGATAATACAACAAAAAGTGTATTACTTAGAGTACTTACTGATATAGTAAAAATGTTGCATCCATTTATGCCTTATGTTACTGAAGAAATATATTCAATGCTACCTATTAAAGAGACTGAATCTATTATGATGAGTAGTTATCCAGAATATGATAAAAATATGGTATCTGCTACTAATATTGATACAGTACTTGAATTTATTACTATGTTTAGAAATAAAAAGGCTGAACTTGGTATAGGTAGTGATTACAAAGTATACATTAAGTGTAATAATGATGTAGACAAACAAATTATTATTAATATGTTAAAACTTAATGATAAGATTACTGATAATAGTGATAATTATACTGATAAAGTAGAATATAATGGATTAGAGATAGATATTTTCTTTGATAATAGTAAAAATGTTAAAGAGCAAGAGGAAAAATTATTAAAAGAAAAAGAATCTCTAGAGAAATCTATTGAAAGAAGAGAAAAATTACTTAGTAATGAAAATTATGTAAGTAAAGCTCCTTCGAGTATAGTAGAAAAAGAAAGAGAAGATTTGAAGAAAGAAAAAAAATTACTAAATAGTTTACTTAATAAATTTACAAAATAATTTTTATATGATAAAATTACTTTAGTTGTGAAAGGAGTGAATATATATGGCTAAGTTTTGTTCTAATTGTGGTGCTGAATTAAATGAAGAACAAGAAATTTGTTTGAAGTGTGGTGTCAGAGTTAAAAATAGTAATACTAAAAATACTGATCCAAATGCTAAATCTAAAATGGCTGCTGGATTACTTGGTATATTTTTAGGTCAATGGGGAGTACATAACTTTTACCTAGGTTATACCGGAAAAGCAGTAGCCCAATTATTACTTTCTATTTTTGGATACATATTACTATTTGTTGTTGTTGGCTTTTTTATGGTAGCCGCTGCTGGTATATGGGGACTAATCGAAGGTATTATGATACTATCTGGTAGTATTAATACTGATGCTAATGGTAATCCATTAAGAGATTAATGTATAATTAAATTAAAACATCTCATAATAATTATGAGGTGTTTTTTCATATGGATAATGTATTTTGTATATGTTTTAGAACTCTTTTAGTATTAGCAATTTTATTTTTTGTAACTAAGTTACTGGGCAAAAAGCAAGTTTCACAACTTAACTTATTTGATTATGTCTTTGGTATTACTATTGGCTCTATAGCCGCGGATATTTCTCTAGACTTAGAAAAAGACTTAATCTCGGGTATTGTTTCACTACTTTTATATGGTATTATTGCCTATATAATAGCAAAGGCTACGATGAAAAGTATTACTCTTCGTAGATTTATTACAGGTGTACCTACAATATTAATGGAAAATGGTAAAATTATTGAATCCGGATTAAAAAAATCTAAACTTGATATTAATGACTTTCTTGCAGAGGCTAGAACACAAGGATATTTTGATTTAAATGAAATAGATACTGCAATTATGGAGATTAATGGAAGTATTAGTTTTCTCTTAAAAGAGAAAGATAAACCTTCAAATAAAAGCGACGTGAATGCTAAACTTAGTAATAGTGGAATTCCCGCTAATGTAATTATTGATTCTAATTATATGGAAAATAATATGGAAGCCATGGGAAAAGGCAAGAAATGGTTAGACCACGAACTAAAAGTATTAGGTTATAAGAATTATGACAATATATTACTTGCTACTTGTGATAATAATGGTAAGATTATAGTATACAGAAAAAATGTAAAACCAGATAAAAATACTATTTTAGAATAGTTTTATTTATCTTTATGATGTATAATTATTTTTAGAGTAGTGATAAATATGAAGCATTTAAAAAAATTATTTTTAATTTTGATTATTATTACATTATTTATGTTAATATACAGCGTTGTGTCTCCTAATATTGATGTTTATACTAATAGTATTAATTTAAATAGTGATTACAATATTGATTACAAAGTATATAATTTGTTTACTAATTTAACGAATAGAAGTTCTATTATAGAAAATAATATAAATTCTAGTAAGGTTGGTACTTACACTATTGTAATTAATGTTAAATATTTATTTTTTAATGTAAATAAAACAGTTGATATTAATGTTATTGATAATACAAAACCTATTATTACTTTAAATGGTAATACAGAAGTTAAGGTTTGTCCAAATACTGACTATAACGAAGAAGGATATACCGCGAGTGATAATTACGACGGAGATATTACAGAAAGAGTGAATATTAAAAAAATAGACAATAGTATTATTTATTCTGTAATTGATAGTAGTAGCAATGAAACACAAGTAGAGAGAAAAATTATATTTGAAGATGATGAGGCTCCAAAAATAGAATTAAAAGGTAGTGCTGATTTAAATATATTTATTGGTGATAATTATAATGAAGAAGGATATACCTCCTACGACAAATGTGATGGAGATATTACTAATAGTGTTGTTGTTACTAGTAATTTAGATACTAATAAACTCGGTACATATAATATAAAGTATGAAGCTATAGATACTTCTGGTAACAAGGCTGAGGTTAGTAGGACTATCCATGTAATTAATAAACCAAGTTATTATGGTAATGGTATTATTTATCTAACGTTTGATGATGGTCCAAGTTATTTAACAGGAAAAATTTTAGATATACTTGATAGTGAAAATATTAAAGCAACATTTTTTGTTACTCATGGCGGTGATTATGTTAAAAGAGCATATAATAGTGGTAATACAATAGCTCTTCATACATATACGCATAATTATAGTTATGTATATTCTAGTATTGATAATTACTTTATTGATTTAAATAATGTTAGTAATAGTGTTTATAATTCTATTGGTATTCATCCAAAGATAATTAGATTTCCTGGAGGCTCTTCTAACACTATAAGTAAAAATTATTCAAATGGTATTATGTCTAGACTTACTAATGAGGTAATTAATAGAGGATATACTTATTTTGATTGGAATGTTGACTCCAATGACGCTGGTGGTGATGGTTATAATAGTAATAAAATATATAAAAATGTTATTAATGGCTTATCACATAGCAAAACTAATATAGTACTTATGCATGATTCTGAAAGTCACAGTGCCTCTGTTGATGCACTTAGAAATATTATTAAATACGGTAAAAATAATGGTTATACATTTAAAGCTATAACTAGTGATACTCCTATTGTTAGACATGGTGTTAACAATTAATGGACTAAATGGACTATTTATTTAATTTTGTTCTTAATATTTTTACTATTTTGAGTTATAATAATTATAGAAAGGAGTTTTATAATGAGTAAAGAAATTAATAAATATCTTAATTTATCTATAGTTATGTCTGTACTTTTTGCTATACTAGGCGTTATTCTTGTAGTATCACCTAATTCATCACTCGATACTATTGCATATCTACTAGCAGCTTTTCTATTAGTATATGGTACTTACAACTTTATAGATAGTTTTGCCATTCATCCAATATTCTTCTTTATGAAGATGGCTAGTAGTGTTATTTCTATATTACTTGGTATAATTATATTTTTAAATCCTGAAATATTTAAAAATTTAATTCCTATAGCTTTAGGTATATTCTTTATTATAAATGGTATTTTTAAAACTAGAATGGCATTTATTATTAAAAATATAGATAATTATTTTGTTTTATCCGTTATTACTTCAGTACTTACTATAATATGTGGTATTGTTCTAATTATTAATCCTAGTATATCTGCGGTTATGATTACTACAATGATTGGAATTGTTATTTTAGTATATGCTGTATTTGATATAGTAGATGCTTTCATATTAAAACATAGGGTAAAAGAAATATCTAAATATTTTGAACAATTATTAAAATAGTACTTCGGTACTGTTTTTATTTAGTATTAATACTGATAAACTTAAACCCTAAGAACATAAACTTCAATTTTTTGTTTTCTATGTAAATATTATGTAAAATCAACATTATTTTAATTAAAAATATTACTTTTATGATATCATTATTATAGGTGATTGCATATATGAATAATGAAATGAGGAATGGTTGGATAGACATTATATCTAAAATGTATAAAGACTTACATAATTCAGAAAGAGTTTTGCATGTTTCAAAAGAATCTGATAAAAAAAGAGAAAGATTACTTAATTATTTTAATAGATTAGAAAAAATACATAAGAGAGTATCCGAGAGTAAAAATAAATCTGATGAAAAGTTACTTAAAGGCTTCTATTACGATTTATATGTAATAAAACCTGAAGACATACCTGAATCCTATTTTCAAAATCAAGTTAAACTTGCTAGGGAAAGAGGATATGGTAATATCGAACTAACTAATGAAGATAAAAAAAGAATGACTGATCAAGTTATCGAAGACCAAAAACATTCTTTAGATAAGTGGATAGAATATTTTTTATATGATGAAGAAAGTAAATCTTATGAAATGTGGGAAAAATACTGGGTATTTCAAGGATTACAAAATTTAGGTAAATATGATAAAAAAACTTATAAATTTAGTAAAAGAGATAAAACAACAGTATATCCGTTTCCACCAGTAGAAAGAGAATTTATTTTTACTACACTACATTTAATGGAAGACTATATTAAAGATAAAAAAGGTGATGAAGAAATTAAATCTGCCTTAGGTAGTGGTAACTTTAAAATGTTATATGAATATGTTATTAAACAAAGTATGTTAAAAGATAAACTTCAAAGTAACACCACTAGTGGTAAATGGGTAAAATATGAACAAGGTAGTGATTATAATATTTTAAGAGATTCACTTCAAGGGTATTATACTGGTTGGTGTACTGCTGCTGGTGAGAATTTTGCTAAAAGTCAGTTAGCAGGTGGAGATTTTTATGTCTATTATTCTTTTGATAATAATGGTGAAGCAAAAATACCTAGAATTGCTATTAGAATGGATGGAAAAAATAAAATCGGAGAAATTAGAGGAATAGCAGATAGGCAAAATATGGAACCCGAGATGATGCCTATTCTTGAGGAAAAATTAAAAGAGTTCCCTGATAGAGATAAATATTTAAAAAAAGAGCACGATATGAAATTACTTACTTTAATTGATAAAAAAGTAAACAATAATATTGAACTAACTTTGGATGAACTTAAATTTTTATACGAAATTGATAGTAAAATTGAAGGGTTTGGTTACGAGAAAGATCCTAGAATAAATGAAATAAAGAACAAAAGAAATATAAAGAAAGACTGTGCGCTGATATTTGATGTAAAAGAAGAAGAAGTTGCTTTATCACAAGAAGAGTGGGAAGAGAACCAAAATAAGTTTAAAATTTTTGTTTCTGATTTATATTTGTATGGCTTAACTAGTGCCGATGGCCTTGTCTTACCTCAAAGTGTTGTTGGTAATTTATTTTTAGATAACTTGACTAGTGCGGAGGGACTTGTCTTGCCTCAAAATATTGGTGGTAATTTAGATTTACGCAGCCTAGATAGTGCTGTAGGACTTGTGTTGCCTCAAAATATTGGTGGTGATTTATATTTATACTCTTTGGCTAGTGCGGAGGGTCTTGTTTTACCTCAAAGTATTGGTGGTGATTTATATTTAAACGGACTAACTAGTGCGAAGGGACTTATTTTACCTCAAAGTATTGTTGGTAATTTATTTTTAGATAACTTGACTAGTGCGGATGGACTTGTTTTACCTCAAAATGTTGGTGGTAATTTAGATTTATGGTATTTAACCAGTGCAGAGGGACTTATTTTACCTTATGGCTTTGATTTAGATAAATTAGAATGTTCAAGTTACATTAAAAATGAAATATTACAAAATCCTGATAAATACTTTAGAAAACCTCCTAGTGAAGAAGAAAACATAAGTGTACATCATAAAAGATAAACTTAAAATTGAAGACTACAGGCTTCAATTTTTTCATTAAAGACCTTAGGCTTTAATGATAGTGAAGAGACTATAGGCTCTGAACTAATAATATACAATTGTTTGCTTTTTTATATTATTCTTATTTACTAAAAGTAATTTATATGTTATACTTTTATATGTAAATATGGAGGTAATAAAATGTTAGATTATATTATTATAGGACTATTAATAATAGTTATTATACTTGTTATTATAGCAATTAGTAAAAATGTTAATGAAGGAAAAATCACAGAAAGATTAGGTACTTTAGAAACTACTACAGTGAAAGAATTATCTAGTTTTCAAATAGATATAATGAAAACTATGAATGATAATTTTAATGGACTTAACGATAGAATGGAAAAGAAACTTACACAAATTAATGACAAAGTAAATGAAAGATTAGATGATAACTTTGCTAAAACCAATAGAACATTTACTAATATATTAGAAAGATTATCTAAAATAGACGAGGCCCAAAAGAAGATAGATACTTTATCTACAGATATTGTTTCACTACAAAGTATTTTAACTGATAAAAAGAGTAGAGGTATTTTTGGTGAAATTAATCTTAAACATATCTTAGTTAGTATATTTGGTGAAAAGAATGATAATGTATATAGACTTCAGTATACTTTCCCTAATACCACTATTGCGGATGCTGTTATATTTGCTCCTGAGCCACTTGGCACTGTTGCAATTGATTCAAAGTTTCCTTTAGAACATTATCAAAAAATGGTAGATAAAAATCTTCCTCAAGTAGATAGAAATATAGCAGAAAAAGAATTTAAAGTAGATGTTAAGAAACATATTGATGCAATTGCTAGTAAATATATTATACCTGGAGTTACTTCTGATCAGGCTATTATGTTTTTACCTGCGGAAGCATTATTCGCTGAGATAAATGCTTATCATACTGATTTAATAGAATATGCACACAAAAGAAGAGTATGGATATGTTCTCCTACTACATTAATTAGTACTTTTACTATTATTGAGGTACTTCTTAAGAATATGGAAAGAGATAAATATGCAAGTATTATTCATGATGAATTAAATAAACTTGGTATTGAATTTGGTAGATATAAAGAAAGATGGGATAAACTTTCTAGAAGTATTGAAACTGTTAATAAAGATATAGAAAATATTCATGTAACTACTGATAAAATAAGTAAAAGATTTGACTCTATTAGTAAAGTGGAACTTGGAGATAAAAAAGAAATAGAATAATTAAAAACTCTTAATAATATCTTATTATTTGAATAAATTTAAATGAGGGATATTATGATAAGAGTTTTTTTCTTTTTACTTGGATTTGGTCTTATGGTAATTGGATGTAGTTTTATCATATTATATCTAAATTTAACCACTATGGAGTATAATTTTTTAGAATATGTTAATTTTATTATAAGAAGAGTAGAATGCTACTTTAGTATTATTGGCTTTATAATTATGATTTTATCTATTACTTTGAAAGGGGATTATAGAAAATGAATTATATTTATGATATAGTACTTAATTTTAATAAAGAATATTATAACTTCTTTGAATGGAATAAAAGAGATAATATTGTTAATGTAAAGAAAATACCATTATTTCTTGTTAATAATGATACCTTTAAAATGTTTAAATATGATAATGTAACTGTAAGTAGTGATTTTATTAATTTAATTAAAGATAAAACTTATACTTATTCTAGAATTAAGATAGGTAATACTTCTTTAATAACTAATGGTAAAGAAGTTATTGCAGTACTCTTTAATGATAAGGGTGAACTTATTAAAAGAAGTAGTCTTTTGTTAGATGAAGAAGAAGAGGTATTAAATGAAACTTCTAATGATAGTATTTATAATATTGATATTGTTAAATCCTCAAGAAATAAGATTTCTTTTGTAAATAGAAGTCAAAAAGAAAAGAAGAACTTTTTAATTAAATATATTAATAAGGAGAATAATCTTACTAATTTAAAATATTTATATTATGATTATTTTGAAAAAGAAGATGATAATATTAATAATATTAAAAAGTCTTTAATTAATGAAATTAAATATAATTGGAATAATAAGTTAGATGATTTATATGAAACTGTCAAAATATTTAAAAAGATTAAAAATTAAAAGAAGGGTTATTTCTTCTTTATTTATTATTTATAAATTTATGTATTTTATGTAACTCTTTAGCAGTGTTATTTACAAATTCTTCTTTATCATCACATTTAAATTTTTGAGTTAAAATTATCATGTAATATGGATTTTCTGCATCTACATAACCAGCCTCATGGTAAGCAATATCCCAACTACCATATTTTTTAACAAAATTATTATTTTCAATGGATTCTGGTAATACTATACTAAAGGATGGATTACTAAGCCAGTTATAAAAGTCTTGTCCATATTTACTTTTATTAATAAAGTCTCTTACTTTCTTCCAGTATATTGCCATATCATCACAATTTATTAATCCAAATAAATCTTTTCCTTCCATTGTATGGAGTGCTCCAAGTGATTTACCATATTTTTCTAAGTTTTCTTTTCCAACATAATTAACAAGTTTTATATATGCTGTATTATCACTTTCTGTTATTGTTAATCTAATTAAATCTTTTATAGTGTAATATGTATCTTGCTTTTGAAATTTAATGATTCCAGTATCTTGTTTTAAATCATTCATAGTTACTAAAAGAGTATCCTCTAGTGATATTTTTTTGTTTTCAGCCATTTCTAATAACATTACGCACACTAATATTTTAATACTTGAAGCAGCATAGAATAGTATATCTGAATTGTATGATAATATACTTCCAGTATTTATGTCTTCGTAGTAATAGGCCACTTTTTCTTTTTGTTTGAGATACATTGTATTTAGTTCTAAATAATATTTTTTTAATTCTTCTTGTTTATCTTTTAATGTTTCTGAAACATTCTTTAGTTCGCACTTCATATTTATCTTATAATTCATAACATCAGTCCCTTCATATCTAATTATATCATATTTTAGAATTTTCATGAAAAAATGATACTTAATGTACCATTTTATTTGTTATTTTCTTCGAGCAATTTTATAATCTTTTTTTGGTTACTTTGAAGTTCTTTTATTTGTTCATGTAGCACTTCAAGTATTAATTCACTTTTTAAATCCGTCTTATAATCATTTAAACTTCTTAAACTATCTTTTTTAGCCGCTCTATTCTGACTCATCATAATTATTGGTGCTTGAAGTGCCGCTATACATGATAATATTAGATTGAGTAGAATAAATGGATATGGATCTACATTTACTATCATTAAGTAATTAATTATCATCCACAGTATAAGAAATATGCAAAATACTATAATAAACCCCCATGATCCTGCTACTGCAGTAACTTTGTCGGCCAATTTATCCCCTAAACTTCTTTTGGCATCTTCTTCTTTATCTGAGTCAATGGCTATTGGACTATCCAAAAGCATTTCAACAAGTTCATCTTCATCCTTAATATCAAAATCTTTATTTAGTAATAATTTTACTAAGTTGTCTTTTCTTTTATTTACTTCCATAGTTACCTCCATTTTTTATAATTTATCATATTTTAATTTTAACACTTTATTTAGATGTTGTAAACTACTAAAAAATGATACTTAATGTACCATTTTATTTGTTATATTGAGATTTATAAGTTTCATACTTCTTTTCTAATACTGTATCAGTAAACTTAAGTTTGGCATCCTCACGCATTTTATCTAATGCTTTATATTGAACTGAAGTATCTTTTGACTTATGTTCAGAAACTAATGAAGTAATTATTTCTTCTTTTACATCTTTAAGAGCTGGTTTTTCTTTTTGATCTATTCTATATATTACATGATATCCATAAGAAGTTTGAACTGGCTCTTTAGTATAAGAATTATTTTCTAGTTTTTGCATTGCTTCCATATAAGCAGATTCAAGACTAGCATTATATGCTTTATATCCTAGTTCTTCATATGTTATTTTATCCTTATATTCATCTTTTACTTCATCAAATGATTTGCCTTCATTTAATTTAGTAATTATTTCTTTAGCTAAATTTTCAGCTTCTTTCTTTTCTTCATCAGTAGCACTGCTACTAACTTTTACTAAAATGTGTTTGGTATTGATATCTCCATATACCTTATCTTCATAGTACTTTTCTATTTCTTTATCAGTAATTTGTTCTTTTATATAATCATCAGTATACTGTGTTCTTCTATATTGAAGTCTTAAGTATTCAATAAATGCCCTTTCACTACCAAAGCCACTTTTAGTTAAGAATTCTTCTTTACTATATCCATAGTACTGATTATACATATTATAATAGTTTTCTGCTTGATCATTTAATTCAGTATTCATCTCATCTGTTTCAGGATATTTTTCTTCAAGTATTTTATTATCTATTATATCTAGTAAATTATTTACTGAATAGATTTCTTTCATATCTTCATATAAATCTTCTGCAGTTACAGTTAAACCATCTATACTTGCTACCGGCTCTAAACCATTCTCTAATTTAGCTATTCTATCTGGCCATATTAGGATTACCACTAGTACTGTAGCAAGCACTCCTCCAATTACTCCATAAATAGCTAATCTATATTTATCTATAAAATCATAGAATTTGAATAGTTTATCGTATTCTTTCTTATTAGTATTTTTCTTTTCCTCTTTTTTTACCTCTTTAACTACTTTTTCTTCTTTTTTTTGTTCTGCTTTGCTTATAACATTTTTCTTAGTATCTTTTTTTGATACTTCTTTTTTGTTTGCCATTTTGTTATCTCCTTTCAAAGTTACATTAATATAATATCAAAAATAGGAGAAAATTACAATATGATTTTTGAAATATGGGGAAAATAACATATTTTAATTACTTATTTTTAATATATATTTGATTTCATACTAATTAGCCCAGCACACTTTTTATCTTTTTCCATAAAATACTATGAATAGAAAAAAAGGAGGAATGTATTATGAGTAACTGCGGTTCACCTTGCGGCGGATCTAGTGCCGCTATTGTACTAGTATTATTTATCTTATTAATAATAATACTTGGAGCTTGGATATAATAAAGGAGGTGCATTAAAATGTCTGGAAATAGTTCATGTAAAGGAAATAATGGCTTCTTAATTGTTATTGTTTTATATATTCTACTTGCTATTATACTAGGTTCTGCTTTCTTTTATTAAAATATCTTAGTTTAGGGAAACTATCTTCGGATAGTTTTTTTCTTTATAAAAAGCAGGCTAAAACCTACTTTAACTTATTATATACTTCTTCAAGTGATAATTTTTCTTCATTATTATATTTTGGTATTAGGTGTAAATGAAAATGTTTTACTTCTTGACCTAAGCCATTATTTTCACAAAGTGATATACCATCATAGTTTAATCTTTCTTTAAGAAGTACAGCAATTTCTTTGGCTACCTTTAGTATATGATGTAGTGCTTCTTCATCTATATCAAAAAAATCTTGATAATGTTTCTTTGGTACTATAAGAGTATGTCCTGTATGATTAGGATTTACATCTAAGAATACTTTAACCATCTCATCTTCATATATTGTATATGATGGTATTTCATTATTTATTATTTTGCAAAATACATCCATGTTATTACCTCCATACTAAGTATAACATTTTTTAAATTATTTTACTATTACTTTATCTAATTTTAGTATATATTAGTGGCTTATATATGATAGATACACTGGTATATTATTGTTACACTTATTAAGTATAAGTGTAACAATAACACTGAAAGACCTTAGGCTGGAAGTGCATGACATAAAAAGAACTAAGTTAATTTCTTAGTCCATTTATTATATGAATATCTGCGAATATTCTAACATTATTATGTAAAATTTAGTATATTTTTATTCATAAGGTTAACTTTTTTAAATTTATCTGCTATAATTTAGGTATGAGAAGTAGTAAAAAAATACTATTTATTATATTCATGTTTATATTCTTTATTGGTTCTGCTAATGCAAGCAGTAAAGAAAAAGTAACTTTTTCTAAATGCGTTGATGGAGATACTATTAAAGTAAACATTGATGGTGAAATAAACATAGTTAGAATGCTAGCAATAGATACTCCAGAGTCTGTTCATCCCACTAAAGGGGTTGAATACTATGGTGAAGAAGCAAGTAATTATACCTGTAATTTAGTTACTAATGCAAAGAAAATAGAACTTGAATATGATAAAAATAGTGATAAAAAAGATAAATATAATAGAGTTTTAGCTTGGGTATGGGTAGATGATACTTTACTTCAAGATGAACTTGTTAAAAATGGCTATGCAGAGGTTGCTTATTTGTATGGTGATTATAAGTATACTAATACTCTAAAGGATCACCAAGCAGTAGCAGAAGCCTCTAAAATAGGTATATGGAATGAAGAAGCAAGAAAGGAGTTTGATTCAAATAGTAGTTCTAAGAATGATGATAATACTACTGATAATAGTGATAGTTATATTGATTTAAAGAATATGTCCACTAGTGATATTATTATAGTTATAGGAGTAGTAATTATTGGAATTGTTTTAGGACCCACTATTAAGAAAATTAAAAGAAAAATTAAAAAATATACAAAATAGAAAGGAATGTTAATTTGAAAAAAGATATTACACTTGTTATTTTAGCAGCAGGTATGGGTAGTCGCTTTGGGGGACTTAAGCAAATTGAGCCTATGGGTCCTAATGGAGAATTTATTATAGACTATTCTGTATATGATGCTATTAAAGCTGGATTTAATAAAATTGTATTTTTAATAAAAAGGGAAAACTATGATTTATTTAAGGAGACAATAGGAGCTAGAGTAGAACCATATATTAAAACTGAATATGCTTTTCAAGAACTTAATAATCTACCTTTAGGATACACTCTTCCTAGTGATAGAGTTAAACCTCTTGGTACTGCTCATGCGGTACTTTGCTGTAAGGAAAAGGTTCATGAAAACTTTGCAATGATTAACTCAGATGACTTCTATGGAAGAGATGCTTTTATTAAAGCTTATGAGTATTTAAGTAAGGTAGATGAGTCTTCGAGTGAATATGGAATGATAGGATATAAAGTTGCTAATACTCTTACAGAAAATGGCTCTGTTAAAAGAGGAGTATGTAATGTAGATAATAATGGATATCTTACTAATTTAACTGAAAGTAAAGTAGAGAGAGTTAATAATGAAATAATTGCTAGTCCACTAGATGGAAGTAAAGCATTTACTGTTAAAGATGACGATACTGTCAGTATGAATTTCCTATTATTTACTCCTAGTATATTTAATTATATAGAAGAAGGTTTCCCTGAGTTCTTTGACAATAATAAAGATAACTTACTTACCGCAGAGTATTTAATTCCTGATGTTCTTAGTAATTTAATTAAGAATAATAAGGCTAGTACTAAGGTTATTCCTACTAGTGCTAACTGGTATGGTGTTACTTATAAAGAGGATACTCCTGGAGTAAAGAGGGCTATTCAAAATCTTGTAGATAATCATGAATATAATGATAATTTATGGGACTAATATGTTAAATTATGTTATTTACATAAATCTATTTAATTTTTAATTTAGATTTGTTATACTTATGTTGTATAGAAAGGATTGATTTAAATGAAATATAATATTCGTGGAGATAAAATGGTAATTACAGATGCCATAAAGGATTATACAGAAAATAAACTAAGTAGATTAGAGAAGTATTTTAAGGACGATGATATTAAGGCTAATGTCCTTGCTAGAGTTAGAGGTAATTCACAAATTGTTGAAGTTACTATTCCTACGAGCAAGTATGTTCTAAGAAGTGAAGAAGAAAATGAAGACTTATATGCTGCGATAGACTTAGTTACTGATAAGTTAGAAAGACAAATTAGAAAGAATAAAACTAGATTAAATAGAAATACTAAGGAAAGTGTTAAAGAATTTAACTTTGATTATGAAGTTAAGGATGAAGAGGCCTCTAAAGAAAAGATAGTTAAAAGAAAAAATATTGAAACTAAACCTATGGATGAAGAAGAGGCTATTCTTGAAATGGAACTATTAGGTCATTCATTCTTTGTATATAAAGATATGGATACTAACAACACTTGTGTTCTTTATAAAAGAAAAGATGGTGACTACGGTTTAATAGAAACTAAATAATATTTGAGTATCAACAATTGTTGTTGATACTTTTTTGCTTTTTATGATGTATCCACAGATATTGTTGATAGGTTGATTTTTAATTGACTTTTATAATATATAGTGTATAATATTGTTACATTCTTTAAGGGGGAGTAATATTAATGAATGATTCTACAATTAGACTATTAAATTTAATTAATGAAGGGAAAACAGTAAATGAAATATCAGAAATACTAAAACTATCTAATAAAGCTATTTTTTGTAGATTAAATATGCTTAGAAATGCTGGATATAATTTTAAAAGATTATATTATTCTGACGGTAATATTGTCTACTCAAATGGTGCCGATATGGCTTGGTATAATGAGAAGAACAATGGGGTTAATTTAATTACAAAAGATGACAAAATTGACGCAATAGTAATATCTGATATACATTTTGGTAGTAACTATGAAATTGAAAAAATTATGGATAGAATATATAACTATTGTATTAGCAATAATATTCATATAATTTTCTTTGGCGGTGATTTAGTTGATGGTACCTTTGGTAAAAATACAAGAATTGATAACATAGATGAACAACTTGCTTATATTATGAAAAAATATCCATTTGATAAAAGTATTATAAATTTTGGAGTATTAGGAGATCACGATTACAGCATTTTTGAGGCCAATTCAAGAGATATATCTTTACTTTTTAGTAATTATAGACACGATATTGTTCCTCTTGGATACTATATTGGAAAATTAAATATTGGTAATGATATATTAACTTTTTATCATGGAAATAAGGTAAATTATACCCAAAATAATGATGTTATTATTTCAAATAACATTGGGGGCAGAAATATTATATTTCGCGGTCATACTCATAGGAAACTTGCTATTTCAAATCTTTGTTCTAATACTCTTATTAAACTTCCATCACTTAGTGACTTTAGAGATGATGATGAATTTTTACCTAGTGCTATCAGAATTCGTATTTCATTAAATAATAATATTTTTTCAAACATACTTGTTAATCAGTTGTTGATTGGAGATAAAATATATTCTATTAATGAGTTTAATCAAGACTTTGCTTCTAGAAAAAAACAAAATTATAGTGAATTATTTGGAAATATTAATTATAATAGAGTTAATGAATCATCAGATTTTACAGAAACAGACGAAAATGATTTGAAAGAAGAAATAAATACTTTTGATGGATAATATTTGCAAAGAATTATGTCTGCGGATCAGAATCAGCGGATATAGAAAGGAATGACAGACTACGGTAATGTTAGAGCAGATAAAAGAAGCAAATGATATTAAATTGATAG
>OGPK01000792.1_pt1 | contig 28886 bp, 25 predicted proteins | sample 1552921 | NCBI WGS metagenome assembly OGPK01 (sample SAMEA2580264, study PRJEB22360) | human gut metagenome | biome: human gut; feature: human-associated habitat; material: faeces | place: Denmark | collected 2008/2010 | reverse complement strand
CCATCGCGTCCAACAGGTCTACCTGTTCCTCCTTTTTGAGAAAGGACAGCTCATAGGCAGGGTTCAGGGCAATCTTCTTTTCATCCACCATATCCATCAATTCAGGAATCAGCTCTGTCAGACGGATATAGCGCTGAACTTGATTTCTGCTCGAACCAGCCTGCTGAGCCAATATTTCATCGGCTCTCAACTTCGTCCCAACTTGGGACGAAGTTAAATCAACTCGCTCTCCCTGATGTTTCATAGCCTCCAGCTTCATTTTGTAGGCAAAGGCTCTTTCGCTGGGAAGTAGGCTTTCTCGCTGTAAGTTGCTGTCAACCATAATGATCGTAGCGGCATCATCATCCAAATCCCGAACAATGACCGGCATGGTCTCCTTTTCTGCCAGCTCACTGGCTCTGTGCCGCCTGTGTCCGGCTACCAGCTCATAACCGCCCTCCGGGTCCGGTCGGGCAATCGCCGGGACCAGAACGCCATACTGCTTGATACTGTCAGCGGTCTCCATCATGGCCTCGTCATCCTTGACTTTGAAGGGGTGGTTCTTGAACGGATGCAGCTCAGACAGCGGAATTTCCTGTATCTTCTCCAGCTTTGCATCCTGACGGCCTTCTTCGGTGGAAAACAGATCATCTACCGAGGCCAGCTCTATTTTTTTCGCGCTGCTTTTCAAGTTTCAACACCTCCTTCGTCAGATTTTTGTAGCCTTCAGCCACCTTGCCGCCGGGATCATGGGCAAAAATGCTTTTTCCCTCGGCGCTGATTTCCTTTGCCCGGACAGAATGGGGGATCTCTGTGCCGAATACCTTGATCTTACTGCCATAGGTCTCCCGCAGGAGCGCGGAGATCTCTTTGGCAAAGTTGGTTCGGCTGTCCACCATCGTCAGCAGGATACCGTCTATCTGGAGCTTGGGATTGATCTGCCGCTTTACCTTGTTTACCGTAGAGAGCAGCTGTTCCAGTCCTTTGGCGGGCAGGTACTCCGCCTGAACGGGAATGATGATCCTGTTCGCAGCGGCCAGCGCATTGACCGTAAGCATACCCAGAGAGGGCTGACAGTCGATGAGGATATGGGAATATTGCCCCTTCAGCGTGTCCAGATATTGCCGCAAGATAGTCTCACGGCTCATGGCATTTACCAGGGATACCTCCATACCAGATAACTGGATGTCCGCAGGCATCAGGTCTACGCCTTCCGCATGATGCAGAATACCTTCTCCAGTGCGTATAGGCTGATCCATCAGAATTTTGCCCATTGCATCGGACAATGTAAATGGCAACTTGTCCGGTTGCGGATTTCCCAGGCTGATTGTCAGGCTCCCTTGTGGGTCCCCGTCGATCAGAAGGACTTTCTTTCCGGCCTGCGCCAGCCCGATTCCCAAGTTGGCACAGGTCGTTGTCTTGCCAACGCCGCCTTTCTGGTTGGCAATGGCGATGATCTGTGTGTTCAAATAAACCTCCTCCTTCTACAAAAAATATCCTTATTCCGAAAAATAGGGATGAAAAAAGCCGCTTACTCAAATAAATGAATAAACGGCTATGTAAGAAATATTCGATTGTAAGTAAAGTTTTATATCACTGCAAAATAACGAAGTGCATCTTTGATTGCTTCTACCTTTTCTGGTGTCGGATGCTTCCTCGGCTGTTTCAATTCCTCTACTGCGTTAGGAGCATCATACATCGGCAATCCCAAATTTCGCTTTACCTCTGCGATATATGCGGTATGTACCTTGAAGCCGTATTTCGCTTCTATGTACTCCTTAATCATTTTGTAGGTCACTTTTTCTTTGGGCTTGTACGCTTCGGCTCTTTTAGCAATACTATCTACCGGAATCTTGCCCTCGCCCTCTCCAAACTCCACATCAATGTGGATATAACTGTCGGCTTTTTTGTGGGACAAAAGAACTACCGTCTCCACATGGTCGGTGTGGGGGAACATGTCTACGGGCTGAATCTTTTCGGCGCGATAGCCGCGCTTTGTGAGAAAATTAAGGTCGCGCGCGAGCGTTTCCGGGTTACAAGAGACGTATACGATGCGTCTCGGTGCAAGTGTGAGCGCGCAGGAGAGAAACGCGGTGTCGCTGCCGGCGCGCGGCGGATCCATGAAAAGCACGTCGCAGTGTTCACCGGCGTTTGCCATATCTACCATGAAGTCGCCTGCATCGGCGCAGACGAAGCGGATATTTTTCACGCGGTTTAATTTTACGTTTTCACGGGCATCGCGCACGGCGTCGCGGTTCACTTCTACGCCGAGGACCTGTCCGGCTTTTTTGGAGGCGACCATGCCGATGGTGCCGATGCCGCAGTACGCGTCAATGACGGTTTCTTTGCCCGTGAGTTCCGCGAATTCCATCGCTTTGCCGTACAGCACCTCGGTCTGCACGGGGTTGATCTGGTAGAATGATTTTGCCGAAATGCGGAAGCGCAGCCCGCAGAGAATATCCGTGATATAGCCGGGGCCGTAGAGTGTTTTCTCGTTCTGCCCGAGCAGCATGGAGGTGTAGCGGTCGTTGACATTTTGAATGATCGTGGTAATCTCCGGGTGAAGCTTTAACAGCGCACGGGTGAAATTGTTGCGCGCGGGGAAGATCGGCGTACCGGTGACGAGCACAACCATGACTTCGCCGGTCTGAAAGCCGCGCTTGACGAGCACATGGCGCAGAAAGCCGCGCCCGGTGACCTCGTTATACGTTGCCATTTTAAAATCGCGCAGCAGGCGGCGGATATCGACGATGATGCGGTCGGCAATTTCGTCTTCCGTCATGCAGCTGTCCACGGCGACGATGTTGTGCGTGCTGCTCTGGTAAATGCCGGAGATGATGCGTCCGGCACGCGTGGTACCGAATGCGGCCTGTACCTTGTTGCGGTAGTGGTAGGGGTTCTCCATGCCGATGATGGGCTCTACGCGGCAGAATTTGCCGAGCAGTCGGATGCACGTGCGCTCCTTGTGCGCGAGCTGTTCCTTATAATCGAGGTTCTGCAGTTGGCAGCCGCCGCACTTTTTGCTGTGCGGACAGCGCGTTTTGTTCTGTGTGCTTTCCATTTTTATATGTCCTTCCGTAGTTTAAATCGGTTTTAGCGTTTTATTTTATGAATTTGCCTTGTAAATTCATTGGGAAACCCCCTAATTGTGTCTCCCGCACCACAACAGTCCACCTGACTGTTGTGGTTCCCATCCTGATTTTTGTCAGGCAAAAGGTGTTTCGTCGTCTGCGGATGACGATTTAGGGCGCTGCCCTAATGAACCCAAGCGAACGCACACGTTCGCTTGAAGCTTCTTGAAAAAGCTTAAGCAAAACTTTTAACCACCGTTGCCGTTGGCTTATGTTTCTTTTATACTATCATTTTGTTTCTCCAAAATCAAGAAAAGCCTTGTTTTCTGCCCGAAAACACAAATTTTGGTTGAAAAGCGAAAAGTTCCGTGCTATACTGAATGTGAAAAAAGGGTGCTGACGTATAAAGTCGGCTGAGAGCGGCGTGAACGCCGAAACCTGTTACCTGATTCGGATAATGCCGACGTAGGAAAATACGCTTATTCTAAGTGCTTTTTATGCCGCGTGCCGAATGGGTGCGCGGTTTTTGTTTTCTCCGCTTTATCCCCTAAATCTCGGTAGAAAACCGGAGGAATGAACTATGAAGAACAACAATACAAAAAAGCTTGCGGCCTGCGCGGTTATGGTCGCACTGGGCGCTGTGCTCAGCATGATCAAGGTGCTTCAGATGCCGTTTGGCGGTTCCATCACGCTGCTTTCCATGCTGCCCTGCGCCATGATTTCCATCATGTACGGCCTTAAGTGGGGCTTTGCGGCTTCCTTTGTGGAATCCGTCGTTCAGCTTGCGTTCGGCATCACGATGGACGGCATCCTCGGCTGGGGCATGACGCCTTCTGCTCTCATCGGCACGATTTTGCTCGATTACATCGTGGCATACACGGTTATCGGCATTGCGGGCATTTTCCGCAAGAAGGGTTATGTAGGCATTTGCTGCGGCACGGCGCTGGCCGTTGCGCTGCGCTTTGTGTGCCACTTCATTTCCGGCGCCATTATCTTTGCAAACTTTGATGAGTTTGTGGCGTTCGGCGCTTCCTGGGTGGGCCATCCGTGGCTTTACTCCTTCTGCTACAACGGCACTTACATGCTGCCGGAGCTCATCTTCACAGTTATCGCGGCGGTTATTCTGTTCCGTCTGCCGCAGATGAAAAAGCTCATCGCGGACGAGGGCGAATAAATCTAAACAAGCGGAAATTTCGGGCGGTGCTCTGCGGAGTGCCGCTTTTTTCGTATAAAATCCCCCGCGGTAGTTGTGTATCTTTGAAAAACGTGGTATGATGAATAAATCACAAGCGCAGCATCCAGCTGCACGAAGCCGTGCAGCAGCCAGCGGCGCGAAAGGAGTTTAACAAATGAAGAAAGTTCTGAAGCCCGAAGAAAAGACCATGGAAAAAATCGTGGCGCTCTGCAAAAACAGAGGCTACGTATACCCCGGCTCCGAAATTTACGGCGGTCTGTCCAACTCTTGGGACTACGGCCCGCTGGGCTGCCTTTTCAAGGACAACGTAAAAAACGCGTGGAAACGCAAGTTCGTGCAGGAGAGCCGCTACAACGTGGCGCTTGATTCCGCAATCCTCATGAACCCGGAAGTCTGGGTGGCAACCGGCCACGTGGGCGGCTTCTCCGACCCGCTGATGGACTGCAAGGACTGCAAGACCCGTCACCGTGCCGATAAGCTCATTGAAGACTTCATCGGCGAATCCGCAGACGGCTGGACGAACGAGCAGATGCAGCAGTTTATTGCCGACAACAACATTGCCTGCCCGGAGTGTGGCGGCCACAACTTTACGGATATCCGCCAGTTCAACCTGATGTTCAAGACGTTCCAGGGTGTTACGGAAGACGCAAAGAGCCAGCTGTACCTCCGCCCGGAGACTGCACAGGGCATTTTTGTCAACTTCCCGAGCATTCAGCGCACCACGCGCAAGAAGGTGCCGTTCGGCGTTTGTCAGGTGGGCAAGAGCTTCAGAAATGAGATTACCCCGGGCAACTTCATTTTCCGCATTCGCGAGTTTGAGCAGATGGAGTGCGAATTCTTCTGCAAGCCGGGCACGGACCTCGACTGGTTCTACTACTGGAAGGATTTCTGCAAAAACTGGCTTTTGAACCTCGGTCTGGACGAAGCGAACATCCGCCTGCGCGACCACAGCCAGAAGGAGCTCTCCTTCTACTCCAAGGCGACGACGGATATTGAGTATCTGTTCCCGTTCGGCTGGGGCGAGCTTTGGGGCATTGCAGACCGCACGGACTATGACCTCACCCGCCATCAGGAGCATTCCGGCAAGGACCTCTCCTATTTCGACCCGGAGACGAACACCCGCTATGTGCCGTATGTCGTCGAGCCGTCTCTCGGTGCGGACCGCGTAGCGCTGGCGTTCCTGTGCGATGCTTACGACGAAGAAAACCTCGGCACCGAAGAAAAACCGGACGTGCGCGTTGTACTGCGTCTGCACCCGGCACTGGCACCGTTTAAGGCAGCGATTCTGCCGCTCTCCAAGAAGCTGAGCGAAAAGGCCGGCGAGGTTTACGATGCGCTCGCAAAGAAGTTTTCCGTTGACTTTGACGATACGGGTTCCATCGGCAAGCGCTATCGCCGCCAGGATGAGATCGGCACGCCGTTCTGCATCACATATGACTTTGACAGTGAAAATGACGGCTGCGTTACCGTTCGCGACCGTGACAGCATGGAGCAGGAGCGTGTGAAGATCGACGAGCTTGAAGCGTACATTGCAGAGAAGATCGATTTCTAAAAAAATATAAATAGACACAGTACCCGCCGTTTCGACTGCATGAACCGTGCAGAGAAGCGGCGGGTTTGTTTATTTTGCCGTTGAAACACCATGCAAAATATGCTAAACTAAATAAAAATGAATTCGAAATCGTGACACATAAGTTATCACGAAAGAGGAAATGGATTATGAGAAATACTTTTTCTAAACGTATATTTGCTGTTTTAGCGGCGGTTTTGCTCGGCGCTGCGCTGTGTGCGCCGCTTACCTTTGCGGATGAAGCCGATACGGCCGATACCACAGACAGCACCGAAACGGTGGACACCACGGAAGGCACGACCGACACCGCAGGCGAAGACAGCAGCGGGGCGGAATCGTTCTTTAATGAGCTGAAGGCCGATAACGGCGTCGGCCGCACGCTGTTCATTGCGGGTGCGGTGTGCATCGTGCTCGGCGTCGGCGGAATTGTCAGCATCATTTTGTGGCAGCGTGCAAGCCGTAACCGCGACAGCGGCGAAGCGGACCGCGCCGAGGTGCTGGATGAGATTGAGCAGGAGGAACGACGCAACCGCAGAAGACGCGAAGAAGAGCGCATGCGCCGCGAGCAGATGCAGGCGCGCCGTGAGGCAGAGCCCCGCGTGCCCACGTCCTTTGACCCGGATAAAGACACCGGCGAGCTGCCGGTGATGCCGGTAGCGGCGGAGTACACCGCAGAACGCCCCATCATGCCGGAAACGCCGGTCTCCATGCAGCCACAGAACGTGCGCCGCGCTGCGGTGCAGACCTCAGTGAATCGCGCGCCGCGGCAAAGCGCCGCACCGAGAGCTGCAAAGCCCGCCGCGCCTGCGCCGAAGCCCGTGCAGCAGCGCCCGGCAAATCCCCCGAAGCCGGCTGCACAAACAGTGCAGGCAAAGCCTGCCGCGCCGAAAGCGCCCGAGAAATATGACCTTGAGGACATTTTAAGAGAAGTCCGCGAGATGAACGCGAGTAAATAATCGTACATAAAAAGGCCTTTGCATCTCCGTTTTTGACGGTGCAAAGGCCTTTTGTCGTCTTAATTTTGCGTCAGGTTCTTTTCTTTCTCGAAAAATGCTTTGCGCAATGTCTCGAATTCCTCGGGTGTACAGGCTTTTTTACAGGCGGGGATGAACGAGCCTGTCACCGTGAAGCACGCTTTCATGACGTCGCACGGGTAGTTTTCACACTGGCCGCAATGTGCGATGTGCTTTTCGTTCACGCATTTTACAAGGCGATAGCGGCACCAGTTTTCTTCCTTGCAGCCGGTACAGGCAATCTCCTCGTTTGTTACCACGTGGTCGCGGTAGCCGATTTTATACCACAGCTCGGCGGTGTGGTGCAGTTCTTCTGCGGTTTTGGTGTACGGCGGCACGTTGTAGCGCGGACATACCGCGCAGTCGTTTCCACACGCCGCAATGATTTTTTCACACATAGAAAACTCCCCAAAAAAACTATATCCATTGCAGCTCATCGCGGTAGTAGGCGAGAAGCAGATCGACCATTCTGCCGTAGGAGCGCAGGCCGTTTTCCTGCCCGTTGGCTTTTAAATACGCGTCGTTCACGCGGTCGGAGACCTCGGAAACGGGCGTTTCGTACCGCTTCCAGTACGCATTATTTGACCGAATGTCGCGGCGCAGTGCGTCGCTTTTTAAAGCATCCGCCCGGTTCCACAGGTCGCTGTCCACAGTGAGCAAAGCATTCATCGCGTGGACGGACGCCAAATACACACCGCTGTAACGGAATTCCGGGTCGTCACTTTGCAGGCATGCCAAAAATGCGATGAAATTCGCTTCGTCCTCGCGCATGTAGCCGGAAAGGTGTGAGAGCTCGTGGCACATCGTCACGGGGATCAATACGTCGTTCATGTGGACGTTGACGTTCGCTTCAAACGTGAACGGGCAGTAAATGCCGCTGATGTCAAGGTACGACATCACTTCCGAAAACAGCACGGGCTTCGGTTTGCCGTTTGTGTAGAGCGTGGAATACGTATCATGAAGGCTGTTGAATGAGGATTTTGCTTCGTCTGCATCGAGAAAAGCATCGTTTGAAAGCTGAAATACACCGTTTTCGTCTTCGGGCAGGTTTTCGCGCAATGTGTTCGCTTCGTTGATTAAATACGCGCACACATCGTAAAGCTCCTCGGCGGAGGACTCCCGCACGGTAAGTCCGCTGACGGCGGCAAAGCTGTACCGGCGGTGGTTCGTGCCGTAGTTCGTTACGCACAAAAACGCGATGCACGTGGCGATGAGAACAGGAACCGACAAAAACCGCACAAAGTACGCAAAACGGCCCTCTTTATGCCGAATGAGTTTATAAACGCCGTGAATGAGATACGCCAAAATGAAAAGGACAAGCGCGATCAGACAAAATTCGCCGACAGAAAACGGGAAGACTCCCGTAATGGCGGAAAAGAACTGCGCGTACACGGGGTAGATCGTCACGGCATACCACTCGGCAAAATCTGCGCTTTGCCGTGCGGCGAAGTCCAAAAGGAACGCCGCAGGCAGCAAAAGCAGCAGCCAAAAGCGCTTTAAACGAAACGCTTTAAGATAAGTTCTCATAGTTTGAATTCCTCGGCGCTGTATTGCCCGAGCTTTTGTTCGCTTTTCGGCTCGCGGCGCAGCGGGTCATATTGAAATTTTGCGCAGTGCTCTCCGCCGAGCTGTCCCGCAAGACATTTTTTCTGTACACCGTCCGCATGAAACGCGCAGTAAGCGCAGTCCGGCTCAATGCGGCTGCCAAACAGAGCGGGTGTTTGTTTTTTCTTTTTGCGTCCGAACACTTTCGTCGCCTCCGATTTTCAGGTTGCTCTTAGAGTTGTTCTCATTGTAGCATTTTCCCGGTGGAATTTCCACCACAAATTTTCGACGGTGTTTTTCCGCTGCGGAGAATACACGTGAGAAGAAAGAACACAGACAGCGCGATGAGCGCCAAGGATGATGCCGCGCTGCCCGCCATGGGCGCGGTGTTGAGAGGCGAGGTTTCCACGGCAACCGAGGTGTTTGCCGGGAGAAAATAGGAAAGCAGCAAATAAAATGCAGCGGAAAGCAGTCCGTTTAAAAAGCGTGCGAGAACATATCTCGTTTTCGACAGCGGCAGCCCCGCTTTGTGGAAAAAGGAGAAGATCTGCAAGTGGATGCAAACGCCGGAAAATCCGAGCCCGAACGCTAAAATACAAACCGGTAGGTGCCAATATATGCACTGTGTGACTCCGGCGGTGATCTCCAGGCCCATCGTCAGCAATGCACCGGAAAGCGGCACGGTGTACCCAAAGCGGGAGAGAAACCCGCATAAAAACTGAAAAATACCGGCATCGTGCAAAACGGCCAAAAGCATGGAAAACACAATGACGAACCCGCAAAGGAAAACGGTGGCCTTAATGCCGTCCTGCACAGCGGAGACGATGCCGCCGGGAGCAGCTTCTGGCGATTTTAGGCTTTTTTCGGGCTTTTCGGCAAAGCGCGATAAAATAAGCCCTAAAAGGAGCGGCGCAAGTGCGCAGGCAAAAAATAAATTCAGCCCGATGCGATCGCTTCTTAATAATAAACTGCCCGTATAGGCTGCCGCAAACGCATAGCCCGGCGCGGTACAGAAGCATAACAGCCGCGCCGCCTGTTCCCTTGTGAGCTTTCCGGTCGCGTATAAATTTGCGGTGATCTTCGCGCCGGTAGGGTAGCCTGCGGTGAGCCCCAACAAAACGGCGGGAGCGGCGCAGGCGGGTAGGCGGAACATATGACGCATTACGGGGGAAAGCGGGCGAAACAGCACCTGCGCCGCGCGGCTGTTCGTGCATAGGCACGCGAGTAAAATAAACGGGAACAGCGAGGGAATCAGCGTGCCGAGGCATGTGTGGATGCCGCTGACAACGCCTGCGGCGGCTGCGGTGCGGTGCCTGAGCAGGAGCAAAGCGAGCAGTAAAAGCACGGCGGCGCGGACATAAAGCGCCGGAAGCTGCAATTCTTGACGAATGAAAAAAGCGATGTGTTCTGTATGCTTCGACACGGTGAACCCTCCTTTTGAAAAAGTATATGCGTGTTTTTCCGCACATACGTATAGGAGTAAAAAAGAAAGAGGGTGGGCGCATGGGTGAGCTTGCAGATAAGCTACGCTATGCCATGCAGGACGGCACGATCCGCACGGAGATTCTCGGCACGGCGAAGCTCATTTTAGAGGGTTGTGACGGCGTGATCGAATACGAAACGGAAAAGATCGGCCTGCGCTGTGGGCGGCGCGCCGTGTGGGTGGAGGGGAAAAGCTTACGGCTTTTGTGTCTTGAAGAGGACGGCGCGGTGATCACGGGACATATTGAGGCGGTGAGGTTCGCATGAAGAAAATCACGCATTGGGTGCTCGGCACGGCAACGGCGCGTGTTTCGGGCGATACGGCACGGTTTATGAGCATTGCGGTGAAAACGGGTCTGCGCCCCATTCGACTTCAAAAGGATGGAAAAGACGTGCTTTTCACCTTGTATGCGAAGGACTACAGAAAGCTGCATAAGATCAAACAGCGCACGCACGCGCGGGTGAAGCTTGCGGAGAAAAGCGGCTTCCCGTTTCGGTTCCGCCGCATGCTGCGCCGACCGGGACTTTTGCTTGGCACGGCGCTCGGCGTGGCGCTGATGCTGTTCCTTTCCGGCTTTTACTGGGAGATGACGATCTCCGGTGAAGATATTCCGTATGCCGAAAGCGAAATTTTGGCGGCAGCAAAGCGCGTTGGCGTGTATATCGGTGCGCCGCGAAGCACCGATACCGCTTTGGCCTCTGTCGCGCTTTTGGAGGAGCTGCCGGAGCTTTCATGGGCATCGTTCAACACGGAGGGTTGCACCGTACAGCTTGAGCTGCGCACGTCCGTCACAAAGGCGGAGGGCGCGGAGCACGACGGCACGGGGGATATCGTCGCGTCACGCGCGGGGCTCATCCATTCTATTACGGCGCAAAACGGCACGGTGCTCGTGAAAGTCGGTTCTGCCTGCGCCGCGGGGCAGGTGCTCGTTTCCGGCATCACACAGGTGGGCGACCCGTATGATCCAGAATATAACCCCGTGCGCTATTTTTACACCCGCGCCCGTGCGGAGATTCTGGCGGAGACACAGCGCACATTCACGGCATCCTGTCCGCTTAGTACCGAAACGGTGCGCGAAACGGACCTCGGTACACAGCGCGCGCTGTATATTTTGGGCGTGCGCGTGCCGCTCTCGCTTTCCGGCGCGCCGAAAGGCCAGACGGCATACACCCGCACGCCGTTCGTTTTGCAGGGGCACACGTTGCCGCTGTGGGTGGAAACGGTGCGCGTATATGAGGAGGAGACCGTGCCCGTTACGTTCACGGAGGAAGAAGCGCAGCGCCGCGCGCTTGAAAATCTGCATCAGCTGCAAAAGCTTGCGCTTGGAGAAGACGGGCGTGTGCTTACGGAAAACATCACATATCAGACAAAAGACGGCGCGGTTTACGTCACGTCCCGGTGCGTATGTCTTGAAAACATTGCGCAGGAGGCGCCGCTCACCCTGCCTGAAGAGCCTGAAAATCCGGAGAATATAGGGGTATTTGTCGGAAATGTACAGGGAAACGGCTAAATTTCGTTGAAAATTTCATAACCACATTGGGAACACTTATGCTATAATAAAACAGGAAATTCGGTTTTTTAGACTGCACGGTTTTTTAAAGCCGTGCGGCAAAAGGAGAACGATTTGGAAAGAAGCATTCATGTAGACAAAGCAGAATACGCGGCAGAGCTTTTCGGCAGCTTTGACGTGAACGCAAAGCGACTGGAAAAGGCATTCGGTGTAACGTTTTCCTGCCGCGATTCGCAGATCCACGTCATCGGCGAAGAACCCGGTGTTTCGCGTGCGGTGCGTGCGGCAGAAAGCCTTTTGCGGCTCGTCGAAAAAGGCGAAGTCCTAAACGACCAGAACGTCGGCTACTGCATCGACATGGTTATGGAGGACAGCGAAGCACAGATGGCGCCGCTTACGGACGGCTGCATCTGCATCACGGCGAAAGGCAAGCCCGTAAAGCCCAAAACGGTGGGACAGAAGAATTATTGCGACAATATTCGCAATAACACCATCACCATCGGCGTCGGCCCTGCGGGCACCGGTAAAACGTACCTTGCGGTCGCCATGGCTGTGACGGCGTTCCGTGCGCAGCAGGTGAACCGCATCATCTTGACGCGCCCCGCCGTGGAAGCCGGCGAGAAGCTGGGTTTTCTGCCCGGTGATTTGCAACAGAAGGTAGACCCCTACCTGCGCCCGCTTTACGATGCGCTGTTCGACATGCTCGGCGCGGAATCGTACGCCCGCCTTGTGGAGCGCGGCAGCATTGAGGTGGCGCCGCTTGCGTACATGCGCGGCAGAACGCTCGACGACAGCTTTATCATTCTGGATGAGGCGCAGAACACCACCTGCGAGCAGATGAAAATGTTCCTGACGCGTCTCGGCTTCAACTCCAAAATGGTCATCACAGGCGACATCACGCAGATTGATCTGCCGGACGGCAGACGCTCGGGCCTGAAGGACGCGATGCGTGTGCTGCGCAATGTGGATGACATTTCCGTTTTCCGTTTTACCGAAAAAGACGTTGTGCGCCATCGCTTGGTGCAGGATATCATTCGGGCGTATGAAAAAGCGTCCGCCGCAAAATAACCCCTATCGAAAGGATTTTAGCATATGGAAAAAATCAGAGTCATCATCACAAACAACCAGAAAGCGGTCAAAGTGCCGACCGGCGTGCGCATGCTCATCCGTCGCTGTTGCCACGCGGTTCTGCGGATGGAGAAGTTTGAGGATTCCGCTGAAATCAGCGTGACATTCGTGGACAACGAGCAGATCCGCGAGCTAAACGCGCAGTACCGCAACAAAGATGCCGCAACAGACGTGCTCTCTTTCCCCATGGGTGAGAACGGCGTGTATGACATCAACCACGATACCGGCGCGAAGATTCTCGGCGATATTGTGCTCTCTGTGGAAATGGCAATGGCACAGGCAAAGCGCTACGGCCACAGCTTAGAGCGCGAGATCGGCTACCTGACGGCGCATTCTATGCTGCACCTGCTCGGCTATGACCACGAAAACGGCGGCATGGAGCGTGTGCGCATGCGTGAAAAAGAAGAATACGTTATGTCGCAGCTCGGCCTGCCGGGCACTTCCAGCTACACCGTTTAACATGGTGCCGGATTGGAAAACAAACGGTAAGACCCGCACGCAGGCGGACAGCTTTCGCGATGCCGCGCGCGGATTTTTCCATACCGTGAAAACGGAGCGAAACATGCGTATACACCTTACAGCGGCGGTATACGTTTTGTTTTTTTCGCCCTTTCTGGGCGTAACGCGCAGCGAATACGGCGTTCTGCTTTTGACCATCGCAATGGTTATCGCGGCGGAAGCGTTCAACACCGCCATTGAGATGCTGTGTGATTACGCGCAGAAAAGCTATAATCCGCTCATCGGCAAAACAAAAGATATCGCGGCGGGAGCGGTGCTTGTGTGCGCCGTTTTTGCCGCTTTTGTCGGTATAGCCGTTTTGTGGCGTCCGGAAGCGATCTTAGCGCTTTTGATAACAATCGTCACAAATCCGCTTTACCTTGTGCTTTTCATTCTGTCGCTCATTTTGGCCTTTTTCTTCATTTTCAAAGTGCCATGCGGCGTGCGGGAAAAGCTTCATAAAAAGTGATATAAATTATCAGAAAGGAAACCGCGGCTGCGTGCCCCGGGAAAACTATGGATACAGAAAACTACATGAACGAAAAATCGGCGTTTATCGCCATTGTGGGCAGACCGAACGTGGGCAAATCCTCTATTTTGAACCGCCTGCTCGGTACGAAGCTTGCCATCGTTTCCAATAAGCCACAGACCACCCGCACGCGCATTATGGGCGTGTGGACAGAGGGCGAAACGCAGCTGGTGTTCATCGATACGCCGGGCCTCATCAAGCCGAAGAACTCCCTCGGCGATTACATGGTGAAAAGCGTTACCTCGTCCGTCGCAGATGTGGACGCCTGCCTGCTCGTTGTGGAGGCAAACACGAAAATCTCCAAAGCAGATGAAGAGCTTGTGCACCGCTTTAAAGATTTAGGTGTGCCGGCGCTGCTCGCCATCAATAAGATTGACCTTTTGCAGGACAAAAGCGTTTTGATGGAGCAGATTGCGAAGCTCTCCGCGCTCTACGATTTTGAGGCTGTGGTGCCGGTCTCCGCGCAGGACGGCAACGGCATGGACGCGCTGCGTGAGGAGCTCATCGCACTGGCGGAGCCGGGCGGACACTTCTTCTCGGAAGATACGCTCACAGACCAGCCGGAGCGCGTCATTGCGTCCGAAATCGTGCGTGAGAAAATTCTGCGCTTTACGGATAAAGAAATCCCGCACGGCGTCGCAGTCGTGACGGAAAGCATGCGAGACCTCGGCAACCTGACGGAGATCGATGCGACAATCTATTGCGAACGCGCCACGCACAAGGGCATCATCATCGGCAAGGGCGGCGCAATGCTGAAAAAAATCGGCTCGAAGGCAAGAGAAGACATGGAGCGCTTTTTCGGCTGCAAGATCGACCTGCGCCTTTGGGTAAAGGTGAAGGAGGACTGGCGCCAGCGCCCGCAGATCCTCACAAAGCTCGGCTTTAACGAGCACGATTTTGACCAGTACCAATAAACCGTGATTTTCGGGAAAACGGTCACATTTTGAGAAATTGACAGACGTTTCCACGGATAAAACCCGCAAAAACCGCAGAAGCTAAAAACAGCCATACGGTTTAGGAGGCGTTTGTATGCGAAATTCCCCGATGCAGAATGCGGCGTATGCCGCGTGGAACAGCTTTTATAAAAGCGGCAAGGCGGAGGATTACATCCGCTACGTGCAGCTTACACGCCGGGAGCTTGCCGACGTGGATTTTACGGCAGGAGACTTTGATGCAGGTAAAGACCCAGGGACTCATCATTCGGGAGCAGACGGTGGGCGAGAGCGACCGCCTTGTCACGGTGCTGACGCGTGACGCGGGCGTGGTGCGTGCGTTTGCCCGCCGCGCCAAAAACTTAAAGGACAGCAAAAGCGCCGCAACGCAGCTTTTGTGCTATTCCCGCCTTTCTATTTTTAAGGGGCGGGAAAAATACATGATTGACGATGCTGAGCCGATCGAGGTCTTTTTCGGGCTTCGGCGGGACATCGCCGCGCTTTCGCTGGCGCAGTATTTCTGTGAGCTGGCGTACTTAATGGTGCCGGAGGATACGGATTCTGAGGAATATCTGCGGCTCATCTTAAATTCCCTGCATTTTTTATCAAAGGGCACGCGGCCGATACGGCTGTTGCAGTCCGTGACAGAGCTGCGTATGCTCTCGTCGGCGGGCTATATGCCAAATTTAGTCGCGTGCGAAAACTGCGCCGCGTATGAGGCGGAAACGATGTTCTTTCTGCCGCAAAGGGGCATTATTCTGTGCGACAAGTGCTTTCACGGCGCGAATGAACCGTATGTCGCGTTGCCGCCGGGCGTGCTGACCGCCATGCGACACATTGCGTATGTGGATTTTGAAAAGCTCTATAACTTCTCGCTGCCGGAGGATGCGCTGAAAATTCTGAACGCCGCAACGGAAAGCTACGTTGTCCATACATTACATACCGTACCGAAGACCTTGGAGTTTTATAAAACGTTTTTGGATTAACAGAGGAGATTGACCCGGCAAAACCGGGTACGAAAAGAAAGCAGGAACAAAATGCTGAAAGATCATAAAGCGCTGGAGCTGGATAAAATTCTGCTTCAGCTTGCAAATGAAACCACTTGCCCGGATGCGGCGGAGCTGGCGCAGAAAATTGAGCCGGATACCGACATCCGCCACGTGGGGCGCCTTTTGCAGGAAACGGACGACGCGTTTGTTTTAATGGCAAAGTACGGCGCACCGTCGTTTTACGGCATGACGAATGTCACGAATGCGCTGCGTCGCGCAGAAGCGGGCGGCGTGTTGAATCTGGCGGAATTATTGTCTGTTGCCGCGACATTGCGTGCCATCCGCAGTGTTTCGGATTGGCGTAAAAAAAGCGAAAGCGTCAAAACGGCGCTCGATTACCGCTTCGAGACCTTGCAGCCGAATAAGTTTATCGAAGACCGCATCTCGATGACCGTCGTCAGCGAGGAAGAAGTTGCCGATACCGCAAGCGTCGCCTTGGCGGCTATCCGCCGCAAGATCCGCGCGGCATCGCTGCGCGTGCGCGAGCAGCTTGATAAAATGATCCGCTCGCAGACCTACCAAAAGTATTTGCAGGAGGCCATTGTCACCCAACGCGGCGGCCGCTACGTTGTGCCGGTTAAGGCGGAGTTCCGTAATGAAGTCAAGGGCCTCATTCACGATTCCTCCGGCAGCGGTGCCACCGTGTTTATTGAGCCGATCGGCGTTGTGGAGGCGAACAACGAAATCCGCGTGTTGCGCTCGGACGAAAAGGACGAGATCGACCGCATCTTGACGGAGCTTTCCCGTGAGATCGGCGAGTTTGCGGACGGCATCATCCAGAGCTACCGCGCGGCGGTGGAGCTGAATCTCATTTTCGCAAAAGGGCAGCTCGCCTACAAAATGAAGGCGACCGTGCCGAAGCTCAATCAGGAGGGGCGCATCGCCATCAAATCGGCGCGTCACCCGCTCATCGATAAAAATAAGGTCGTGCCGACCGATCTGTACCTCGGCAGTGATTTTGATGCGCTCATCGTCACCGGTCCGAACACCGGCGGCAAGACTGTCTCGCTGAAAACGGCGGGCCTTTTGACGCTGATGACCATGTGCGGCCTGATGATCCCCGCGGCGGATGGCAGCGAAGTTTCGATTTTCGACCACGTTTTGGCGGACATCGGCGATGAGCAGAGCATTGAGCAGTCTCTCTCCACGTTCTCGGCGCACATGACGAATATCATCCGCATTCTCAACATTGCGGACGACAAGAGTCTTATCCTAATCGATGAGCTCGGTGCGGGCACCGACCCGGTCGAGGGCGCCGCGCTTGCTATTTCCATCATCGAAGCCATGCGCACCAAAGGCACGCGCGTGATGGCGACAACGCATTACGCAGAGCTGAAGGCATATGCCATTCAGACCGTTGGCGTTGAAAACGCCTGCTGCGAATTTGACGTGGCGACGCTGCGCCCGACGTATCGCCTGCTCATCGGCGTACCGGGTCGTTCCAACGCATTTGCCATTTCCGCACGTCTCGGTATGCCGGCGAACATCGTAGAGCACGCAAAGGAACTCGTTTCCGATGAAAGCACTATGTTTGAGGAGGTCGTCTCCCGCTTGGAGGAGAGCCGCCGCAAAATGGAAGATGAGCGTGAAAGTGCCGAGCAGCTGCGTTTGAAAGCGCAGAACATGGAAAAAGAGGCTGAAGCGCTGCGCGACCGCGCCGAAAAGGACGCGAAGCACGAAATTGAGCGCGCCAGAATGGAAGCGGCGGAGCTTGTGCAGAAAACGCGCCGCGAAGCCCAGAGCCTGTTAGACGAGCTCGAAGACCTGCGCCGCAATAAGCAGAAATTATTGACCGCAGAGCAGAAAGCGCGCCTGAAGGCAGGCATCCGCGATATGGAAAAGGTCAGCGACCCGGTGCACGAGCGCCGTATAGACGAAGATTATGTGTTGCCGCGTCCCTTACAGGTCGGCGATACGGTACTGATTTACGACATCGATAAGATTGCGACCGTTTTGGATGTGCCGAAAAACGGCGACCAGATTTTGGTGCAGGCAGGCATCATCAAAACGCGCGTGCCGCTGAAAAACCTGCGCCTGACCGACCAGAAGCCGAAGGAAAAGAAGAAAGCCGCAGGCGGTCATCGCACCGTGACGAAGAAGATGGATTCCGCTCCGGCGCGCAATGAAGTGGATGTGCGCGGCATGAATTTGGAAGAAGCGCTCATGGAAGTGGATGCGTTTATCGATCACGCTTTGATGCACAATCTCAACATGCTGACGATTATCCACGGCAAAGGTACAGGTATATTGAGAAACGGCATTCAGCAGCATTTGCGCCGCCACAAGGCCGTGAAATCCTTTCGACTCGGCGTATATGGTGAGGGCGAAAGCGGCGTGACGATTGTAGAGCTGAAATAACCTTAAGAGGATCGTAAGATGCAAAGTCTTGGCTTTACTTGACAGCAGCGAAAAATTCTCTTAAAATAGGTACAACAGAACCGATACCGCATAAAACTACGAAACAGGTTTTGTGCGGTATTATTTTACGCGGCCGGGCACAGCCGGGCTGCCGAAAGGCAGGGATTGGATGAAAAATCTATATAAAGCGGGTATGGGACGCTTTGCGGCGATATGCCTTGTGGTTTTGATGGTGTTTTCCACCGGCAACCTGTATGCGTTTGCGGATGAAGCCGGAAACGGCGACACGAGCACCTCGTCTTCCGAAGACGGAGGCGACACGGGCAGTACCGTAAACGCGACGGCAGCGGACGCCGAAGTGCCGGAGCAGCCCGCGGATCTTTATGTCTATGACGAAGCGAGTGTGATTTCCGCCAGTACGAAAACGGTAATCAACGATAAAAACGCTGACCTCAATGCGACGTATGGTGTGCAGATTGCGGTGTTCACCATGAACACTTTGCCCGGCGAAAAATCCGATTATGATGGCCGCGTGGCCTACCTTAAAAAGGTCATGGACACGTGGAAGCTCGGCGGCGACAGCAAAAACGGGCTTATCATAGGCCTTTCCGTTTCGGACGGCGACTATATGGCGGTGGCCGGTGACGGCCTGCACGGCGCGTTCTCCGGCACGGAGCTGAGCGCTTTGCTGCACGATAATCTGGAAGCGGATTTTCAGACCGGCGCATATGATGCCGGTGTTTTAAAGCTCTTTAACGCCGTGGCAGCGGCAGCGGAAACGTATAAATCCGGCAACCCCACAGACTCGGCGACTGTGGGCACTGCAAGCAACGCAGAGTCCACCGCCGGCGGTACGGAATCTTCCGCGGCCGAAAGCAGTGCATCCTCCGAAGCGAGCGGCTCTAAGGGCGGCTCGGTGATTTTCGGCGTTTTGAAATTTGTTTTGGTGCTTGTCATTGTCTTTGCGGTGTTGCTGTTTATCGTGTACATCCACGGGCAGCGCGTGCGCAAAAAGCGCCGCGAAGCGCGCCGCAGACGTGCGGAACAGCGCCGCCGTGCCGCCGAGCAGGAAACGGCTGACCCGTACACCGCTCCGCGTAAGGAAAAACCGAAGCGCACGCTGGAGGACGATTACCTCGACTTCATGAACCGTTATAAATAACCGTAAATATAAAAATGCCGCAGGCACGGGAAAACCCGGTTGTCTGCGGCATTTTCTTTTGCGGTAAGATCAGCCCTTTGCGCGTGCTGCGATGATGGAAGCCATTTCGCCGACGTTCTTCATGGAGGAGATTTCGCCCATCTTGAACTTCATGCGGAACTCGCGCTCTACAGCGGAGATCAGCGTGATGTGCTCCAGGCTGTCCCAATCCTCAATGTCGTCTGCGGTCGTTTTCGGCGTGACGTGAATGGTGTCATCGTCAAAAACATCCTGAAATACGCGGTCCAGTCTTTCAAAAATTTCTCTTGTGTCCATGGTAAAATTCCTTTCTGTGATTTGATTTAATACTTAATTTAGCGAGGATCACGCTTCTGCGTGGTCGTTGCCGAACACTTCGATCGCGTGGTTCTGCGGCTTGTAGTCCGCGACGCGCAACTGCCACACGGTGCTGCCGTCCTCGTGCTCCTCAGTCTTCGTGAAGCCGAAGCGACCGAAAAGGTCGCTGACCATCTTGTTTTTTGCGGTGGGGTAGTAGTAGCCGTTAATCGTCTCTACGCCCACTTCGCGGCAGCGCTCCACAAGGCGGTCCAACATGGCAAATTCCATATCGCGCTTTAACACGCGGCAGCTCATCAGCCATAGGTCAATGTCGAGTGCCGTGCCGTTTTTTCTGCCGATGACGACGGAAACGACGCCGTTGTCGCCGAATTTGTCGATGAGCTTGCCGTACAGACGGATATAGCCGTCGTCCTCAAATACGCTTTCCATTTCGGCGGGCGTATAGCGGCGGGTGGTCACGTTGAACTGGTTGCTCTTGTTTGTAAGCTGTGTGATGCGCGCAAGGTACACCGGGATGAAATCATCGATGACGGCGTGCATCTCAAGGCTCTTTAAATAGTCGTTATAATCGCCGAAGGACGCCATTTCTGCGGCGCGCAGGGCGTTTTTCTTGTACATTTCGTTGCGCTTCAAGTCATCTTCGCTGAAGGTTGTCACTTCAAAGAAGCCGCTGCGGTCAATCGTCGTGATGTAGTTTTCCACGCCGTCCATGTCCGGAACGGCCGCGCCCTTGATCTGCGTGCGCACGATCTCGCGCTCGGCGGGGTTATCGTCCGCAAAAACGATGGAATCCGGCAGAATGTTCAGCTCTGCGGCGGTCTCGGCAATGTTGCGGTCTTTGTTTTCCCAGTTTGCCTTAATGATGACGAAATCGTCCGGGCGCAGTGCACCTTCGGGGTGGTTTAACCCCGCAATGGCGTTTTCATGGTCATTTTTAGAGCAGACCGTCAACACGATGCCGAGACTTTTAAGCTGCTTTACGTAGGTCTGAAACTCGTAATAGGATTGCGAAACGCCGGTCTCCTGGCCGATCTCGATGCCGTCTACGCCGTCGTCGCCCACAACGCCGCCCCACAGGGTGTTATCGAGGTCAAGGGCAAGCGCCTTTTTATTCTTGCCGAAAATCGACTTGATAATGTGCGAAACACTGAACGCAAAGGACGGGATCGCCTCAAAGCACATAGCGTATTTGTACATGTTCCAGAACAGCGGGTTCGACCATTCTTTCAGGCCGTAATCGGCAGAAACAAAGTTGAGGTCGTGAATATAAAAGCTCTCATTTTCGCGTGCGTAGGCGTAAAAAGCTTCGTTTAAGCGCGTGAGGAAATTCGTGCGGCCGTGGATGTCCCACGCGTCGCGGCTGCCGAGCAGGCGGTAAAGCGGCATTTCAAAGTTATTTTGAATGATGGGGCAGTGGAACTTTTCCGCAATGCTTTTCCACATCGCCGTGAAACGGTTAATTTCCGTGTGCAGCTTTTCGTCTATTTGCTCCGTGGTGTCGGTCATCTCGGGCCAGTCCGTCACGTTGCGATTCGTGGTGTGGATGAACACAATGTCCGGCTTGAAGCTTAAAAGCGTTTCATCCGGGAACATGGCGTCCTGAAAATACTGCGCGTATTCGGATTCGTAAAATTCCGGCTCAATACCGGCGTCTAAGAGGAAAAGCTCCAGCGTTTTTACAATGTCGCTTGTGGTGGAGCCGCCGAACACGGCAATCTTCTTTCTGATGCGCGAGGTGCCGTCTGCGAGCAGTGCTTTCTTTAAAGATTTGCGCTTTTTGATGATGTAAGCGGCGTCAAAGGGATATTCCAGTTCTTTCATAGGCTCTCCTTTGTTATTCTTTTGCGGAAGAGGTATCATCTGTACCGGTCGAGGTGGTGTTAGCGGCCGTATCCGTGCCGGAAGTCGTCGTTGGTGCACTTGTCGCGGTCGGCATGACCGTTTTCGGCGTAACAGACGGGACAATGTGCGAATCGGTGATGGTCTCACCGGCGTTCTGCGCGATGAGGTTCTGAATGTTGTCGGCGTTATTGCCCACAACGGAGTATGCGGACATTGTAAAGAGCACATCCGTGATGCCCATATCCTTGATGAAGCTGACGAGGTTGCACTCCAAATAGCGCACGTCGGCAACGTAGATCTGCTCAAAGGAATTCGTGTAGAACGGAATCTCCGCGTTACCAAAGCTGTCCTTAATGACGAGCAGTTTGCGGCCGTTTTTCATCTGCGTATCGACTTTTACGATGCAGGAGTCGCCGCCGAGGAACTTGAGGTACGCGTTTGCGGTATCCACATCGGCAAAGAGGTCGTCTTCGTACTGGTAGTTAAAAGAAGTATCGTAGTAGGAAGCCACGTAGTTCGAGGCCGGCACGAAGTAGTGGAAATCGTCCGGGTCGTTCAAAATACGCGTATCCTGCGAGAAACCGTACATAGTGCCTACATAGCCCGGAATGGATTCTTCCGTGTAGGTGGAAAGGTCTGCGAACGGCACACCTGCGGCCTCGGCAAACGTGCGGGCGGCATAGTAGGCGCCGCGTGCCTGCCAGTGGTGGTCGGTGCGCAGGTAAATATCTTCCTCCGCATGCTTTTTCATTACGTCCACAACGTTTACGGACTGAATGCCGGCATTCAGCTTTTCGGCAACACCGTCAAAGCATTCCTTCTGGTCGCCAACATAATCAATGCCGTTTTTCGGGGTGTAGATGGCGGAAGCGGTGGGCGCGGGCATAGACCAAATGGTCACACCGCTGCCGACCTTGCTTTGCAGGTCGTTGAGTGCATTGGCGTAAGCGGTGCCGCCACCGCCGCCGAAGGCCTCCATACAGCGCCAGTGATTATCCCAGTTTACAACAAGCAGGTTGTTCACCCATTCCAGTGTGCTGTTATCCTCGGTGCTGAAATCGCGGCCCATTTTTTCATCCGCAGCGCTCACGGCCGGGAACACACGCCCTGCGGCGTATTGCAGCAGGTTCGTGTTGTTTGGCACGGTGCCGTTTGCGGGTGTGGTTGTCTGGGTGTCACCGTTTGCGGCAGAAGTATCGGTGTTATCTGTGCTGTCCGTCTCGGGCTTTGCGGTGCTGACCGTTGAAGCGAACATCTTCATACCAAACAGATTCTTAATGGAGTTGCTCATATTCTTAAAGCCGTCGTGGTTCGGCACGGTATCGTCAAACCATGTGGCGACGTCCGCCGTAAACGAGCCGGAAAAATACGATGCAAAAGAGAATTTCGGGAATTCCGCAAGGTTTCGGTTTTCAATCTGTGAGACGGTGGAGCGCGGGAAAAGGAGCAGATACAGCGTCATCAGGGCGAAAAGAATGACCATAACGCCGACGGATAAAACGGAAAGCCGCATGTTCAAAAGCTCGCGGCGGCTCGGCTTCGGCTTGCGGCGGCGCTCTGCGGGTTCGGCGCTTTCATCCGCAGTCGGCGCATCTACGGCTTCGGTTTTTTCCGGCTTCGCTTCCGGTTCGGCGGGCTTGCGGGGAGCAAAATAATCGAGGTCAAGGTCTTTAAAATCGTTCATGTCAATGAGCACCTCCCCTTAGAATCTGAAATACAGGAACACGTTGTTCGTGGTATCAACGAGCAGAACACTCACGACGGCGAGCAACACCATACAGACCGCAACGGAGCCGACGCGGCCGATGGCATAAACGGTATCGTTTTTGCTCTCGAGAAAATAACTCTTGATCTTCGGCAATACCGGCAGGCTGACGAGAATCGCGAACAAAATGAGAAAGATGTTGTTGCGCAGGGAGGAGAACGTCATGGGGTCCGTAAACGGCGCGCCGTTCGCAATCATGCTGATGCCCGTGATATTGAGGAAAAACTGACCAAGCTGGCCGAGATCTTCAAAATAAAAGATGCCGAAGCCGAGGATGATGACAAGCTTCGTATACACATGCTTCCACACGATCGGCCACTTTTTCATGCGCTTTTTGCCCATTTTCTGCTCGAACAGCATGAAGCAGCCGTAGTAAAGGCCCCATAAAATGAAGTTCCATGCGGCACCGTGCCAAAGACCGGTGCAGAACCAAACAAGGAACAGGCCGAAATACTTGCGCGGCTTGCCGAAGAACGGCACGTACAAAAGGTAGTCGCGGAAGAAGGAGCCGAGGGAGATGTGCCAGCGCTGCCAGAACTCCGCAATGGTGGTGCAGGCAAACGGATGCCGGAAGTTTTCGTCAAAGTGGAAGCCAAACATGCGACCGAGGCCGATGGCAATATCGGAATAACCGCTGAAGTCAAAGTAAACATACAGCGAATACACGATGATGGTGTACCATGTGCCGAGCACGGAAAGTCCCGTGATGTCCTTGCCGAAGAACGTGTTGACGATGGACCACAAATTGTTCGCGATGATGACCTTTTTCGCAAGGCCGAGGATCACGCGCAGCGCACCTTCGCATAAGTCGGTCGCGTTGACGGAGCGGTTGTCGATCTCCTGCTCCACAACGCTGTACCGCACGATCGGGCCGGCGATGAGCTGCGGGAAGAGGGACAGGTACAAAAGGAATTTGTGGTATTTCGGCTGCACATCCACCGTTTCCCAGTAGCAGTCCAAAATGTAGGAGATAGCCTGGAACGTGTAGAAGCTGATACCGATGGGCAACGTGATCTGCGGCACGGGAATGGCCGCGCCCGAAACGGCGTTCAGGTTTTCTACAATGAACGCGCTGTACTTAAAGATGAGCAAAAGCAGAATATCTACAAAAATACCGCCGCCAACGGCTAACTTTGCGCGCGGGGTATCCCGAAATTTGCCGATCAATATGCCGATGAACCAGTTAAAGAATGAGCTGAACAGCAAAAGCAAAATCCAAAGCGGCTCGCCCCAAGCGTAAAAGATGAGTGAAAAGACAATCAGCACGATGTTTTTGGTGTTGAGCTTTTTGGCGAGGCCGTAACAGATGAGGCACAGCGGCAAAAAGACATAGATAAAGAACAAATCGGCAAAAACCATGTATCGGGCTCCTTAATCCTTTGTTTTTTCCGTGCAGGCACATTTCCCGATGCCCGCGGTGTTTGGTTTCCATAAGTTTTCATACATATATCAGTATAGACGAAAAAGCGAAAAGCGTCAAGGCAAAAGCCACCCAGAGCCTTGTCTTTTGAGAAAAATTTGCACGGGGTTTCAAAGCTTTTTCTGTGTATATTTCAGTGCGCGAAAATCCAATATGATTGACAAATGCGCCGCCGTGCGGTACAATAACACAGTACACTTTATGACCCCAATTTAACACGTCTCAGCAACTCGGTTGGATAGAGGTCACGCTCCTAAGAGAACCTAAAAGTGTTCCCCGATAGATGGGTAATTGCCTCATAAATTAAATATGCGCTTGTACCTCAGCAGGATAGAGGGTCCGCCTCCTAAGGTTGCGTTACAACGGTCACCTCAAAAAAACTAAATAAGGGATTGCAGTTCGATTTTGATCGGGCTATAATCATATATCAGACACGTCCATATAGCTCAGCTGGATAGAGCACACGCCTCCTAAGCGTGGGGTCGGAGGTTCAAATCCTCTTATGGACGCCAGTGAACAACGCCGAAAGCCTTTGTTTTCAAGGGTTTTCGGCTTTTCTTATATGAAAAGGCACGAAAAAGCTCTTTCACTGTATGAGATAAAATTCTACTCCAAAATTTGATTTTTGACAACCCCTCCAGAATCGAACGGTTGTTATAAGACAAAATCGCCAGCTAATTTTTAGCAGAAAACGGGCTGTTCTTGCTAATGAAAATGCCCTTCCTGCTAATCAGCCCAAAAATCGTGCCAAAAATCCAGCTAATCAAAAAAGGCGGATGTTTTGAGTACCATGCAGTTATAGCAGATAAAATTGAATATCGTTATATACATAGAGCGTCTATTTGTCCCGCATCGGGAATGGATAGGCGCTCTTTTTTTATGCCCAAAACCATGGGCAAATACAAGAGATTGGAGGTGTTTCATTTGAGCAAGCCTGTTTATACCGCAGACAAGCCGAGCGACTGTCATTACTGCTACTTCTGGACGAATGGCAGAAAGGGTTGCCGTCTGGGTAGAAATAATTGCTACTACTTAATCTCTTTGCCACCGAAACCCAAGTCGGAATGTGATGGCTGTCCCTATGGGCGAGATCACCCGTGCATTGGCTGGTGTACGAAGAAGGTTATGCGTGAAGTGGGGCTTCGTTGATATGGATGTGTATGAACAGGAATACCGCTTCTGCTATTTTACCCGATGTCCTTACGAAAAGACGGATACGACTTTCCGCAGCATTCCGCTGACAACAGAAAGTTTTCCGCAGAAAGAAGGTGGTGAAGCCGTGTGAGTTTTGATTATTTTTACGGTCAGCAATCCGATCTATTCACATTCTATCGAGTTCCGAAGGTGTTGTTCACGAACGAGAGGTTCTGGAATATTTCTGCCGATGCCAAGATGCTGTATGGCATTTTGCTTGACCGCATGAGCTTGTCTGCCAAGAATGGTTGGATAGATAAAAACGGTCGAGTGTATATCATTTTTACAATCGACGAAGCGAAGATGGCTCTGAACTGTGCTGAACAAAAGGCTATCAAGCTGCTCAGTGAACTTGAGAAGAAAGCAGGATTGATTGAACGTAAACGCCAGGGTTTGGGAAAGCCCAACCTGATCTATGTGAAGAACTTTATCTCTGCTGTGGATTCACAACTCTTGAATTGTGAAAATCACAATTCTGGAACAATGGAAATCACAACTCAAGAACTTCCGAAATCACAATGTAATAATACTGATATTAAAAATACTGAATTTAGTGATACTGATTCTATCTTTCCTTCCGGAAATGGTGGAATGATGGACGAGAATGACCGGTATCAAGAATACTTTGATTATTTCTCGGATCAGCTCAGTATTGATTTGTTGAAGAAGGATTACCCTTACGATTCCGAAATGCTGGATAACATTCTGGAGTTGATCGTTGAAACAGTTTGCACGAAGCGACCATTGATTCGCATTGGTGCAGAGGAACGTCCGGCAGAAATTGTCCGCAGTCGGTTTATGAAACTGAATGTCGAACACATTCGATATGTTATGGACTGCTTCAAAGAGAACACTACAAAGATTAGAAATATCCGTCAGTATATGCTGACTACGATATACAATGCGCCGACGACAATAGACACCTACTACGATGCTCTTGTTCGGCACGATATGTCACACGGATATTTGGAAGGAGGATTTAAGAAATTGAAAATGAAGCGAGAGGAAGGAGAGTGACGAAAAATGTCGAAAAAAGCAACCATCATTGCGGTGGTCAATCAGAAAGGAGGAACCGGCAAGACCACCACCACCGAGAATCTGGGCGTTGGCTTGGCTCTTGAAGGGAAAAAGGTGCTTCTGGTAGACACAGATCCCCAGGCTTCCCTGACGGTCAGTTTGGGCAATCCCTGCCCGGATGATCTGTCTCCGACACTTTCCGATTTGATGGGAAAGATTATGATGGAAAACCCCATTGCTCCCGATGAAGGGATTCTTCATCATCCGGAGGGCGTCGATTTGGTGCCATCCAACATTGAACTGTCAGGTATGGAGGTAGCACTGGTCAATGCCATGAGCAGGGAAACCATTCTCAGGCAATACCTGGATACGGTCAAACAGAACTATGATTACATTCTTCTGGACTGTATGCCGTCTTTGGGGATGCTGACCGTCAATGCGTTGGCAGCTGCCGACAATGTGCTGATACCGGTTCAGGCAGCATACCTTCCTGCAAAGGGTCTGGAACAGCTGCTTGGAACCATCAACAAGGTCAAGAGACAAATCAATCCCAAACTGAAAATCGAAGGGATTCTTCTGACGATGGTGGACAGCCGCACCAACTACTCCAAAGACATCAGCAATCTGATTCGGGAGAGCTACGGCGGAAAGCTGAAGGTTTACAAGACCGACATTCCCCGCTCTGTTCGTGCAGAAGAAATCAGTGCCGAAGGACACAGTATCTTTCAGCATGATCCGAAAGGAAAAGTGGCGGATGCCTACCGAGTTTTAACGAAGGAGGTGTTAAACAATGCAGAAAAAAGGCGCAAACATCAGCTTGAAGGGGTACGATGATATTTTCTCCACCGATCAATCCAGAGCTGAAGCCCAGCAGGAGCGTGTGCAGGAAATTCCGCTTTCTGAGCTACACCCCTTTGAGGGACACCCCTTCCGTGTGGTTGATGATGAAGAAATGATGAAAACTGCGGAGAGCGTCCGAGATTTCGGAGTTCTCACCCCTGCGATTGTCCGTCCTGACCCCGACGGTGGTTATGAAATCGTTTCTGGTCACAGGCGGCACCGGGCATCGGAGCTTGCGGGTAAGGAAACCATGCCTGCGATTGTTCGTGACCTGGACGATGATGCAGCCATTATTCTGATGGTCGATGCGAATTTGCAGAGGGAGAGTATCCTGCCGAGTGAAAGAGCATTTGCCTACAAGATGAAGCTGGATGCGATTAAGCATCAAGGTCAACGCACCGATTTAACTTCATCCCAAGTTGGGATGAAGTTGCAGGCAATGGATATAGTCGGTCAAGAGGCAGGAGAAAGCAGAAATCAGGTACACCGCTATATCCGTCTGACCGAACTGATTCCAGAACTGCTGGATATGGTGGATACGGGTCAGATTAAATTCAATCCTGCGGTGGAGCTTTCCTATCTGGCAAGTGAAGAACAGAAGGATTTTCTTTCTGCAATGGATTATGCTCAAGCAGCTCCTTCCCTTTCGCAAGCACAGCGAATTAAAAAGCTCGCACAGGAGGGCGAGTGTACGCTGGATGCGATGTGCGAGATTATGAATGAAATCAAGAAGGGAGAGCTGGACAGAGTAACCTTCAAAACAGATTCGTTGCGAAAATACTTCCCGAAGTCCTATACCAACAAGCAGATGGAGGATAAAATCATTCAGCTTTTGGAGCAATGGCAGAAAAAAAGAGAAAAATCAATGGAAAGGTAAGGTAAAAAATGTTTACACCCAAAAACATTCAGGGCGCTTTGGAAGAACTCTACGACCTTTGCGATCCTGATTATATGGTAGATATGCTCGTAAATTACAGTGAGGAGTTCGATGATATTTCTCCTACGCTTCTGGCAAGGTCGTTCCAGAAAAATGCCGAGATGATTAGCGAGTATCGAGTATTGTCCTCTGCTGGTGAGGGTATCGACTATCAGGGAACGGTACTTCTGAACAGCAGAGCCGTGCGGCTTCTGTCCTATGTAGAAGATACGAGCGGCAATGAAAAAGTTCGCACGATTCAGAGCAAGGAGCTGTGGTTAGCAGAAGATATGACATTCTATGTGGTGTCCTGTATGTCTACGATCACGATGGACAAGGAAGAAGCCATTTGTCTTAACGAACACCGCAGTGTAGTTACTACGGTGGAATGCGAGGACGATATTTTCTTCGACATGGGTTCCCTGATTTGCGAACTGGACGATATTTGCTTGTTCGAGCTTTTAGCCGATGCGGATGCGACTATTTATGAACTGTAACAGGTTCATGGATGGTCGCTTTTCTTATTTCCAA
>OGPK01000774.1_pt1 | contig 29313 bp, 22 predicted proteins | sample 1552921 | NCBI WGS metagenome assembly OGPK01 (sample SAMEA2580264, study PRJEB22360) | human gut metagenome | biome: human gut; feature: human-associated habitat; material: faeces | place: Denmark | collected 2008/2010 | reverse complement strand
ATTTCATACTGTGCCGTGACAACAAGGTCTGCCGTGATGTTTGTGAATGCCTTGTCCCAGCCGGTGAAGGTGTAACCCGTGCGGGTCGGGTCGGCGGGTGCTTCTGCGTCGCCGCCGTACTGCACTTCCTGAGTCTTAAGCACTGTTCCGTCCCAGTCCTTGAAAGTTACGGTGTAGGTATTGATTTCATACTGTGCCGTGACAACAAGGTCTGCCGTGATGTTTGTGAATGCCTTGTCCCAGCCGGTGAAGGTGTAACCCGTGCGGGTCGGGTCGGCGGGTGCTTCTGCGTCGCCGCCGTACTGCACTTCCTGAGTCTTAAGCACTGTTCCGTCCCAGTCCTTGAAAGTTACGGTGTGCATTTCGGGCTGTACGGCCGCAACAGTGACAGCGCCATTTTGGACAGCGAACTCTACGGGTTCAAAGTCAATATTAATTATATCACCATCTGCATTATCGTAAGACAAGCAAATATGATACTCTCCGGGTTCTGCCTCCTCCGAAAGAGTGAAGGTTAGCGTCGCTATAACGCCGTTGCCGGTGAAATTTTGTGAAGACGTTCCATAGTCCCAGAACAGAACATCTGTCACGTCCCCATGAACCCTACCGGGGAACAGCCCTGTATCACCAATGTTAATGAGCGTCAACGCATCATCATATGAAAGATGCAGCATCATTGATATAACTCCGGGGTTATTTGCCAGGCTGACATTCACAGTAAATGTTTCTCCGGGTTCAGCAGATGCACTGTCAATGATTATCTGCGGAGCTTCTCCGGTTCTTTGAACACCACTTATCGCAAATTGAGAATCGCCCTTTGTGGTATAGGGCAGCTCTTCATAACCCGGCCAATGTGTTAAGTAACGGCCAAGAATTACTCTGTCTAAAGCATTAACCTTACCGTCTCCGTTCACATCCGCTGCAAGTACGCTGCAAGTTGTATCATCAAACCCCGGCCAATGTGTCAAATAGCGGCCAAGAACAACCCTATCCTTTGCATTCACGCTGCCGCTCATATCAACATCACCGATAATAACATTGCTAACCTTGATTTTACCGTTAACTACTGCAAAGTCAACCGGTTCAAAGTCTGCGTTAATTATGTCGCTTTCGTCGTTATTGTACGTGAATCTGATACCATATTCACCGGGTTCGGCGTTTTCATCAACCTTAAAAGTCAATGTTGCAATAACACCATTAACAGTAAGGTTTTCAGTTGATGTTCCGCTATCCCAGAAAAGAGTATCAGTTACGTCTCCATGAACCCTGCCAGGCATCAAACCTGTGTCGCCAATGCTCACAAGAGTCAACGCATCATCATATGAAAGATGAAGCATCATTGATATTATGCCAGGATTATTTTTGAGGCTAACATCAACCGTGACAGTGTTTCCAGCCATCGTCGTCTTGCTGCCTACAACGATCTGCGGAGCATCGGACGGCACGGGTGTTGAAACCGGTTCGTTCTGCACATACTGTGCCGTAACTACGAGGTTTGCGGTAACACTTGTGAATGCCTTGTCCCAACCGGTGAAGGTGTAGCCCGTGCGGGTCGGGTTTGCGGGGGCTGTCGCCGCGCCGCCGTACTGTACCTGCTGAGTCTTAAGCACCGTTCCGTTCCAGTCCTTGAAGGTTACGGTGTAGGTATTTGCGCTGTACTGTGCCGTAACTACGAGGTCTGCGGTAACATTGGTGAATGCCTTGTCCCAACCGGTGAAGGTGTAGCCCGCGCGGGTCGGGTTCGCGGGGGCTGTTGCCGCGCCGCCGTACTGTACCTGCTGAGTCTTAAGCACCGTACCGTTCCAGTCCTTGAATGTGACGGTGTAGGTGTTAATGCTGTACTGTGCCGTAACAACGAGGTCAGCGGTAACATTGGTGAATGCCTTGTCCCAACCGGTGAAGGTATAGCCCGTGCGGGTCGGGTTTGCGGGAGCTGTTGCCGCGCCGGTATGGTATACTGATTGTGTCTTAAGTACCGTACCGTTCCAATCCTTAAATGTTACAGTATGCTTCGTAACGGTTATCCCGTAAGAACTTACATGGCTGTTGTATCTGCAATTCTGCATTGCGACCGCTTTTACGGTTGCAGCACCGTTAAGTACAAACGAGCCGTTGTATTTGTTGCTGCTCTCCGTTGGAGTGGAACCGTTTGTTGTGTAAAAAATCGTTGTTCCGCTGCTTCCGGAGATCGTAACTCTTGTTCCGTTAGCATCGTATGCAGTTGTAATGGTAGGTGCTGCCACCGTAAGCACTTCAAGAATCTTTGTTCTGCATTCGGGACCGAAACCACCGTCAACGGTAAGGCTGTATGCGCGCTGGAAGCCCTTCAACGCTTCCGCAGTACCATAGCCGAATTGTCCGTCAACATCGCAGCTGTAACCGCACTGATTCAGACAGGCCTGAAGCCAGCGTACATAATTGCCGCTGTCACCGACGTTGAGATAAGTGCCGGAAGGAGGAGTTGAATACTTGTTAGGATTCTTCGGGTTTGTCAAATCCTGAACTCCGCCGCTCGGAGCGGGAGTGGGGGTTGGGTCGGGAGAAGGAGTTGAGCCGGTTGTATATTTAGGCACACCGTAACCCCGGATATTTGAGTTGCTGAGACTCCATTTCCTTGACTTTACATTATTATCGCCTGTGTTGCCGCCGAGAGTGGTAACCTCGCTGCTGCTCACGCCTATAACAATTTCAACATGATCCCAGTGGTATTCATCCCCGGGCCAGTCAAAAAAGACCAAGTCGCCAACCTTCGGAGTATAACTGCCACGGTTGTAAAAATCAAGGTTTTTGAAATCTCCGTTGTCGCTGCCCGCACATGCATAGGAAGCGTTGCTGATGATGCTTGTGGGGATGCCCGCCTGTCTTGCGCACCAGCTGATAAAATATGCGCACCATGCGTAATACGATCCTCCGGAATGTCCCTGAACCTGCGTGCCGTACCAATAGCCGTATTCGGTATAGTTGCTTGAGCCGCTTGATTCACCGTGAAGTTGGCTTGTGTTGTCCCCCTCATGATACCCAAGCTGGCTGCGTGCAACATTCACAAGGTCGGTGCGCTGGTTGCCCGTAAGCGAAACATTGCAGAGCTGAGTATAATACTTGCCGCTGCGATAGGACGCCGACGGAGTGTAAGAAGGGGTAAGCATGGGCTTTACCGAAAGTGCGGCTTCGGCGGTGTTTTCCGCCTCCGCACGGGTCGCAGTCCCGCTCTGTCCGATTTCGGCAGCAGCCTGCAAGGGCAGCACCGAAACAAGCACCATAAGTGCAAGCAGCAAAGCGGTAAACACTCTGAACTTTGTCTTCATTTGTCATGTTCCTCCTGACTGATATGGACTTGGTAGTTTTTGCTCCTTCTCAAGAGCATATAACACCCGAGCGGACATTTGCCGCGGGCGGTTATATCGAAAAAATGTTAAGGAAGTAGGCTGCCAACAAATCAGCTTGCTTTCCGCAAGCAAACGAATAAATAAACTCCTAAGTGTTGCTCGCAAGAAGCAACGATCCTTTTAATTGTGTTCGATGGTGGGGCTTCTCTGCAAAATCAAAATTTAACTGAAATTGTTTTAGCTATCATCGATAAGTTCTTAAATCTTCTTTGCAAAAGCAATTATACTCTCTGAAAAGATGTATGTCAAGTGCATTTGCACACAGTCCTCCATTTTTTTCAAATATATTTTACTGTCTCGCGCTTTTTTTGCATCGCGTTGGCGCGTATCGAGCAGCGGCATGTCAAGCACAACAATATCCACACCCTTTTCGGAAGTCAGGTATTGCCACTGTTCAATTATCTCCCGATAGTTTCTGCCGAGCCTGTCGATGGACTGCACAAAGAGCGTGTCCCCGCGGCGAAGCCTGCGCAGCAGCTTTTTGTATTGCGGGCGGTCAAAATCCCTTCCGCTCTGCTTGTCCGCAAATATATGTTCCGTTCGAATTCCCGCGTTGCACATTGCCGCAAGCTGCCGCGCTTCGTTCTGTTCCCTGCTTGAAACGCGAACATAGCCGTATTGCCTCCCGCCGCGATGTTCCGTTTTTCCGTTTTTATGCATTTTTATGTTCCTCCGATATTCTGCAAAGAATCACTTCCTTTATTATAGCGAAAGTGCGTAACTGCCGTTTGCGGAACGGATATACCGGATATTATTTCGTTTTTATGCTGTACGCGTTTTTGTACACTTGACATCGGTTTAATGCACTTGTATAATAGGATGGAGTGTCTATATGCTGCCGTATTCTCGGCACCGCTGCGACACATTAACATAAATCGGAGGTGAAATTCTGTGGCTTTTGATGCTTTATATATAATTCTTCCGGTCGCTGCTGCCATTTTCGGCGCAGGCGGCGGAGTATTCGTAAAAAATATATATGACAAGAACAGTGCAGAATCCAAGGTCGCCAAGGCGGACGAGATGGTCAAAAAAATGATCACCGACGCACAGAAGCGCGCCGAAACACTGAAAAAAGAGACCATTCTCGAAGCGAAAGAAGAAGTCTACCGCCTTAAGACCGAGAATGAGAGGGAAAGCAAAGAAAGGCGGAGCGAATTGCAGCGCGCGGAGCGCAGACTTCAGCAAAAGGAGGAAAGTTTCGACAAAAAGCAGGATACCCTTGAGCAGCGCGAGCAGCAGCTTGCAAAGCGCATCAAGGCGATCGATGCAAAAGAAGCTTCCGTCAGCAAGCTTTATGACGCACAGCAGCAGGAACTTGAGCGCGTTGCGGGCATGACGCAGGACGAGGCGAAGGACGTGCTTCTCAACAACGTTGAAAAAGAAGCAAGGCACGAGGCTGCGCTCATCATTCGCGACATTGAATCCAAAGCAAAGGCCGAAGCCGACAGGCGCGCCGTGAACATCATTTCAATGGCGATCCAGCGCTGCGCAGCGGATCATGTTGCGGAATCCACCGTTTCCGTTGTGGCTCTGCCCAACGATGAAATGAAAGGCCGCATCATCGGCAGGGAAGGACGCAACATCCGCACACTCGAAACCGCAACCGGCGTTGATCTCATCATTGACGACACGCCCGAAGCGGTCATCCTTTCCGGCTTTGACCCCATGCGCCGCGAAGTTGCGCGAATTGCACTCGAAAAGCTCATCCTTGACGGGCGCATTCATCCCGCACGGATCGAGGAAATGGTCGAAAAGGCACGCAAAGAGGTCGAAACCCAAATCCGCGAAGCGGGCGAACAGGCCGTTTTCGAATCCGGTGTTCACGGTTTGCACCATGAGCTTATTCGTTTGCTCGGCAGATTGCGCTACCGCACCAGCTACGGTCAGAATGTTCTCAAGCATTCAATCGAAGTTTCGCACCTTGCCGGACTTATGGCAACGGAACTCGGCGTTAACGTTCAGCTTGCGAAGCGTGCAGGTCTGCTGCACGACATCGGCAAAGCGGTTGACCACGAGGTTGAAGGCACGCATAACCAAATCGGCGCGGATCTTGCAAAGAAATATCGTGAAAACAACCAAGTTGTTCACTGCATTCTTGCACACCACGGCGATGTTGAACCCGGAACGGTTGAAGCCGTTCTCGTTCAGGCGGCGGATGCAATTTCCGCAGCAAGGCCGGGCGCAAGGCGTGAAACCCTTGAAAATTACATCAAGCGTCTTGAAAAGCTTGAGGAAATTGCCAATTCCTTTGACGGCGTTGACAAGAGCTTTGCGATTCAGGCGGGCCGCGAAGTCCGCATCATGGTCAAGTCCGATACCGTTTCGGATACGGATATTGTTGTTATCGCAAAAGACATCGTTAAGCGCATTGAATCCGAGCTTGAATATCCCGGACAGATCAAGGTCAATGTTATTCGCGAAACCCGTGCAACGGAATATGCGAAATAATTGCGCCTGACGTTCCGAACAAATTTTTTCAACGCAAAAACCCGTTCCCGAGGTTAGCTGTCCCCGGGAGCGGGTTTATGTTTGTCCGTTTGTCGTTCGCGCTTCCGTCCGCATTTCGCTGCTCCGAACACAGCGGAACCAAACCGAAATCAATCTCTGTTTTCGTTCAGTTTTTCAATCGGACTTCCGCAAAGCAGTCTTCCCTTTGCCGCAAGGCTTATCAGCACGATAACGGCGGCGCAGGCAAAGCTCAGCCCGAGCATTGTCCAAACGGTTGCACCGAACCGCTGCAGTCCGTACAGTTTTGACGCAAGTGCGGAATTCAGGCTGTTATACGCTTCCGGGAATTGCTGCACGAGCCTCCGCGCCGAAAGCACTGCATAGCCCGCATACACGACCCAGCCCACCGCTGCGGCAATCAAGCCGTTTATTAATGCCGTGCCTGAAAATTTTCCGACTGCCTGCCTGCCCGACATGCCGATTGCGCGCAATATTCCGACGTTTCGCATTTGCTCCCTTGCCTCCAGCGTGAGCGCGTTCATAAGCAGCATCAGCATTATGACCGCAATGCATCCGCCGACGGACAGAATCAGCGTTATCTGCTGAATGCTTGTTTGCAGATTCGCCGCAAGCGACTCGCGGCGGTTGGACATTCGCACTCCGAGGTCCGCCGCCTTTTTCGCAAGCACATAGTCCGTTGCAGCGTATCCGGAGCGGATATCCGCATAGCAAAATGCGCCCGTGTAAGCAAAATCCCCGTTCATTACATAACTGCCGTCAACGATGTAATCGCGGAATTCATCCGTCAGCTCTGCAAAGGCATTTTTAATCAATGCGGTTGAAGCGGCAATGTTGAAAGTTCTTGCTCCGTTGACTTCTATTTCGGTAACGGATGTTGAAATATCGGAACAATAAACGATTCCGCCGACCGTATAGGAAAAAGTTTTGAGCGAATGTTCGCTTTCGTCCCCTATATAGTTTTTTTGCGCCGCCCCGTAAAACGAAAGTTCAATTTTGTCGCCCGGCTTTATTCCGATGCTGTCAATATCCCCGTATGTTTCGCGCAGTTCATCGTCATACATCCCATAGTTAATCATGATATTTCCGTCCGAACCGCGCACCGCAAAAAGCAGAACCTGTTCACCCCGCTCATAAGCCTGCCTGTCGAATGCCGAAAGATCAAGTTCAACATCATCGCGTGCAAGAAGCCTGTCCGTTATGAATTCGGGGTATGCATACAGATTTGAGTGTATGCCGTCATCATACGGCACATAATAGTATCCGTCGCGAAGCTCCGCTTTGTCCGACGCCCGCGAAGCGGCAAACGCAGGGGAGGATTCCGAACCCGCATAATTCAGCTCAACTTCCATAAGTATGTACGGATCGACCCGCACCATGCCTTGAATTGTGCGCATCTGCTCAACCGCCTTTTCGGGAATCAGGTGTTCATGCATCACATCGTTTTCGTAGTCAAAATCGCTGCTGCAATAGATTTGATATGTGGGGAACCGTTCCGTTTCATGTTTATTGCTCAAAGGCGATGCGGATTCCACCGCCATGAAAAACACTGCCGCACAGAACAGGGAAGCGAGCGCAACGGTCAGCACACGCTTTGCCGCCGCAATGCGGCGCGCTTTTTTCCGTGCAATATGCAGCCTGCCCGTCAGCGGCTGATGCAGAGCGGTTTGGAAAACGATCAGCCGCATCAGAATGATTCCGAACAGCCAGCAAAGCACGGCGAGCCCCACTTGTTTGAAAGGGATATCAACAAGAATTTCCGCGCCGTTTTTGAACAGCGCCGTGCGAAGCAGCAGCCATGTGCCGCCCGCGCCGAGTAAAATGCCGAGAACAACCGAAGGAATGCAGATGAACAGCATCTCAAAAATCTGCATTTGCCGGAGCTGTCGTTTTGTTACGCCGATGCTGCGGAAAAGCGCAATCTGTCTTATCTGTTTCTGCATCTGCATTATGTTGACGCAGACAACCGCAAGCAGCGTGACGGCAAAAATCAATGCCGTAAAGAAAATGTTGTATGTTTGAGTCTCCTGCTGCGCAAACTTTGTTGCATTGAATGCAAGCGGAACGCTGCCCACGGTCTGATACACTCTTGCAATAAAGTTTGTTTTGTCCGTATCGAACCCGGTGCAGAAAAAATTGGTTGTCGGTGCATCGCAAAGCTTTATTCGCAGATCCGATCCCTGCTCCTTCTCTGCATTATTAAAGGCCTCCGCCTGCAATTGCGCCTGCCGCACAATTTCTGCACACGCATTTTCCGTCAGGAGTGCGCTGCAAAGGGTTGCGGAAATTCCGCTTTCGGCGCGTGAACTTGTGCCGTCAAGTTCGTAAACGGGCTTCGTTGCCCAAGTCCAAACATCCGTGTATTCTTTAATAATGCCGACAAGCTGATATGTTCTGACAACGTTGACGGGGTGCGACGTTCCCAATGCGGAGTTTTCCCGCGCCGCAATGCTGACGGAGAGCGTGACATCCTGTCCAAGGGTGTAATCGATGCCGAGTTTGCTCAAAAGATCCGCTTCCATCGCGATTTCGCCGTCACTTTCGGGAAATCTGCCTTCGTTAACCGTAATGTGGCCGAGTTTTTTCAGCGTTTCGTCCACTGTGCCGATGCCGTCCTCCCCGATTGTTCCGTAAACATTCATGACGCCGAGTTCATCCAGCCAGTCGCTGTTTGCGGCTGCACCCTTAAGCTTTGAATTGATGCCCGGCAGAATCAACTGCCACTCGCCGTAGGTCGTTTTTCTGAACACATCGTTTGTTTTTATCATGCTTCCCGAAACGGACAGCGTGATAACCGCAAATGCAAACGATATTGCAAGGATAACGCTCATAAGAACGCTGCTGCGCTTTTTTCCGCAAACGCTTTGCCACGCCAGCTTCAAACACTCCATTTTTGCCTCCGATCCGACAGCGGGTTTCCGCCCGCTGTCCGCTTTGCTGCTGATTATACCCCTTATTGTAAATCAAAAACCTTACGAACAGCTTTCAGCGTGCCTTACAATAACGTAAGACGGGCACGGCTGCACATATTATGTGTCGAAAATACGCCGCCGAAAAACAAAAAACAGCCGAATAAGGGGCGGTGTTCATAAGACAGTAACAGTCACAGTAGTTTGCTCTGCTGTGGCTGTTCTTGTATTTTACCCTGTTATGTGATAATATGGAACCGAATAGACCTGCTAATCGGAATTTGAGGAGGAATAGAAATGCCTTCATTATTGCAATCTACATTGAATACCCGACCGTTACCGACCGGAGATATGCGTTTCATCAGAAGTGATTGCCCTGAAAAACTGACGGACGAAGAAGTAGAATGGCTACTGCAAAACCATGTTACCACGGTTGTAGACTTACGAGAAAAGAAAGAATATGAGCGAAAACCCTGTCGCCTCGAAACAGAAGATGGATTCACATTTTATCATATGCCGGTAACCGGCGGAGGCGACACACCCAATTCACCCGAGGAAGTAGCATCTGTTTACCTGGGGATGCTGGATAAACAGATGGACAAGATTATTCAAACGATTCTGGATGCAAAAAGCAATGTTCTATATTTCTGCGGAGCAGGAAAAGACAGGACAGGTATTGTGTCAGCAATCATACTGAAGAAGTTGGGTTTTGACGACCAGACAATTATTGATGATTATATGAAAACGAAAGAAAATTTGCTTGACTTTCTGACAGATTATGTCAAAGAGCATCCGCAAGTGGATATAAACACCGTTATTCCAAACGAGAATAATATCAGAAAGGTTTTGGATACACTTTAGCGAGTTTGAGAAAAGGGCGCACTTCTATACGGGGTATCCCCCGTATGTGCGTTCTGTGAGACTGAACACTCCGGACACTTGGGTGTCCGGGGTGTTTTACGTCACTTTGCTCCGAACAAGGGCTGCATCCCTTGCGCCGCTTTGCGGCTATACTCTTAAGGCAAAAGGCGTGACCACCTTTGTCACGCCTTTTGCCTATTTTACTGTCTTATGAACAACGACCGAAGCGGCTGCCTTTTTTGGGGAGCTTTCCGCAGCAATCTTCTGCAATTCAAAACAGCCGAACGATCGCCGTTATCAGCAGAACCGATGCCGCAGCAATAACAATTCCGGAGAATACGCAGCGGCAGACAAAGTTTGTTTTCGGAGTTGTGCGCACATATTTTTCCGTGACCTTTCCCTGTTCGAAAAGTTTTTTCAAATCAGGGGAAATATAATTGCGCCTGCGGAAAGCGTTTGCCAATATTGAACCGCCGAAGATAAGAAAGAAAACCGCAGCGATGATTTCGGACAGCCTGCTCACCGTGTTCCAATCCGCTGATGCCGCTGCTCCGCTTGCGCTCACGGCAGCAGCACCGAATAACGCCAACAGCAAATATGCCGCCGCACCGATGCGCAGCCCGTAAACAAGCTTTTTAAGCTTCTTTTCGTTTTTTTCGGATGAAGTTTTTGTTTCGGCCGCATTCTGCCGTGAGTTTTTGTATGCCATTGTTTGCCCTCTCCGTTCCGTTTTTTCCGCCTGCCGTATGCCTGCACCACCGATATAGTACCACCCGCCTGCGGCCGTGTCAAGCATCGGGAGCGTTCACGATGTTTCGCTTTCCAAAAGGCTCGGCTCCGCCGTTTGCTTTGTCCGAATACCTTTAATCGTTTTTTTAAAAAGTTAAGGCGTGAAAATGTTCCTTCACTTGCGTCTGCCCGTCTTAAATGATATAATAGACCCGCGATACAACATCGGTTTCGGAAATGCTCCGAATGAGTTCCGCTTACCCCTGCTGCACACCGCAGGCTTAAGTCGGCAATTCACTTCAGGCCGATTGATTTTTTGCAAACAAATTCACGGAGGAAGCACTCATGTTCAAAAAAACCGCCGCCGCTCTTCTTGCGCTCATTATGCTGCTGAGCTTTTTCGCCTGCGACACGCCCGGCGCAAACGGGGGAGAGGATTCGCTCCCGTCGCAAAGTCCGACCCTGCTCCCGAGCGCGGCCGATACCGCACAGCCCACTCCGACGGATTCCGCGATCGAATACAAAAAGTTTTCGACCAAACCCTTTTCAAGGGCAGCGACCGTCAGCCGGGCGGTTCTTCACGATGATGATCGCATATCGATTTCGGCGAACGAATTGGTTTATATCGATGATTTTGCCGTGCTGAAGCTTACGGCGGAAAATAAATCGGCGGATGACTTGCTTGTTTCCGATATTTCGATTTATGTGAACGACTGCCTTGTTGAAGTTGACTTCAGGCACAAATTTGCTGCGGGCAAAGCCGAAGATTTCAGTCTGTACATGCCGATTCTTGATATGATGCTGTACGGCATTCGGGAAATTTCCTCCATTGACATTGAATTCCGCATTGCAGCCGCTTCGGGCGAAAAATACTTTACGGAGCTTGCCCACCTGTCCGCCGCTTCCGCACAGCCGCGGGAACCGGGCGCATATGATTACAGCGGCTATATTGCAGGCGATATTGCTCAGGCCATTCATTATGATAAGTTGAACGCTTTCAATGACTCTCACGGTTTTGAATCCGACGGATTGAGCCTTGTTTCATCCGCGCTCATCACCGTCAACGAAAAATACCGTGTGCTGCTTGAATTTGAAAACGCCGCTGCCAAGCCCGCAGAGGTGAACATCGGTTATATCAAAATCAACAACCTTGTTGTTTTTAACGAATTTGATCATGCCTCCTTCCGTATTCATCCGCAAAAACATGCTGTTATCAGCATTCCGCTTTTCACGAAAGCACAGCTGCTTTTATACAGCATCGGCAGAATTGCGGATGTGCAGTTTGATATCACGCTGACAAACGAAAACGCCGAAATTCTTTCACGCGGTTCGGCTTCCGTTGCGATTCCCGGCAGAGTCGGAAACTTTGACTTTTCCAATCAGTATGCCAATTATGATGAAAACGGAGTTTGCATGTTGGTTGCCGGACCCATTGAGAACTTTGATCTTGCAAACAAAAATCCGCTTATCCTCGTTTACGTCAAAAACGAAAGCGGGAAGACGATAAGCATTTCAAGCTTTGAAAAATGTCTGTTCATCAACGGGCGGCCCGTCGAATGTGTGAGTTTTTCAAAAATTCTGCGAAGTGATGATCGTATGCTTTTTGAAATTGAAATTGATGCGGCTTCACTTGAAACCGAGCTTTCCGCAATTTGGGAAATTGCCGTGTCATTCGAAATTTCGGATGAGAACGGTAATTTGATTTGCAAACCCGAAATAAAGCTTCAGGATCCTTCTCAGTCCCCTATAACAGCCGCCTAACTGCGGCACCGCATTCGGCTTTCTTTATTCAAATTCAACGTTCGTAAGGCAGCCTTCATGCAGGGTTTGCGTGTCGGCTGCCTTTTCCACATTCTTTTTCTGTTGAAACCGAACATCACGAGTGATATAATAAATTCGGAGGAATTTTTGCGATTTTTGTTTTATTCTGCGAGATATTTCCTCAAAACTAAATATACAAAGCAAGGATGAACCCCTGTCCCTGCCGGCAGTTCGAAAGCCCCTTTCGGGATCGGCTGCCTGCCGTTTGGCTGTCCGTTCCTTGCCTCACGAAATCCCGACCCGATTCGGATTTAGCTTAAACGGCTGCTTTCGGCAGGAACTGCTTCAAAGCTTTTTCCGTCGGCACGGGGCCTGTCGGTGTTTGCCCTGCGGCAGGCAAATAAAAAACAAAAGCACTGCGGAAGATAAAACCTGCAAATGCGGTTTCCGTTCCCGGGTTTTCGCAGTATTAACACGGAGTAGGTCATAGAAATGAAACTGAAGTTTTTGGAACAGTACAAACACCTCGGAAAGGAGATATATATCCTTTTCTGGGGACGAATCGTAACAAGCATGGGCTCGCTTATCTGGCCGTTGCTGACTTTGATTCTTGAAAACAAGCTCGGCTATGATGCAACTCTTATTGCGGGCATTTCATTTGCAATGTCGATATTGCAGTTTCCGATGCTTCTGCTCGGCGGCAGGCTTGCGGACAAGCGCAACCGCAAGAACGTCATTGTCATCTGCGATCTGGTAACGGTTGTTTGTTATATCATCTGCGGTCTGATTCCGCTTTCGGCTTACAGCATCGGACTGTTTTATGTTGCAAGCGTTTTTGCAACCATCGAGGGCCCGTCATACGATGCACTGATTGCCGATCTGAGTGACGGAGAGGACAGGGAAAAGGCATACAGCCTTCAGTATCTCGGAATGAACCTCGGGCTTGTGCTTGCGCCCACGATCGGCGGTTTTCTGTTCAAAGACTATCTGTGGCTTGCGTTCATTATCACGGGCATTGCAACGCTTTCTTCAACGCTGCCGATTCTTTTCTTTGTCAAAACGCTCAGCATACCGAAAAAGAACATCAGCGCATACGAACAAAAGCGTGAAGGTGTGAGTGTTTTTTCGCTTCTGCGCGAAAGAAAAACGATTCTTATATATCTGCTTGTTGCGGGAATCGGCGGGTTTGTGTATGCTCAATTCAACTACCTTCTTCCGCTTAACATGGGTGCGCTTTACGGCGCGGAAGGCGCGGAAATATTCGGCGTTATGACAAGCGTCAACGCCCTCGTTGTAATCCTTGCAACACCCGTTGTAACGACCTTTTTGGGGCGGATTCGGGATGTTCGAAAGATACTTCTGGGCGAAACGCTGATAGTTGTCGGGCTGTTCTGCTATCGGTTCGTTCAGGGAATCATCCCGCTGTATTTCGTTTTAATGACTGTTTTCACCATCGGTGAAGTATTCAACACCATCGGCGTGCAGCCCTATGTGACGCGGCGCATTCCCTCAACGCATTGGGGAAGGATGAACTCGATAATATCCATTGCATCCGGTGCTTTTTCCGGAGTCGGCAACCTGCTTATCGGCAAGCTTGTGGACACCTCGGGCTTTGATTCCGCGTGGCTCGTTATCGGCATTGCGGGAATTTTTCTCATACTCTGTGCCGCCGCAATGTGCATTACCGATAAAAAATATTTCCCCTTGCTTTATGAAAAAAGCACCCCCGGAGGCACTCCCGAAGCGTTTTCGGATTCGGAGCCGGAAAGCTCTGCGTCGGGATCCGACAAATAGCATTCGGCCTTTTCGGCTGCATTTCCGTACCCGTGCCTTTTGTCAAAAGTAAAAACTCAGTTTGCAAAGATGCGCGAATTGTGTTAAAATTATAAACGGAGAAGCAGATATTTTCCGCTTCTCCGAGTATTATTCTTCGGATTTTTTCCGCAGCAAAAATTTTTTTGAAAGATAACGCAACCGAATCGGCGCGAATTGCGTTATATGAATGGAGACAAAAATTGTCCGACCGCAGTTTCGACAGCATATATAGTGATTATTCACGCCTTGTCTTCTGGGCGGCATATCGTGTTGTGCCAAACAGGGAGACGGCGGAAGATATTACGCAAATTGCTTTTGAACGTGTTCTTTCCAATCTCGGCAGGCTGGCTGGCCTTGACGACGGACAGTTGAAAAGCTGGCTTTACCGCGTGTCCACAAACATCGCGCTTGATCATCTGCGCCGTGCAAAACACGAAACGCCGGTTGATGCGCCGATAAGCGAGGATATCGAGGATTCAGCCCTCCCGCTCGATGAGGAAGTTGAAAGGCGCCGAAAAGCGGCAAAAGTTCGAAGTGCGATCGACAAACTTGACGAAACGAGCCGCAAAGTCATATTGCTGCACTATTACGCCGGTATGACCGTTCGCGAAATTTCGGCTTGCACGGGCATCAGCGAAGGAACGGTTAAATCGCGGCTTATGAAGGCAAGAAAGCGGCTTGCGGTTATGCTCGGGGAGGAGGCAGCGGATGAAAAAAAGCGGAAGAAAAAATGATTATTTCTGTTCGAATACGGTGAATCTCGAAGCAGCGGATTCCAATCATTCCGCCGACACATGCACGGAATTTGACAGTTCCCGCACAATTGACGAGCTTCTTCGTTGGGCTGCAAACGAAAGCACGGCCGAGATTGATTTCGAATCGATTCGTCTGCGCGCTGTTGAGAGCAGCCGAAAGTCCAAAATGCAGCGCATACGCCGAATCCGTGCGTTGACGGCAGCAGGCGCGGCCATTCTTTTGATCCTGTTTGTTTTTGCGCTCACCATCGGAAAAATCAACGATTGCGCAAAAGATCCGCAGGTCAGTGCAGGCCTCACGCCGAATGCAGGGGCAACACCCGAACCGTTTTCCGATCCGATGAACCTGCCGTCCGGATATGACAGTTTTCAAAACGCCGGAACCGTCGCCGATGAGGCGATAAAAAACACAAACATGTTTCCGCAGAATCTTCCTTCCGAAATGCACAAAAAGGTTGATAACGATTCCCTGCGCATTTCTGCCGAAGGTTTTGATGCAAACGGCAACCGCCTTTATTACGATTGCGAAGTTGTTGATGTTGCGCCGTATCAGCTCTCTGTCGGCCAGGTCGGTTCGTTTTCCGACGGCGTGGATATTGTTTACTATTGGCAGATAACAAGCGGCACATGCTTGCGCGTTCGTTTCTTCGGGTTTAAGCAGGCAACCGCTGAAATGCTCTTTAACCAGCTTTCCGGACAGATAACGGGCACGAGCGGGAAAACCGCTGCTGTCGTGGCCGCACCTGCCCCATGGATACCTTCCGTTATCAGCTCGGGCGATTCCGAACCGTCCGAAGACGGTACGCTGCCTGTCGTCAGTGTTCCTTACATCGACAATTCGCCTGCCGAAACCGCACCGGTTTATGCTGCTCCCATCGGAACAGCTCCGACAGTTGATATTCCTTTTGAGCAGATATCGGACTCCGGCTACGATGCAATCGGGGAAATCCCCGTCGTTGCCCTTAACTCCGAATCGGCGGAAATCGGCGGCACATCTGCAAAGGTCGGCGGAGGTTCGGTCTGCGAAAAATCCGACAGGGTCAGTTTGCCCCGCCCCGGAAGCAGCAAAGTTGACTGCGGAAACAACAGTTCAAACACCGGCAAAGACATTGCAGACGGGAATGACGGTACAAAAAACGTTGTCAGGACGCAGCTCAATGATACGAACGGTACGTTCGACAAAACTCCGGCTGACCGTCCCTGATTTTTGGGCAAACGCAGGACAAACCTGCATCAGGACACGGCTCTCATATTTTTTGTTCTCCGAATTGTTTTCGATACTCTTTAATAAACTTAACTCGGAAGGAATCCGCGCATAATGAGCAAAAGAAGAAGATGCAGAAACGTCGTAACAGTTGTTAATGTGCTGAAAGAGCAGGGTGTTTTAACAATTGATATTCAGGAGGCTTTCCGCCGCGGCAATGTTGACGCCCTTATTTTTTCCAATAAAGATGCGGTGCTTATCAAGCACTCATGCGGAGCTTACATGCTTTGGGCTGCAACCGTTGAAGCCGGAAGGCTTGCCCTTCGCGAGGTTCCCGAAATGCAGGTTTGCGTTGTTCACGGGCAAGCTGCTTTTGAGGCAATTCGCTGCGAACGAAAAGGTTTTTCTGTCGAAAAACCCTGCAAGCAATTCTGCCGCTACTCCATGCAGCGGCACAAGGCGAAATCTCCTTTTCCGATTCGGGAACTGACAACGGACGATCTTCCCCAAGTTGCCGCGCACTATAAGCTTGAATCCAAGGAAGAAATAGCTGCAACGATTGAACACGGGCTGATGTTCGGTGCCGAGGTTGACGGAGAACTTGCCGGCTTCATCGGAATGCACACCGACGGCAGCGTCGGAATGCTTGAAGTATTTAAAAAATATCGCCGTTGCGGCGTCGGCAGTGCACTTGTGTCGCACATGAACAACTATCATGCCGACAGAGGATGGACCGTTTACGGACAGGTTTATTTCGATAATGATGTTTCCCTTGCGATGCAGCGCCGTCTCGGGCTTGCCGAATCGGAAGACTATATCCGTTGGATCAGCGGCAAGGATACGTTTTAAGTCGGTTTGCTCTGTGCATGTTTTTCGCTGCACACGCACGGATTCGGCATCAATAACCGTTCCGTCGTCTATCGCAGCTCAGTCAAAGATTCTTTATAAAAAATAAAATAGGGGCTGTTGCAAAATCAAGTCATATTTGCAGCAGCCACATAAACCTGATGTCGGTTTTGCACGCTTCTTCTATAGCTCTGCTCGAGAAAATTCCTTGCATGTTTGCATATACAACAATCGAAAACATAACCTCAGGGTCAATCTTTCTCCACCGCCTGATTTTTGCTCGTTTTCATTGTATAATCAGCTCGCTTTCTGTTGGTTTTTGAGCAATTTAATTATACACGAAAGCAGCAAACCGGACAACCCTTCTTGAGTTGCCCGGTTTTGTTTTGGGGACTAATGCAACTGCCCCCTCCACTCGGGCGGGTGCTCATAAGAAAGTGATTCAAGAAATTACGATTATGGCATCTGTCAGACGGGGTTGGTAAACGAGATAACGGGTATTTGGTGAAAGCCGAGTACCCGTTATTTTTTTGCCCATACGTGGAAGCAATAGATTTATTCACATTTTTCGAGTATAATTAACTCATATCTTTTCCATTCTTTTCATTCCGAGATTTTTTCAAAAAATCTCAAAAAATTTTGGAAACATTGGAACAATTCAGCCTTTCTCATGCCATATATAGTAGAGGGCTATTACAAAACGATTGGAGGTGACGCTTATGGAGGAGCGGAAAAGCCCGAAGGGTTTCATTGTGGTGCTGCCCGGCGAGATCATCGAAATACCGCAGGACAGCGACAAATCATGGCTGACCCTGTTTTACAGCCTACCGAGGGAACTTGCGGAAAAGTGGAAGCCAGCCTACGATCTGCCCCGCTGCCCCTATGAGGTGTTACGGACGGACAAGTATGACCACATCGTATGTGACGATATGTTTAAGCTGCTTGTGTGGGACTGCTACGCATGGAGCGCATGGCAGTTTTTCCAAGTGAAAGACCGTAAGGGCAATTATCGTGATATTCCCGGCGCATGGACGCAGTACGCAGGGTATTTCCCCTTGTGGCGTTTGTCGTACAGCATTATCCCCTACATCCGAATGAAGTTTGAGCAGAACGGGCTTGGCTTCCAAAACCTTTACAACATCCCACAGGGTATGGAAGTACCGTGGCTGACATATCAACAGTTCAGCAATCTGATCGGCAATGTCACCGACATGGTGGTTGCAGAACAGGAATGGCAGCCCGTAATTGATGCTATCTGGGAAAACCGTACCGTAGAGGACTACGAAACTACAAGCAGCACCGTCAAGACCGACTTCATGCGAAAGTGGCATCACAACCGTTCCGGCAAGCCGATCTCTCTGGACGAAATGATGGAGAGCGAGGACGGGGATATTTTCGATGTAGCAGACCCCCGCAGCGATTTTGAGAACTCCGTTATTTCTGAAATGCAGATCGCTACCTTTGCGGAAAGCACCATCACAGAGAAAGACCGGGAGATATTGAAGCTGCGAATGGAGGGTTACACCGAGCAGGAGATCGCAGACAAGGTGGGCTACAAGACCGCCAGCGCAGTCCATAAGCGGATCGCCAAGATCGCAGACGCTTATGAGGATTTTGTGACAGCGGAATATCAGAAGTATTTGGAAAAGTAAACAGAGACAGAAGCGGCAGCAGTTACCGACATGGTGACTGCTGCTTTTTCATGCAGGAAAGGAGTTTTTTATGAGCAGAGAGCCGTTTGAAACCATGCCCGATGTGATGGGCGCAAAGCAGCTTGCGGAAGCGTTGCAGATTTCCAAAGCGGGGGCATACAACCTTTTGAATGACCCGGATTTTCCGACTTTGCGGATTGGCGGGCGCAAGCTGGTGATGAAAAATGAGCTTGTAGAATGGCTGAAAAGCCACACAAATCGAAAAGCATGAAAACACGGTCAAGAGCCGGAAAAGTGGCAAATCAGCCGATAGCGTGAGCCGGAACATACTCCGGCATCGTTTGAAGCGTTTCTATCGGAAAATCGTACCACTTTTCCAATTCAAGAGCCGAGAAAAAATTGCGAAAAACAGGAGGTTTTATGAGAACAGGACTTACCAAGAGAGAAAAGACAACAGCCATCTATTTTGACGAGTATGGCAGCATGATCGAGGTGCAGACCCACAACACCGATCTGAAAAAGCGGCTGACTGCATTTGCGAAAGAACATCCGCAGTGCTGCCGCCAGATCGACGATGACGAACAAGGATGTCTGACATTTGAGATCGAGAAAGGCAGACTGAGCTTCCGTCTGACTGCGCCGCACAGCGAGGAACGGAAACAGGCAGCGAGTGAGTGGGCGAAGAAAAACGGCATCGGTACGCTGTAAAATATAAGACAACAAAGGGGTGAATGCCTATGAGAAAATAACGAACAGGAGGATTATTATTTGAGTGTATATGGATATATTCGTGTGAGCAGCAAGGATCAAAAAGAGGATCGACAGCAGATTGCCTTGAAAATTTTGTCGTTTTAGTGTATAATATTGAAGAGCATAGTTGAACGCCCTGATTTGTAAAAGTAAACGATAACAAAACAGTGTGTGCTTTGATTATGGTAGAGTTGCTGTTAGACAGAGGAGAAATAGATATGTTGAGAATCTTTGTAACCGGCGATAACCATATTGGCCTAAAATATGCGAGCCATGAACAAGCTGCTGTTCTTTCATCAAGAAGAATCACAGCTTTTGAAAACATGGTTGAGTCTGCAAATAAGGAAAACTGCGCCCTTTTTGCAATCACCGGAGATCTGTTTGAAAACACTTATAGCGTATCCAAGCGGGATATTAAGGCCCTTTTGGATACGCTTTCTAAATTTAGAGGGACAGTTATTGTCCTTCCGGGCAACCATGACTATTACGACAAGGATGTTAAGGTGTGGCAGTATTTCAAAGATGTGATGACCTCTTACGATAACATCTTGCTGCTCACTGAATATCGTTCCTATGAAATTACTGCAAATGGCGAGGATGTTGTACTTTATCCTGCGCTCTGTACCTCTCTGCATTCTGCCCCAGGTCAAAACAATCTGGGATGGATCAAGGATTTGGAAATCGCAAATGATGGAGCATATCACATCGGCATCGCACATGGTGCTGTTGAGGGCGAGACCATTGACAATGAAGGCCTCTACTTTTTGATGAAGCGTTCTGAACTGGAAGAAATTCCTGTTGATGCTTGGCTCATCGGACACACCCATGTTCCGTTCCCCCGAAACCTGACAGAAGCGTTTACAGTGAGCGATAAAATCTTTAACGCAGGTACTCATGTCCAGACTGATGTTTCTTGTAACACCGATGGGCAGTGCTTTGTTGTTGAAATCAGTGAAAACAAGACTGTCCGGGCGAAGAAAGTTGCATCCGGAAATTTGCGGTTTTACCGCAAGAATATCAGTGTTACCGCCGGAAACATGGAGAATATCATCATCCGTGAACTTGCTGATGTTACGGATGACAGTGTGGTTGATCTTATTTTGACGGGAGCTGTTTCTGCTGAGGAATACGAGGACAGAGCGAGCATTATTGAAAACGTGCTATCTCGGTTTGTTGAGGGAACATATAACGATTATGCACTTAGCAAGCTGATTTCCAAAGAGCTGATCGAATCCGAGTTCCCTGAAACCTCTTTCTCTGCCGGTCTGCTGACCTCACTCTTAGATGAACCTAAAGAGGCTCAGCTTGCATATGAGCTTTTGAAATCGCTGAAGGAGGGGAAGTAAATGAAAATCACAAACATTTCCTGCACACAGTTTGCCGGTGTTCGTGACCGTAGCGTATCCTTCACCGATGGCATTAACGTAATCTACGGCAAAAATGAAAGCGGCAAGAGTACACTTGTGAATCTACTTTCCCGTACTTTGTTTCAAAATGCACGTCTTGACCGCCGCAGTGACAAAGAGTTTTTTGAATTGTATTTCCCCGGGTCAAAAAAAGGCAGCAGTATGAAAGGTGATTTTGCTGATGGCAAGATTTCCTTTGAAACCGAAAACGGAGTATATACGCTCACAAAGGAATGGGGAGCAGATTCTCGCTGTACCCTATCTTCGCCCGACGGCGTTATTCGTGATCAGCGCAAAATTGACGAAATTTTGAGAGAAGTCTTACTTTATGGAGAGGGTGTCTATAGTGATATTCTCTTTTCCTCTCAGAGAAACACGGATGTTTCTCTGCAGACCATTTTGGATGCCTCCAAGAAAAGTGATGCAAAGCAAGAAATTACTGATGCTGTATCTCAAGCGTTTGCCGAAACTGACGGTATCTCTGTAGATGCCATTGAGCAGGCAATCACCGCAAAAGTGGACGAAATTGCCGGTAAACATTGGGACTTTGATCGTGAAGCCCCTGTTCGCAAAGCAGGTCGATGGGCTAACGGTCTTGGCGAAATTCTGAAAGCTTATTACGCATTGGAAGATGCAAGAGCTGTTTTGGCTGAAATCTCCCGACTTGAGTCTGAAGCAGATCGTGCGGCTGATGAATATATCGCCAAAGACGGCGCTGTGCAGAAAGCTGAAGATTTATTCAACCGCTTCAATACTTTTGCAAGTCGCCTTGCTGTTCAAAGCGAACGCAAAAAGGCCATTGACCGCATAGAAAAAGAAATATCCAAGATTACAGAGGTTTTGGCTAATTGGCCGAAGATGACAGAAAGCCTTGAAAAGGCGAAAACACTGCAATACCAAAAGACCGGTCGTGCTGTTTTGGATAAATACGAAACAGCCAAAAAGATCAGCGATGAAATCGCTGTGCTTGAAACCGGTGTGGTGAATAAGGCTTGCCCAACCGCCGCCGAGATTTCGCAGATCAAATCTGCACAGCGTAATATCAGTTCGCTTGAAAACAAACTTTGCGGCATGAATATTACCGCTGCCGTCAATATTCTGAACGGCAATCAAGTAGCAGTTACATCTCTGCGCACTGGCGAAACCATAGATATTTCTGGTGGCATTGCTTCCATTACCGAGGCGGTTAAGATCACCGTGCCCGGCGTGATGGAGATGCAGTTATCTCCTGCAGATGTTGATGTGGCATTTGTTGAGACACAACTATCCGAACAGAAGACCGTCATCTCCGGTATTTACGAAAAGTACGGAGTTGCCTCTTTGGAAGACCTTGAGTCTCTTGCTAAGAATATTGCTGACTGCAAAGCAAAACTCGAAAATACCAACAACCGTCTGAATCTACTGCTTGGCTCAACATCTTTTGAAGAATTGGAAGCAGAGGCAACCGCAATCACTGGCGACATCCGCTCCAAGGATGAGATTGAAAGTGATATTTCCGCTCTTTGCGGCAGAACCGATATTTCCGCATTCATTACGAAAATCGAAACGGTTATTGATGGCTATGTCGCAGATTATAGCAGCATAAACGACTTGAAGGCGAAGGCTTTTGATTTGGATGCAGAACTGAAAAAAGCGAGAGACTCGCTATCCGGAGCGGAAGACATTCCCGCTGAATATCTCGGCATTTCCGATCCCGATGCTTACCTCGAAAGCTTGCAGAATGATTTGAAATCCAAGCAGAGCCGTCGTGAAGCAGCACTTACCTCTAAAACTGCCGCCGCAAGTAAGCTTGAAAGCTATAAGGAAAACCTTTCCGGTGATCCGACGTCAGAGGCAGAAAAGGCAGAGCGTATCTTTGAAGAAACGAAATCGCTGCTTGCCCACTGGCTGCATATTGCGGAAGTGTTTAAGGCACAAAAGGAAAATATCCATGCCAATCCGATGCAGGATATTGCAGATCGGTTTGCTCATTACCTCGGCGTGATCTCCGGTGGCAAAATCGAGTCGGATTTCCCCGAAGCGGATAAACTGAACATGAATATTTATAGCGACAACAAGCTGTTGGATTACGGAAAATTGTCCGAGGGCACCAAGGAAACAGTGTCCCTTGCATTCCGCTTGGCTGTGCTTGACCACCTCTTCCCGGGAGGCGGCGGTGTCATCGTCTTTGATGATCCGTTCACCGATATGGACGCAGATCGCACAGTACAATCCTGTGAACTGATTAAGGAATGCGCACAGAGACATCAGGTTATCTTCTTGACTTGCAAAGAGGAATACGCTGATATGCTTTGCGGAAACGAGATAAGGATGTAGGGGGTGCGACATGTTCAAAGGTTGGCAACTGGCAGCGATGGAAGAAGCGGGCTATATGGACACAAGCGATGGATGTATCAATCGGCTGGCGCACTATTTGGCGAAAAGCCGGAATGATACCATAGACACGGATGAGTTTCGCCGTGCCTGCTACGCTTGTAATGTAGACCCGGATTCCTTTACTCAAAGTGACCTCAATAAGCTGCAAAAGGAACTAAACAAGCTGACATAAGAAGGGAGATGAAAACGGATGAGCCAAAACAAAACAATCGAATACATCTCCTTTGACGAATTCGTGAACAACACGGGTCGTGCAGAATCCACAATCAAGAAAAGATATAAGGAGATTCCCGGTATTACCAAAACAAAAGAAGGGTTCCAAGTCGTCAGCGGAACCAGATACCCTTGTGATCTTCACCGTCACAAATTCAAAAATTCTGGAGATCGGCGCTACGCTCTATTGAAAGCAATCAGTCAATATCAGTATGTCACACACAAAGACCTAAGAATAGAACATAGGCAATTTGAAGATATGCTCAGGGAGCTGTTGTCCGCTGGACTCATCCGACAAAATAATCTGTTCAATACATACGGCGCAAATGCCTATGATTGTACTCCTGCAGGCGATGAACTGATTCAACGCACGGATAAAGAGGCTAAAAGTGAACTTATCAATTTGATTGCTTCCGCAGCAGGAACATTCACCGGGGCTGTTATATCTCAGATTGCAGATGCAGCATAAGATGATAAAAATCAATATAGCGGAGGTGATAACCATGAGGTATATAATTCACGATAAGCGATATCAGTTCAGATCTGCGTTTGATACCAAAACCGGCGCCTATGTTCGTACCGGTGTACTTGATGCAGACGGCAAAGATACCGGTGTAGATCCGTTTATGGCTTCATATCCGCACCTGATTGATGTAGGAATTATGGGACACTGTATTCATGGCAAGACCGGACTTTGTGCCAAAGCGGGTATCGGATGTTATCAAAGCGGTATGTTGGTAGAACAACCTAATATGTCAGTTGAAGATTTTAGGTGGATTGCAGAACAATCTAAAGGTCGTTGTAATCAATTCGCTCTGGGCGGTCGTGGTGATCCGGACCAACATGAGCATTTTGAAGAACTTCTTAAAATTTGCCGTGAAAATGTTCTCGTGCCAAACTTCACTACCTCCGGCTACAGCATGACACCGGAAATCGCAAAACTGTGTAAACAATATTGCGGTGCTGTGGCAGTTAGTTGGTATCGAAGTGAGTACACACTAAATGCAATCCGTATGTTGTTGGATGCAGGCGTTAAAACTAACATCCACTATGTGTTGGGCAAAAACAGTATCGATGAAGCAATCGAGCGTTTGCAGAAGAACGATTTTCCTAAAGAAATCAATGCGGTAATCTTTCTGTTGCATAAACCTGCCGGACAAGGAACAAAGGCAAATATGCTTTCTTTCGACGACCCGAGAGTAGAATCGTTTTTTGCTCAGGTAGATAAGCCGCATCCTTTCAAAGTGGGCATGGATAGTTGCAACGTCCCTGGGGCTATCAATTTCTGTAAATCCATACTGCCCGAATCTCTGGATACCTGCGAGGGTGGGCGATACAGCTGCTATATCGGTGCAGATATGATTATGGTGCCGTGCAGCTTTGATCAGGATAAGCGGTATGAAGTTTCTCTTCGTGAGATGTCTATCACCGAAGCCTGGAACAGCGAACCGTTTGAACGATTCCGTGATAAAATGCGAGGGGCTTGCCCAAATTGCGAAAAGAAGGGGCTTTGCATGGGCGGATGTCCGCTGATGCCTGAAATCGTTTTTTGTAAAAATGAGAAAAGAAAAACACTATAAATGAAAAGGAGATTTCAATTATGAAAATCAGAACAGACTTTGTAACCAATTCAAGCAGTAGCAGCTTTTCAGTAGTTGTGGCACTACAGGATAAAAATGGAAATAAATTTTCTTTTTGTGAGTCCCCGTATGAGTATAATATAGATGATGGCGGAGAATGTTCATTTAATGCTAATCTGGGTAATTTATTGATTGATAATGCAGTAAATGCGATTAAAAAGTACCGTGATATCGAATACAAGCTTGAAGAGGTTGGCAAAGAAGGTAGAAATGCAAGAATCGAAAATGTCTCCGTGGGCGATCAGGTATCTCTTGTAAAAATACCAGGACAGACGAGCTGTGGTTGGTGGAACACGGTGGACTATGCCATTGATGTTCGAAGCGAAGAAGGATCATTAGGTATTTTACCGGGTGAAGCTTTAGGGGTCATAAAAGATGCTTTCGAAGGAGATTTTATTGCACTAAAAGCGACTATAAGCAGTGTCACTCCTCTTTCTAAGCGCAGAAAGAATGCAAAGTATGCCTTGATTTCCATAGTAATTGATGCGGAGAAAAAATGTGAAGGACAAGTCTTGGCAATCGATGATGTTTCAAAGTTAGCACAGTTTCTTATGGATTCGGTTTCTGACGATTATGAGTCTTATGATGAATGCTGGGAAGATGAGGACGAAGATGAATACGATGCCGAAGAAGATTCTATGGTGGATCAAGAATCTGGCGATGCGTTTGAACAAGAAGTTGCAGAACGAAAAAGAAGATTTGTGGAAGCAGTTTCCAAGCAGGTTTCGTGTGTTGGCGATATTGCCAAAATCACTGTCGATCGAGAGTATAGTGCATGGGGCGAGTTTGCAGACTTGATACCTGACAACGATTCGGAGCTGTGTCGATTGGCGGAAAACGTAAATAGCACTTCCGGAGACGCTCGTGAAAAAGCGCTGGATGAAATGCTCGCATACATTCGAACTCCTTCCTCCGAACGCTCTGGAGAGAACTTCGGCGTTGGTTATAACGATATATATTATGTGTGGAACGGAGACAAAAATGAATTATTAAATTTGGCAAAACGTTTATGCAGTGGCTATGGTCCGGAAATTTGCGAGGGAAGTGAACACAGCGAAATTGACCTTGTTGAAGGAACTGTTAAATCATATGCAGAGTTTAAGCTTTGCTGATGTTGCTTCTTTGCTATAGAACCTAAAAGCAATTAAGTTGGTTCATGATTTGAAGCTATACTAATAATCCCTTTGGAACAAAGGGCGCACTTCTATACAGGGGCAAGCCCTGTATATGCGCTCTGCGAGGCAGACAGCCCGGACTATAATCGTCCGGGCTGTTTTGCGTCACTCCGTTCCGAACAAGGGGCTGCACCCCTTGCACCGCTTTGCGGCTATCCCACACATAAAACTCATAGGAGGATTACTGATGATAAAAGATAACATTGCCGATCAGTTAGTATATTCAACCGCACGAATTATTTGCTCAAATGCAACTGAAGCCGCATCTGGAACAGGCTTTTTCATGATTTACGAGAGTAAATCGAACGGGAATTATCTTGCGTTGGTGACAAATAAGCATGTGGTTTCTGGATATTCAACTGCAACGATTAAATTAGTTTCTGATGATGGAAACGGCAATCCTGCAGATACCGATCACCTCACAATTACGCTTCCTGATTTACAAAAAAACTGTTTTTATCATCCTGATTCTGACATCGATATTTGTTTTGTTTTTATAAATTCAGAGATGGAAGAATTGCAAAAACAAGGTAAGAAACCGTACTATAGATGCATTGGGAAAGAAATGCTGCTTAGACCAGAAGATTATGATTCCCTTACCGCTATTGAGGATATCATTATGATTGGCTATCCTAATGGGATCATGGATGATTATAATTGCAAACCCGTTGTCAGAAAAGGTATCACAGCAACAAACATAAAGCTTGATTATGACGGAGAACCTATTTTCCTTATTGACGCAGCGTGTTTTCCGGGGTCAAGCGGCTCTCCTATCTTTTTGAGAAAAACCGGCCTTGAAAAAGAAACAACTGATAATGGATTACGTCTTGGAGTTAGTGCTTCATATTCTCTTTTAGGGGTTCTTTATGCCGGACCGACCATTTCTGTTGATGGGAAAATTATTATAAAAGATATTCCTACTTCGGCGGTTCCTGTCGCTGAAATGGAAACTATGAAGAATCTTGGGTATGTTGTAAAAATAAAAAAAGCAGTCGAATTATTTGAGTTGATAGAATCGAGTAGTTCAAAATAAAGATTCCTTACATAGACCGTTTACCGATCTTCGGTAGGCGGTCTTTTTATATCCCCACATCAAAATAAAGGAGGTCATACACTATGGCAAAACAGAAAACCATCCCCGAACTGGAAGCGGAGAAAGCGGAAAACGAACGAAAACTCTCGCAGCTTCAACACAAAAAACAGCAGATCGAAAACCGCATCACCTACTACGAAAAAGGTGATCGGCGCAAGCGGGCGCACCACCTTATCACCCGTGGTGCCGCCATTGAAAGCGTCGCACCGCTGACAAAGGTTTTGACCGAAACAGAGTTTTACACCTTTGCTGAAAAAGCTCTTGCCGTCCCGGAGATCAAGGGCTTGCTTATGGAAGCGGTCAACGAACACAACCGGACAGAACAGAAAGAGAGGTGTTGAGTATCGCACTATATCATTTTCATGTTACACAAATCAAGCGCAGCGCAGGGCAATCCGCTATTGCGTCTGCCGCCTATCGCTCCGGCGAAAAGCTGCACAGCGAATACTACGGCGAGGACAATGACTACACAAAAAAGGGTGGCGTGATCTGTTCGGAAATCCTGCTGCCGCCCCATGCCCCACCCTCTTTCTCTGATCGGGAAACGCTATGGAACGAAGTGGAGAAAGCGGAACGGGGAAAGAAAGCGCAGCTTGCATACAGCTTTGACATTGCTTTGCAGAACGAGTTTTCTATGCAGGAAAACATTGAGCTTGCAAGGCAATTTTTGTTGGAGCAGTTTGTGAGCCGGGGCATGGTGGTGGACTTTGCCGTTCATTCTCCCGACAAGGAGGACGGCGGCATTTCCAATCCCCACTTCCATGTCATGTGTCCGATCCGTCCTCTGGATGAACACGGCAGATGGGGCAACAAGCAGCGGCGGGAGTATCTATTGGACGAGCATGGCGAGCGCATCCGGGATGAAGCAGGAAACTATGTGTTTAACGCTGTGCCGACCACCGACTGGGGCAGTCCCGATACATTGGGGCATTGGCGTCAAGCGTGGGCTGATCTGTGCAATCAGAAGTTTGCAGAAAAGGAATTGGACTGCCGCATTGACCATCGCAGTTATGAGCGACAGGGCATCGACCAGCTTCCCACCATCCACGAGGGCGTGACCGTCCGGGCAATGGAAGCAAAGGGCATCCGCACCAACAAGGGCGATCTGAACAGATGGATTAAGGCGACCAATGATCTGATCCGCAATCTGAAAAAGAAAATCTCTGCGCTGCTTGACTGGCTGAAAGAAGCCCATGAGGAATTGAGCAAACCGCAAGCCCCCAATTTGGCGCAGCTTCTCAGTGAGTATTACACCAACCGCAACGCTGGGGCATGGAGCCAGAAAGCGAAGATCGGCAATCTCAAAAAGTTCAATGAGATCGTCAATTATCTCATGCAGAATAAGCTGACAACACCGGAGGAATTGCAGGATCGTGTGTCTGCGTTGAGTGACCGCATCGACACTTTGAAAAGCTCCATGCGTGGTAAGTCCGACCGCATGAAAGAGTTAGACGAGCTTCTCCGCATGGTGCAGTTTTACACCGAGGGCAAGCCCGTTGCGGACAAGCTGGCAACCATCAAATGGAAAGGCAAGCGGGAGCAATTCATGTCTGAAAATGAAAACACACTCCGCCTGTATCACATGGCAGAGCGCAAGTTGAAGCCGTATTTCAAGGATGGCAAGTTGCCCATCACTGCATGGCGCAAGGAGCGTGACCGTCTGGAACAGGAATACAAGACCGAACAAGCGGACCTTTTGCCCATCCATGCGGAAGTGAAAAAGCTCTGGCAGATCAAATACAAGGTGGAGCAAGTCATCCATCAGCAGGAGCGACAGAACGCCGTTACACGGCAGAAAAAGCAGGAAATCGAACACTAATCTTTACACATTTTTAGGAGGCACTTATGAGCAAGAAGAAACCATTTGAGCATGAAATCGACCCGGAGCTTTTGGCAGAGATCGAGGAATGGGAGCAGCAAGAGCATGACGAGCCTGAGGGATATTACTTCTCCAATCCCGACCCCTATCTGAAACCCGCACCGCTGCCGCCCGACCATCCCAGACACAATTTCTGGTTTGACGAGAACGGGTACATCTGCGTGAAAAATCCGTCCGCTTTCTGGTTGCCGGAGTTTACTTTGCAGAAAGAAATCGGCGGCACGATCTACTCCGTCACAGGCACTTATGACGGAACGGAAACGCTGGATAAGAAAATGGAACGCATTATGGCTGAAAAGTTTATAGAAAAGTTGGAGGATACCGAATGACAAATTCACAGACTCTTGGTACAATAGAAGCAACCAATCCTGTACTGGCAGTTGCCCCTTTAAAGGAG
>OGPK01000772.1_pt1 | contig 29351 bp, 28 predicted proteins | sample 1552921 | NCBI WGS metagenome assembly OGPK01 (sample SAMEA2580264, study PRJEB22360) | human gut metagenome | biome: human gut; feature: human-associated habitat; material: faeces | place: Denmark | collected 2008/2010 | reverse complement strand
TATTTGACTTTTATCCTGCGTGAATATAGACTAAAGCATTATAGTTTTGCTGTTTTTGCAATAAATTTTTATTATATAGCGGGGAATTATTATGGACAATCTGACTGAAAGCTTCGGCGAGCTGGTGTTCAGCGACCGCGCCATGGCGGAGCGCATGAGCGGCGAGGCTTACGCCGCCCTCAAGGACGCTATCCGCTCCGGAGAACCACTGGACATAAACGTGGCAAACGCAGTGGCAGACGCAATGAAGGCATGGGCGCTGGAAAAGGGCGCCACCCACTACACCCACTGGTTCCAGCCTCTCACCGGCGTTACCGCAGAAAAGCACGAGGGCTTCCTTGGCTGCGGCCGGGATGGCAGTGCCATCATAGAGTTTTCCGGCAAGGAGCTCATAATGAGCGAGCCTGACGCCTCAAGCTTCCCCTCAGGCGGCCTCAGGCCCACCTTTGAGGCCAGAGGCTACACCGCATGGGATCCCACCAGCCACGCATTCATAAAGGACGCCACGCTGTGCATACCCACTCTGTTCTTCTCTTACGGCGGAGACGCTCTGGATAAAAAGACCCCTTTGCTGCGCTCCATGGACCTCATCAACCGGGAATGCCTTCGCATACTCAAGCTGTTCGGCCACGAGGATGTGAAGAAGGTCATATCCACCTCCGGCGCAGAGCAGGAGTATTTCCTTGTGGAAAAGTCCCTTTACGACCAGAGGCCGGATCTCGTCCTCTGCTCCCGCACCCTCTTTGGGGCAAAATCCCCGAAGGGGCAGGAGATGGACGATCATTATTATGGCGCCATATCCCCCCGGGTAAGCTATTTCATGCGGGATCTTGACACCGAGCTTTGGCAGCTGGGCGTATTCGCCAAGACGGAGCACAAGGAAGTGGCTCCCGGCCAGTACGAGCTGGCGCCGGTATTTGCAGACTCCAACACCGCTACGGACCACAACCAGCTGGTGATGGAAATAATGAAAAAGACCGCACTCCGCCACGGCATGGTATGCCTGCTACACGAGAAGCCCTTCGCCGGGCTCAACGGTTCCGGAAAGCACAACAACTGGTCGCTTTCCACTGATACCGGCATGAACCTGCTGGCCCCCGGCAAATCCCCCAAGGACAACCTCCAGTTTTTGCTCTTCTTAGCCGCCATTATCAAGGCCGTGGACGAGCATCAGGATCTCCTGCGCGTCTGCTGCGCTGCCGCCAGCAACGACTGCCGCCTGGGAGGTTTTGAAGCGCCCCCCGCAATAGTCTCCATGTTCCTTGGGGACACCCTCTACGACCTTCTCACCTCAATAGAGCACAAGGAGGAATACGAGGAGGGCGGCGACAGGATACTTGAAAGCGGCGTATGCACCGTTCCGAGGCTCCGCATAGACACCACCGACCGCAACCGCACCTCCCCCTTCGCCTTCACCGGCAACAAGTTCGAGTTTCGAATGCTGGGCAGCAGCCAGAGCATAGCCGACGCCAACACCGTCATAAACACCATAGTGGCGGAGGCCCTGTCGGAATTCGCCGAGCGCCTCGAAAAGGCAGAGGACTTCCGCCGTGAAGCCTTCAGGATAATACGCCACACCATGCGGGACCACAAGCGCATACTGTACAACGGCAACAACTACAGCGAAGAATGGATAAAGGAAGCGGAAAGCCGCGGCCTTGCCCATCTGCCCACCACTGTGGACGCCATGCACTGCTTCATAAGCGAAAAGAACATCTCCCTTTTCACCAGATGGGGCATATATACCGAGCGTGAAATGCGCTCAAGATACGATATATCCCTCGAGAACTACGCAAAGCTCATACGCATCGAGGCCAGCACCATGCTCAGCATGGCACAGCGCAGCATACTCCCCGCCGTAATAGGCTACGAGAGCAAAATCGCCGAGGCCGTATCGGCAAAGGATAGGCTCGGCGTACCCAACGATGCGGAATATGCGCTTTTGAAGGGCCTCTCCGCAGGCGTCAACGCTCTGCACAAGCGCATAGGCGGCCTGTTCGACGCAATAGCCGCAATGCCCAAGGGGAACGGCGAGGCCGCTGAATACTGCCGCGACAAGCTGCTGCCCGCCATGGGTTCCCTGCGTGAGGCGGCAGACGCTCTGGAGACCATCACTGCCAAGGAATACTGGCCCTTCCCCGGCTACGAGGACCTGCTGTTCAATCTCTGATCGCAGCGGATATTACAGTGTCCTTCCATGTGTTTTTTCGCTGGAAGAACACTGTTTTTCTTTGGCGCACATGTGATTTTTTTAACGGCAAAAGCTTAATTATTTTGTATATATTGCGCCGATTTGTTATTTTATAATGTTGACATTCGGGATTATGAGAATTATCATAAGGTCAGGTGGAGGAAGATTTCCGCCAGCTTTATTATACTCATTTTAAAACATAAATTTCCCTGCTCAGGCGCAGGGCAAATAAGCAATATTTATAAATCGTGGAGGTAACAATTTAATGAACGCTTACATCGAGTCCGTAATCGAAAAGTGCAAAAAGCGCGACGGTAACGAGAAAGAATTCATTCAGACCGTAGAAGAAGTTCTGCGTTCTCTTGAGACCGTTATCGAGCAGCACCCCGAATACGAGAAGGCAGCCCTTCTTGAGCGCCTCGTAGAGCCCGAGCGCACTATCGAGTTCCGCGTTGTTTGGGTAGACGATGCCGGTAAGGTAAACGTAAACCGCGGCTACCGCGTACAGTTCAACAGCGCCATCGGCCCCTACAAGGGCGGCCTGCGCTTCGCTTCCCACGTAAATCTTTCCGTTATGAAGTTCCTCGGCTTCGAGCAGACCTTCAAGAACAGCCTGACCTCTCTGCCCATGGGCGGCGGTAAGGGCGGTTCCGATTTCGATCCCAACGGCAAGAGCGATGCAGAAATCATGCGTTTCTGCCAGGCCTTCATGACCGAGCTCTATCGCCACATCGGTCCCAGCGTTGACGTTCCCGCCGGCGATATCGGCGTAGGCGGCCGCGAGATAGGCTATCTGTTCGGCCAGTATAAGCGCATTCGCGGCGCTTACGAGAACGGCGTCCTCACCGGCAAGGGCCTCAGCTACGGCGGCTCCCTGATCCGTCCCGAGGCTACCGGCTTCGGCGCTATCTACTATGTATGCGAAGTCCTCAAGCATGAGCATGACACCATCGAGGGCAAGACCATCATAATGTCCGGCTTCGGCAACGTTGCATGGGGCATCGCCACCAAGGCCTCCCAGCTGGGCGCAAAGGTCGTTACCCTTTCCGGCCCCGACGGCTACTGCTACGATCCCGACGGCATCTGCACCCAGGAAAAGCTGGACTATATGCTGGAGATGCGCGCCTCCGGCCGCAACAGGGCTCAGGACTATGCTGACAAGTTCGGCGTAAAGTTCGTCCCCGGCAAGAAGTCCTGGGAGGTCAAGGGCGACATCTGCATGCCCGCCGCATATCAGAACGAGATCGGTATGCCTGAGGCCGAGCAGATCCTTGCCAACGGCACCAGGTACTACATCGAAGTCGCCAATATGCCCACCACCAACGAAGCTCTGTTCTTCCTTATGGGCAAGGGCCTCATCGTTGCTCCCTCCAAGGCCGTTAACGCCGGCGGCGTAGCCACCTCCGGTCTGGAAATGAGCCAGAACTCCGAGCGTCTCGCCTGGAAGGCCGAGGAAGTCGATACTCAGCTCCATCACATCATGACCAACATTCACGCCGCCTCCGCCAAGGCAGCTGAAGAGTGCGGTCTGGGCTACAACCTGGTAGCAGGCGCCAACATCGCCGGCTTCAAGAAGGTCGCGGACGCCATGATGGCTCAGGGTCTTGTCTGATTTAAAGCTTAGCTTTTCGGAGAAGCGGGTTCCCCGCTTCTCCGATTTTTTTACACGCTGCGTTTTTAGTCTGTCGAAAGAATCCCCAGGGTTGTTAAGGGGCCACAGCCCCTTAAGTTTATTCCGGCTTTGGCGACATGTGCGTCAAAACGGATAAAAACCGAAGGTTTTTGTACTTTGCGGGTTTTGCCGCCCGGGAACGGATGTGAGAGGCAAAAACCGAAAAAAACTCGAAAAAGTGGTCTTTAGCCACTTTTTCGAAACTATGATTAGGAGGTTTTTATGGACAGCTGCTACGTTACACCAAAGGAAGACATGCATAAGGGGGCGTACATCATAGCCGACCCACACAAGGGCTTACGCGACGGGGCGCTGCTTTTTGACGCTGCCCAGGAGGAGCTTACCAGGAAGGCCGCCATGTACCTCGCCGTCCAAGGGATCGCCCTGCGGCTCATAAGGGTGGACGACTTTGAGCGGTTCATGGCTCAGGAGCAGGAGTATAGGAACAGGCTGTTAGGGGGCTTCCCCGCCGCCGTCATCAAAAATGTGAGCTGGGCGGAAGCACTTGGCATAAATGCAGCCCGGGGCGAAACGCCCGCCGAGCTTGCCAGCGCCGTAAAGGAGGCTATATTGAAGTAGAAGGGCCAAAAGCCTTATTCAATCTTTTTTAATACCTACTTTACCGATTGTACACTTAATCTGCATTTTCTCGCCACATTTTGCTGGTAATATAACAATCACAGAAGGAAAGAACTTGCAGATAGTAACTCCATCCATAAAGATTTCTCCCCCTAAAAACAAAAAGCCGGCTTAGTCCACCGGCTTTTTGTTTTTTGATTTTCTGTTTTGTACACGGTTTGTTAATAGTTACTTTACCGATCGTACATGAATTCTGCATTTTTCCGCCGCAATCTTCGTGTATTATAATAATCGCAGAAGGGAAACCGCTGCAAGATAATAACTCCATCCATAAGATTTCTCCCCCTAAAGCAAAAAGCCGGCTTAGTCCACCGGCTTTTTGCTTTATTTATTTTTCGTACAGCGGCAGCACCTTATCCGGCGCTATGCCCACTTCCTTGGGGGCGCTATACGGCTCGCGCCTTTGCAGCTTTACCCAGAGGAGCATTTTTTTATCCCCTTGGCACGCGAACGTGAAGGGCTGCGTCAGCTCGAAGGGGTCCTCTATTGGCTTCCCGCAGACTATGGCATACCTGTTATGGCGTTCCTCCTCAAGTATGTCGTGCGCCCGCACGCCGACGGCACAAAGTCCGTCATGCAGCTGGGCGGCGGCAGTGAGGGTAACGCCCCAGTCTACGGCATACAGCTGGTGCTCTCCCCGTTTCTCCGCCTTTGATATGTTTTTGCAGCCCGTAAGGCTTGCGGCGGCTACGGTATGGGGATCCTCGAAAAGCTCCTTTGTCGGGCGCGGGGGCGTCGCGCTTCCCTGATCCATCACGGCGATACTCCGGCAAAGTCTGTATGCCTCGTCTCTGCTGTGTGTCACCAACAGGACCGGGCCGCCGTAGCTTTTGAGCAGCTCCCGCATCTCCGCCTGAAGCCTCTCCCGAAGGTATGTATCCAGCGCGGAAAACGGCTCGTCCAGCATCAGAAGCCTTGGCTTGTTCACCAGTATCCTTCCCAGCGCCGCCCGCTGCTGCTGGCCGCCTGAAAGCTGGTATGGCCTGTGCTTTTCCAGCCCCTGAAGGCCCATCATGGTTATCATATCGTCCGCCTCTTTTACCCGCTGAGCTTTATCAGGCTGGTTCCTTAGGCCGCAGAGTATATTCTGCCTGAGAGTCATATTGGGAAACAGGGCGTAATTTTGAAAAAGATAACCCACCCTGCGCTGCTGGGGGTGAAGGTCTATGCGCTTTCTGCTGTCGTAGAGTACCACGCCGTCCAGCTCTATGTGTCCGCTGTCCGGCCGTTCTATGCCTGCGATGCACTTAAGTGTCATGCTCTTGCCGCAGCCGGAGGAGCCCAGTATGCCCGTGACTCCCTCCCCCGCTTCCAGCTGTGCGGAAAGGCTGAAGGAACCAAGCCGCTTTTTTATGTCAACTATAAGGCTCATGCTCTGCCTCCCTTGGTTCTGCGCTCCAGCATGTTGACTATGAGCAGCACCACGGCGGATATGCCGAGGTTCACCATAACCCAGAAGAAGGCCCCCGCCTCGTCATTCGTCCGCCACAGCTGGTAAACCGTGGTGGATATGGTGGCGGTGCGGCCGGGGGTGTAGCCTATGAGCATGCTTGTTGCGCCATATTCGCCCAGCGCCCGTGCAAAGGCCAGCACCGTGCCCGCCAGTATGCCCTGGCGGCAGTAGGGCATGCGTATGTGCCAGAATATGTATGTATTTGAAAGGCCGAGGGTCTGAGCGGAATACGCCAGGGTATCGTCAAAGCTCTCGAAGGCTCCCCTGGCTGTGCGATACATGAGAGGAAACGCCACGACCGCAGCAGCCAGCACGCCGCCGTACCACGTCATTATGAACTTGATGCCGTACTGGGCAAGGAATATGCCCAGGGGGCGCTTGGCGCCAAAGACCAGAAGTATGAAATAACCTACTACCGTAGGCGGCAGCACCATTGGCAGAGTCAGTATGACATCCAGTATGCCCTTTACGGCGCGGGGAAGCCTTGCCACGTAATAAGCTGCAAAAATGCCCGCAAAAAACACCAGCACGCAGCTTATTGCGGCTATTCTAAGAGAATTGTAAAGCGGATACCAATCCATAGCTTACGCCACGGAAGCGAAGCCTACCGCCTCGAATACCTTCATGGCTTCATCGGTCTGGAGGTATGCCAGGAACTCCTTGGCGGCTTCCTGATTCCCGCTGATATTCAGCACGGCGGCGGGATAAATGACCTGGCCGCACATTTCCTTTGTGGCGTAATCCACGGGAGTGAGCCCTGCGCTGAAGGCATCGGTGCAGTATACAACGCCGCAGTCGACGGAAGCTTCAGTTACCTGAGTAGTGACTTCCTTTACGTTGGTGCCGTAGGTGATAACGCCGTCCTTGGCCAGCTTCTCTTCGTCAAGGCCGTAGAAAGCGAGTATCTTTTGGGTGTACTGGCCAACGGGAACGTCGCTGTTGCCCATCGCCATAAGAACAGAGCCCTCCTTCAGCTTATCGGCCAGGTCGTCAAAGCTCTTGATGTCCTTGGGGTTGCCCTCGGGTACGCACAGAGTGACCCTGTTCTCAAGCAGGTTTATGCGGGTGCCCTCAAGCACGAAGTCCAGCTTGTCGGTGTTCACTTCGGGATCGGCAGTAATATCCAGCTGATTCATCTGCTTCTGGCCAGCGGAAATGAACAGGTCGCACTCGGCGCCTTCCTGTATCTGGGTCTTCAGGGTACCGGAGGAATCGAAGTTATAGGTAAGCGTAACGTTGGGCGCCTTGGCATTATACAGCTCCGCTATCTGGCTCATGGTCTCCGTCATGGAAGCGGCGGCGAATACAATCAGTTCCACGGGCTCTGCCTCGGGAACGGTCTCTTCGGGCGCGGCCGTCTCCTCGGTGGCGGGGGCGGCGCAGGCCGCAAAGCTGAGTACCATCACGGCAGCAATCAATAATGCAAAAATCTTCCTCATCTCTCATTTCTCCTTTTTTATCAAGTATATACAAAACGCCTTCGCGTCCGTATCATGCGCCCTTACCGAAGCCGCAGTTGGGATAGTGGCAGACCTTGCAGTTGAGGCAGAGGCCGCCGTTGCCGAGGCCGCTGAGCAGCTCCGCTGTTACCGGCTCATCCGCGAGAAGATAGGGCAGCACTATGTCAAATATGGTGCGTTTGGCGTACATAACACAGCCCGGAAGGCCGCATACCGGTATTCCGTTTTTATTGTATGAAAGCAGGAACATCGCCCCGGGCAGCACCGGCGCGCCGTATGAAACGATGCGCCCGCCGCTGTTGCGTATGGCGAGAGGCGTCCGGTCGTCCGGGTCCACGCTCATACCCCCGGTGCATATGACCATCTCTGCCCCATCCGCTATCATCTGCTTTATTGCGGCGGTAATAGCCCTGTCGTCATCGCCCGGTGTGGAGTGGGCTATCATGTGACAGCCGTATTCCCCCATTTTTTTATCTATAACCGGAGTGAACGTGTCCTGTATTATGCCCTTCAGCACCTCGCTGCCGGTAGTCACCACGCCGTATTTCTTCTGCTTTATCGGCAGAAGGCGGAGTATGGGCTTATCTCCCGCCGCGGCCTTCGCCTGCTCCATTGCCTGCTTTTCTATTACGAGGGGTATTATCCTCGTTCCGCAGAGCTTGTCCCCCGCCTTTACGGGGAAGCCCGATGAGCGCGTCGCTATCATCATGCGGCCCAGGGAATTCACCTCCCTGAGCTTTTGGAGATCCGCTATGAACAGCCCGTCTATATCCGCTATCAGCTCTATCTTGCCCTCTTTGGGCTCCGTGGGGTGCATATTTTCCCCCATACATATATCCCGGAGTATCTCCGCCGCGTCGTTTTCATGCAGGGTATTTTCGTCGCTCTCCCATACGTAGAGGTGCTCCTTGCCTACGCTGAGCAGCACGGGGATATCTTCTTGTCGGACTATGTGTCCCTTGCGGAACACCGCGTCCTTTGTAACTCCTTTTATTATCTGGGTTATGTCGTGGCACAGCACGCAGCCCACGGCGTTCTCTGTTCTGACAAGCTTCATGTGTTTCTTCCTCTGACATCGTGTTTTCGTTATTCTCACCTATAAATAACGCATAATCAAATTATACACCAAGCGTTTGGGATTTGCAAGTATATCGGTTGTATTCGACGATGGGCCGTGCTACAATTGAATATAATAATCTCCGGGGTGCCTGAATGACAGACAGTTTTGGCCGCAATATCAACTATCTTCGCGTATCCTTGACGGACAGGTGCAACCTGCGCTGCCGCTACTGCATGCCGGAAAAGGGCATTGACAAAAAATCCCACAGGGATATCCTCAGCCTCGAGGATATATATGAGATAATCCGGACCGCCGTAGAAACGGGCTTCAGCAAGATACGCCTTACTGGGGGCGAACCGCTGGTGCGCAAGGGCGTAGCAGGGCTTTGCCGCAGCATAAGCGGGCTTTCCGGAGTGAAGGATTTTGCCATGACCACCAACGGCCTGCTGCTGCCGGAGATGGCAAGGGAGCTTAAGGCCGCAGGATTAATGCGGCTGAACATAAGCCTCGACACTCTGGATCCCGATAAATATCATCAAATAACCAGGATAGGCAGCCTTGACGACGCCCTCGCCGGCATAGCCGCCGCGGAGGAGGCCGGCTTTACAAATATCAAGCTGAACACAGTTCTCATAGGCGGCTTTAACGACTGCGAGATACCCCGCCTTGTAGAGCTTACCAAGCAAAAGTCCTATCAGGTGCGCTTCATAGAGCTCATGCCCATTGGCCATACTTACCCATTTGACAGGGAAGCGTATTTGCCCATGCGCACCGTTCTGGAGAGAGTTCCGGAGCTTGAGCCCGTTCAGAGCGACGGCGGCGTAGCCCGGCTTTACAGGCTGCCCGGCGCAAAGGGCACGGTAGGGCTGATAAGCCCCCTCAGCGACCACTTTTGCTCCGGCTGCAACAGGCTGAGGCTTACGGCGGACGTCTGCCTCAAGCCCTGCCTGCACTCTGCCGAGGAGATACCCCTAAGGGGACTTCACGGCGACGCGCTGAAGGAGCGGATAGAATTTGCCGTATCCCGCAAGCCGGAGCGCCACTGCGCCCTTTCCTATTCTGACAGATCCGGGTCTGCCCGCGACATGAACCGTATAGGAGGATAACATGGAATTCACCCACTTTAACCATCAGGGCCGGGCCCGCATGGTAGACGTGTCCGAAAAGGCGGATACCCTCCGCACCGCCACAGCCAAAGCCCGCGTGCTTCTCAATGACAATACCTACGCACTCGTAAAGTCCGGCGGCATAAAAAAGGGGGATGTGCTCACCACCGCACAGATAGCCGGCATAATGGGCGCAAAACGCACCCCGGACGTTATACCCATGTGCCATCCCATAGCCCTGACCGGCGCAGACATATGCTTTGAGCTGGACGACGAAAACCACACAATAGACATATTCGCCACGACGAAATGCACCGGCCCCACAGGCGTTGAGATGGAGGCCATGACGGCAGCAAGCATAGCCGCCCTGACAGTTTACGATATGTGCAAGGCGGCGCAGCGGGATATAATTATTGAAAGCATTTGCCTATTGCGCAAGGCGGGGGGAAAATCCGGTGAGTTCAGGAGGAAGGAATAATATGGAAAACCGTTACACCGCGGCAGTGATAACCGTAAGCGACAAGGGCTTTTCCGGGCTCAGGGAGGATACCTCCGGACCGGCCCTCGTCAAGCTGCTCAGAGAGGACGGCTACGAAGTCATAAGCACCTCTCTCGTACCGGACGACATGGAAAAGATAATGACCGAGCTCACCATATGCGCCGACAGGCTAAGTCCCTGCCTTATCGTCACCACCGGCGGCACAGGCTTCTCCAAGCGAGACATCACCCCCGAGGCCACAAAGGCCGTCATACAGCGGGAGGTCCCCGGCATACCCGAGGCCATGCGGGCCGAATCCATGCGCATAACTCCCCGGGGCTGCCTTTCGCGGGAGGCTGCGGGAATTCGGGGCGATACTCTTATAATCAACTGCCCCGGCAGCGAAAAGGCGGCGAAGGAATGCCTTACTGCGGTGCTGCCTGCCCTGAAGCACGGCATACAGATACTGCGCGGCTGGTCGGGGGAATGCTCTTCCCACAACGGCCATGAGCATAAGGAGCGTCATCAGAATGGCTAAGATAATTGCAGTCTGCATATCCGAAAAGAAGGGCACACAGAAACACGAGGTGCCGGAAATACAGCTCAAAGTGGATCACGGCATAGTGGGCGACGCCCATGCCGGCAACTGGCATCGCCAGGTGAGCCTGCTGGGCGCCGAGAGCGCAGCCAAGTTGCAGGAGAAGATAAGCTTCAGGCTCACCCCCGGCGCATTCGCCGAAAACATACTCACCGAAGGCATATGTCTCTATGAGCTGCCGGTGGGAACGAGGCTCAGGCTGGGCCCAGATGCCATATGCGAGGTTACCCAGATAGGCAAGGAGTGCCATTATGACTGCGCCATACGCAAGGCGGCAGGGGACTGCGTCATGCCGCGGGAGGGCATATTCGTAAAGGTGCTCAAGGAGGGCTCCGTAAGGCCCGGGGACGAACTGGAGATAATAAAGTAAATCAAAAGGGGGGCAGTTCATTTCCGCCCCTTCGATTTAAAGCCTTATTATTTCCCGGCATTCCTGTTCATGATGGCCACCAGCGCCCATATGGCGCAGATCACGGCAAACACGCCGAGAATGCCCTTGCCCAGCACCGGCAGCACGTTTACCAAAGCCTGAGGGTCAAAATGCAGATCAAACATACTTCTTCCTCCTTTACATGCCCGCTATGACGTTCTCTATGAGGGTTATGACCAATCCGCCGGCTATTACCGATGCTATCTGGCCGCTTACATTTGCGCCTGCAGCGTGCATCAACAGGAAGTTGCCCTGATCCTCCTCGCGCCCCATCTTATGCACTACCCTGCTGGACATGGGGAATGCCGATATGCCGGCTGCACCTATCATGGGGTTGATCTTGTTCTTGGAGAACAGGTTCAGCGCCTTGGCGAACATCACGCCGCCCACCGTGTCGAATATAAACGCAACAAGACCCAGCGCCAGTATCACCAGCGTCTCAAGGGTGACAAACATCTCAGCCTTCATGCGGAAGGAAACGGACAGGCCCAGCACAAGTGTGATGAGATTTGCAAGATCCTTTTGCGCCGTCTCTGACAGGCTGCCAAGCACGCCGCATTCACGTATAAGGTTGCCAAACATCAGGAAGCCTATAAGCTCCGCGCTCTTGGGGGCTATGGTGCCTGCTATGACTGTAACGGATATAGGAAACAGTATGCGGGTGGTCTGAGACACCGCCTTGGGATTGTAGGGCATGCGTATGCGCCGCTCCTTTTGTGTGGTGCAGAGCTTTATCACAGGCGGCTGGACTATGGGCACCAGCGCCATGTAGCTGTACGCCGCCACCATTATGGCTCCCTGATAGTTGGACTTGAAGTAGTTCGCCACATATATGCTGGTGGGACCGTCCGCAGCGCCTATTATGGCTATGCTTGCGGCGTCCTTCAGCTCAAAGCCCAGCAGCACCGCCATTCCGAGGGTAAAGAATATACCGAACTGAGCAGCCGCGCCAAAGAGCATCATCTTTGGGTTGGAAAGCAAAGGCCCAAAGTCTATCATGGCGCCTATGCCTATGAACAGCAGCAGCGGGAAAAGCTCGGTCGCTATGCCCGCGTTGAACATCGTCTCTATGGCCTCGGTATTCACAAAGGGCAGATTTACGAGTATCGCCCCAAAGCCCATGGGCAAAAGCAGCGCGGGCTCCATCTCTCGCTTTATCGCGCACCATATAAGGGCGCAGCCTATTACGATCATAACTCCCTGCTGCCAGGTAAAGTTCAGCACATTCCCGAAAAGCTCATTGAAAAGCTGCATCGGCGTTCCTCCTTAGTCGTTTTGTTTTATAAGTAACACTTATAGTTGCTGGACTTGTTATTACTTTTCGCAAAAATGGGCATAAGCCAATTTTTCCAGCATTCACCTATATAAAATGCCTGTTTTGCGCTAAAGTCAACCATAACCTCTTCCTATATCACAACTTTTAGCATTATATTCTATGGAAGTTCTTTTGTAAACAGTAATTATGCATTTTCTTAAATATTATTCCGTTAAAATACCGCCATAGTCCTGCAAAAGTTATAATGCATAACATTATTGCATAATTATGCTGCATATTAGCTTAAAAAATGCATTTTGGATGTATTTATGCACATTTTATCAAAAAAATTTTATATTTTTGCATTTTAGGTATTTACAAACCGGATTTTATGCGTATAATAAATCATGTGCTCAGCAAGAGAGCGCACCGCTGAATAAGTAAAATAAATTTTTTAAAATTGGAGGATACATTCAATGAAGAAACTGTTTGCGCTGGCCCTCGCGGCCCTGATGGTACTGTCCATGGCGGCCTGCTCCGCACCCGCCGCAGAGGAAACCGCCGCCCCCGCTACCGAGGCTCCTGCCGCCGAAGCTGCCGAAGCCCCCGCCGAGGAAGGCCCCGTAATGAAGAAGATCAAGGAAAGCGGCAAGCTGGTTGTAGGCACCGAAGCCCAGTACGCCCCCTATGAGTTCAAGGATCTGGACGCCAACTTCGCAGGCTGCGATATGTGGCTCGCACAGCAGATAGCCGATGCCCTGGGCGTAGAGCTCGAGGTAGTCGATATGAGCTTTGACGGCATAATCCCCGCCGTTCAGTCCAGCCAGGTGGATATGGGCATAGCCGCCTTCACCGTTACCGAGGAGAGGGCACAGGTCATCGACTTCTCCGAAGTATACGAGAAGAGCCCCCAGGCCGTTATAGTAAAGAAGGGCAACGAAGCCACCTACTCCACCAAGGAGAGCTTCGCAGGCCAGAAGGTCGGTGCGCAGAAGGGTACCGTGCAGTCCCTGCTCATCAAGAACGTGCTGAGCGACAGCGAGCTGTTTGAGCTTGACAAGTACCCTGAGCTGGGCATGGAAGTTGCCGCCGGCAACATCGCCGCTCTGGTAGTTGACTCCGCAGTCGCTGACGCTCTCATCAAGAGCAATCCCGAGCTGGCTCTGGCAGCCTTTGAGTTTGACCCCAACGAGGTAAACTACGGCAAGGCCGCCGTCATCGCAAAGGGCAACGAGGACTTCGTAGCCGCCGTAAACGAAGTGATTACCAAGGTCGCCTCTGACGGTTCCTTCCAGAAGGCATATGACGACGCGGTAGCCCTCGCGGACTCCATGGGTCTTGAGATGGACTAAAGTCCGGAAAAGCTCACCATACCGGCCGTGCCCGAGGCCTGACCGCCCCGGGTTCGGCTTTTCCAGTTTAGCAAGCTAAAAAGAAAGGCGGCTCGCACTAATGGCAGCACTTATAGCATTTCTGACACGGATGTGGACCCTGTTCACAAGATATAATACCTTCTTTGCAGAGGGCATAAAGAACACCCTCATCATCGCCTTCTTCTCCGTGCTGCTCGGCACAGTATTCGGTACCCTCATGGCGATGCTCCGCATGAGCAAGGTAAAGCCCCTGCGCTACCTTGCCACCGCATACATCGAGTTCATACGGGGCACCCCGTTGATGGTTCAGCTTATGTTCATATTCTACGGCCTGCCCATGACCGGCATTAAGCTGCCGGATATATCCTGGATACCCAACTTTTCCCGCTTCGTCGCCGGCATAGTCGCCATGAGCATGAACAGCTGCGCCTATGTTGCCGAAATAATACGTTCAGGCATACAGGCGGTGGATCACGGCCAGACCGAGGCCGCAAGGAGCCTGGGCTTCCGGCAGTCCCAAACCATGACCATGGTGGTGCTGCCCCAGGCGGTAAAGAATATACTGCCGGCTCTGGGCAATGAATTCGTGACCGTGATAAAGGAAAGCTCCATAGTGTCGGTCATTGGCATAGCTGACCTCATGTTCCGCAGCAAGGACGTGATCGCCGTGACCTACATAAGCCTCGAAACGCTTGCCATTGCCGCCATACTTTACTTCATAATGACCTTCATAAGCGGCAGGTTCGTATCCCTCATGGAAAGGAAGATGTCCAATGGAACAAAGTAGCCCCATGATACAGGTAAACCATCTCTGTAAGTCCTTCGGCAGTCTGGAGGTATTGAAGGATATATCCACCAACTTCGAGCGGGGCAGCGTAGCCGCCATAATAGGCCCCTCCGGCGGCGGCAAAAGCACATTCCTAAGGTGCCTTAACCTTCTGGAAAAGCCCACCAGCGGGGAGATAATATTCGACGGCGTAAACATCTGCGACAAAAAGACCGACATAAACCTGCACCGCCAGAAGATAGGCATGGTGTTCCAGCAGTTCAACCTTTTCAACAATATGAACGTGCTCAGGAACCTCACTGCCGCCCCCGTAAAGATAAAGGGGATGTCTCCCGCCGAGGCCGAGGAAAAGGCGGTAAAGCTGCTCACCCGGGTCGGCCTTGCAGACAAGCTCACAGCCTACCCTGCCCAGCTTTCGGGCGGACAGAAGCAGCGGGTGGCAATAGTCCGCGCGCTCATGATGAATCCCGAGGTGATGCTCTTTGACGAGCCCACCTCAGCCCTCGATCCCGAAATGGTAGGCGAGGTTCTGGACGTTATGAAGGCCCTCGCCGACGACGGCATGTCCATGATAGTCGTTACACATGAGATGCGCTTCGCCCGCGAAGTCAGCGACCGCACCATATTTCTTTCAGATGGCATAATCGAAGAGGATAAGCCCTCCCGCGAGCTCTTCGCCCACCCGGAAAGTCCGCGCCTTGTGAGCTTCCTTTCAAAGGTGCTGTAGCTTAAAAGCAGCAAATGCCCGAAAACCGCCTTTCGGGCATTTTTCCATATAGGGCCTCATCTGGTATAATACGCAAAAGCACACCTTGGAGGGTAAACACATGACGGTCACAGAACGGCTTTTCGCCTTACAGGATACAAAATACCGGGATTTTTCCGCAAGGCTGACGCCAAATATAAGCAAAGACGCCGTAATAGGCGTGCGCGCCCCGGCCATCAGAGCCTTGGCAAAGGAGCTTTACGGCACAGACGAGGCAGCCCGGTTTATGGCGGAGCTTCCCCATAAATACTTCGACGAAAACAACCTCCACGGGGCGCTGATATGCCGCATCAGGGACTATGCTTCGGCGATGGCCGAAACCGAGCGCTTCCTGCCGTATATCGACAACTGGGCGGTATGCGACATGCTGAGCCCAAAGGTATTTGCCAAGCACCGCGGTGAGCTCTATGAAAAGATAAAACAGTGGACGGCCTCCCGAGAGACCTACACCGTCCGCTTCGGCATCGGCATGCTGATGGAGCATTTTCTGGATAAAGACTTCACCCCGAAGGCGCTGGAACTTGCGGCTGATATCCGCAGCGAGGAATACTATATCAACATGATGACGGCATGGTTTTTCGCTACAGCCCTCGCCAAGCAGTACGAGGCGGCCCTTCCCTATATAGAGGACCGCCGACTGGACGCCTGGACCCACAACAAGGCCATACAAAAATCCATCGAAAGCAGAAGGATAACCGACGGACAAAAGGCTTATCTTCGCTCACTGAAGCTAAAATAAAGGAGCAGCATGAAAGACTACACCCTGAAATACGGCAAGGGCAGCGTCACCTTCGCCCTTGATGAAGCACACGTTACAGAGCTTTACGGCACCCCCGTTCCAAAGATCGACGATATAAGGGCCGCTCTTTACGCGACGCTTAGTTCGCCGGTCAGTCACGAGCCTCTGGAGTCCTGGGTAAATCCAGAAGATAAGGTGGCGCTCATAGTCAGCGACATGTCCCGCTTCTGGATGAGGCAGGATCTTGTGGTGCCCCACATAATCAGCTATCTGACCGATAAGTGCGATGTGAACCAAAACAACATCACCATAATAATCGCCAACGGCACTCACCCGGGCGGCGACGAAAATGAACTGCGTACTCTGGTGACGGACGGCGTTTACGACAGGATCAGGGTAGTAAACCACGACTGTCAGGCAAAGGACCTTGTCTATATAGGCACCACTTCCCTCGGTACGGAGGTGCGCATAAACCCCATCGCTGCAAATGCAGACAAGGTGATAATGCTGGGCGCCTGCACCTACCATGTAATGGCTGGGTATGGCGGCGGCCGCAAGAGCATATTGCCCGGCATAAGCGGCCTCGAAACCATACGGCAGAACCATCTGCACTCACTGGACCTGCTCGCCCCCCGCTCTAATCCACTCATAGGCAACGGGGTGACCGACGGCAATCCCCTCAACGAGGACATGTGCCAGGCAGCGGCTATGGTAAAGAACCTTTTCGGCATAAACCTGGTCACGAACGCGGATATGCAGCTTGCCCATATAATCTCGGGCGATCCCATGAAGTCATGGCAGCTGGCATGCCATAGGGTGGACGAGATATACAGGGTGCCAATAGTCAAAAAGGCGGACGTGATAATCACCAGCTGCGGCGGCTATCCCAAGGATATGTCCCTTTATCAGGGTACAAAGATCATAGACAACGTGGAAAGCGGCCTGAACGCCGGCGGCACGCTGATAGTGCTGATGGAGGCCGTGGAGGGAGGAGGTCCCGCCCAGTATTTCGACTGGCTTAAGCCACTTAAAGAAGGCAGGCTTTATGAGGAGCTGAAGGCCGGCTTCACCATACCCGGCTATATATTCTTCATGAACTGCGAGCAGGCGGAAAAATACAGGATAATGCTGCTGACTACCGCCGACCCTTCATCGCTGGCCCCTATGGGCATAGAGGCATATACCGATATGGCCGCTCTGCTCGCTGCGGCGGATATAGCGGATAAGGACATATTGCTTATTCCCAACGGTTCCACCGTAGTACCCTACCCCAAGGCATAAGAGGATAAATAATATGAAAAACTACATTGCAAAGCGCTTTCAGAACATCTCAGGCGGCCTTTCTCTGGATACGGAGGCATTGAGCCGCTATAGCGATGTGATAGACATGAGCATAGGCGATACCGATTTCATCACGGACAGCCGTATAATAGATGCAGCCTTTTCGGACGCCCGGCTGGGATACACCAAATATGGCGACCCCAAGGGGGATCCGGAGCTGATAGACGCTGTCATAAAGGCGTACAAAGAGGACTTTTCCATCGATATTTCCCGGGAAAACCTGTTTGTCACAGCCTCCAGCTGCATGGGCATGGGGCTCACCATGATGGCGCTGCTCGATCCCGGCGATGAAGTTATTGTGTTTTCGCCATATTTCACCATGTACCGCAGCCAGATAGAGCTATCAGGGGGCGTATGCGTAGAGGTGCCCACATATGGCTCGGAGGGTTATGCCATAAACGGGGACAGGCTCCGCGCCGCTATCACACCAAAGACCAAGGCCATCATATTCAATAACCCCTGCAATCCTACAGGGGCCGCCTACGGCATTGACACGCTAAAGCTATTGTACAACATTGCAGAGGAGCACGACCTTCTGATAGTAGCGGACGAGATATACACCCGCTACATGTTCAATGGCCCCTTCGTGCCTATCTGCTCCTTCCCCGGCGCCATGAAACGCACCGTCACGCTGAACAGCTTCTCAAAGAACTTCATGATGACGGGCTGGCGCATAGGATACATCATAGCGTCTCCCCATATAGTCAACACAGTTATGCACGTGAATAACTCCCTGGTGTACTCTGCCCCCGCCCCCTCTCAGCGCGCCGCCATAAAGGCGCTGGAGCTTCGGAAGGACATACAGGATAAGTACATCAGCCGGTATAAGGAGCGGGTATTCTACGCCTATGAGCGCATAAAGAACATACCCTATCTTTCCATGGGGCAGCCCGGCGGAACCTTCTATGTCTTCCCAAATATTGAAAAGACAGGCCTCAGCTCCAAAGAGTTCTGCGGCGTTTTGTTCGAAAAGTGCCACATACTCGCCACCCCCGGCTCTTCCTTCGGCGCTTCGGGGGAAGGGTACATACGTCTCGTCTGCGCATGCAGCCTGGATACCATAAAAGAGGTGTTCGACCGCATGGAAAAGCTGAAATTCTAATGGGCAGCTTAAAAGGCCTCCCGGTGGGGAAGCCTTTTGCTTATTCTTCTTTTGGCATCTTTAATGTGAAGGTGCTGCCCTGCCTGGGCGCGCTTTGCAGGCTCATCTCCCCCCGGTGCAGCTTGGCTATCTCCCGCACCATGGAAAGTCCAAGGCCGTTGCTGCCCTGCCGGTTGTCGCTCCTTGAGGGCTCCGCCTGCCAGAAGCGGTCCCATACCTTTTTCTGGTTCTCCGGGGATATGCCTATGCCGTCGTCCCGGACGAACAGATATATCTGCCCATCCTCCTCGTAAAGGCCCACCTTGACATGCTTGCCGCCGAACTTGCAGGCGTTTGTTATGAGGTTTTCCACAAGGCGGCTCATAAGCGTTATATCCACATTTGAGCATATGCCCGGGTCTATGGCGCACTGAAAGTCCACATCGGGATTAAGCTCCTCCTGCTCCTCGCATACCGCCTCAACTATATCGCTTATGTCAGCATGCTCCAGCTTTACCTTCTGGGTGCCCTGCTCCATTCGGGCAAAGCTCAGAAGCTGGGACACCATGGCATTCATGCGGCGTGCCTGCCGCTTGATTATGGCTATGGTATCCTGAAATTCCTCCGGCGTGGCGTCGTGCTCCTGGGCGTATTCGCACTGGGAGATTATCACCGCCGTTGGCGTCCTCAGCTCATGGGAAGCGTCCGACGTAAATTGCTTTTCCATATCGAAGCTTCGTTCCAGCCGCTCCAGCATCTTGTCGTAGCTTTGGGCGAGTATGTATGCCTCCATGGTGACGTTTCTCATATTCAGCCTTCGGGAAAGGTCCCTGCCCTCGGATATCTCGTCCGACATCTTGGTTATCTCGTCTATGGGCTTCAATGCCGCCCGGGTTATGAAGTAGCCGCCGATAGCGGAGGCTACTACCACGCCGGGCAGTACGTAGGACGCTACCTTTGCCACGGTGCTGGCCACAGTCACGGTGGTTGTGGTAAGGGATACCCCCCTTATCCAGGCGTGCCTGCCGTTTTTGAAGGTGATGTAGCTGTCGTATATGTAATACTTCTTGCCGCCGCACTCAGTTGTGCGCAGTACTCCGTCCTCAAAGCCGGCGTTAGTGTAGAAGCCTTCGGGGTATTCCCCCGCCACCTTGTTGCAGTTCGCGTCATATATGAGGCAGTATACGCCGTTTACGTAATACTGGAAACCGCCTTTGGCCTGTATGGTGTCGTTTTCACACTTCAGGTCGTTGCTGTTGGCCTTGACCCCGGAAAGCACCCTGCGCTGCATGTCCTGCTCCATGGTGAGCCTGCTCACCGTCAGCATGAACACCATTACCAGTGCCGACACAATGACCATGAGCAGCGTAAACCAGAATATGATTATGAACTTTACGGATATGGCCTCCCAGAACTTCGGCTTGGTCTTGGGAGCCTGACTGCTGTTATTCTTTGCCATACGCTATTCTTCCTTTAATACATATCCTGAGCCCCGGACGGTATGTATGAGCTTCTTTTCAAAGGGCTCGTCTATCTTTCGGCGCAAGAATCTTATGTATACATTCACTACGTTTGAGCCGCCCTCGTAGTCCACGTCGTATATGTGATCCTCTATGGCCTCGCGGCTCAATACCTTGCCCTTGTTTATTATCATGTACTCCAATAAAGCGAATTCTTTTGGCGAAAGCTCTATCTCCCTATCCCCGCGGTAAACGGTCCGGGCGGCGCTGTCCACCTTGAGATCGGCAAGGGTATGGACGCTTGCGTAGCCCTGATTCTTGTTGCGGGTTATCACGCGTATGCGCGCAAGCAGCTCCTCAAAGGAGAATGGCTTGATCAGATAATCGTTGCCGCCTATGTCCAGCCCGTGAACTATATCCTCCACGGTATCCCTGGCAGTAAGGAACAGCACCGGGGTGCGATCCCCTTCGGCGCGTATCATCTTTACCACCTCAAAGCCGTTTATCTTTGGCAGCATTATGTCCATAAGCACTCCGTCGTACCTGCCCACGCGGATATAATCCAGCGCGTCCTCGCCGTTCAGGCAGCTATCCACACTGTAGCCCGAAGCGCGCAGCTTATTGCATATAACGTTATTCAGGTCCTGTTCGTCTTCCACAACGAGTATGCGCACGGTATTTCTCCTTCAAAATAAAATCAATGCCCATATCCAATACTGGATATGGGCATTATATCATATGTTTAAAGTTTTTTTAAGCACTATGCCGCCTGAAAGCGGAAACGGAGCACCTCCATAGTCATTCTGTCCACAAAGCCCCAGTATCTGCGGCCGTTTGACAGGAATGCGAAGCTGTAACCCCTGCGCCCGCCTACGCGGCCTTCTCTGGCCCTGTATACCTCTGCGGCGTGGTTCACTCCGGCGGCTTTCAGCAGCGCAGAAAGGCATTCCTTCATGCTGCCCTGCTTTGCCCTGTCGTGGCCCATCAGTTCATTCATTGCCTCGGCGGCTTCGCTTGCTTCCATCGCATTCTTTACCTTTTCAATAAGCTTAAGCATAATCTTGCGCTCCTTTCGCCTTTTATTATGCTCAGTTTATCCCAAAAAGATTAAACCTGCGTTAAAAACAAATATATTCCGCCGAAAGTTCATGATATGTACACAATAGACCAGCTATTTGCCCCGTTTTTCCCTGAAAAAGTCCCTTAGAAGCCGCTGACAGTCCTCTTCCAGCACACCGCCCATTGTTTTTGCCCTGCGCGGCAGCCGCCCGTCTGTAACGTCAGTCCGGGAGCCGCAGCTGCCCATCTCGCTGTCCCATGCGCCGAATACTATCTCCTCTATGCGGCTGTTCAGCGCCGCCCCAGCGCACATCGGGCACGGCTCCATTGTGACGTACAGCGCGCAGCCGGTGAGCCGTCTGTCCCCCGTCGCCTTTTCTGCCGCCTGTATTGCCAGAAGCTCCGCATGAGCGGTGGAATCGTTGAGCCGCTCAGTCATATTGTGTGCGGAGGCGATGATCCCACCGTCCTTCACTATTACTGCCCCCACCGGCGTTTCACCTTCGGCGTATGCCTTTTCCGCCTCCGCGATGGCGCTTTTCATGTATATGGAGTCCATAGCCCCTCCTTTTAAGAATGCCGCTCCAAATGAGCGGCATTCTCTGTCAAATCCTACGCGACTACTATGTTCACTATGTTCTTAACAACTATGACCTTGCGTAAGGTCTTGCCTTCCAGGAAGGGCACTACATCCTTGTGCGCCTTGGCCGCAGCCTCGACCTCCTCCTTAGGCATATCGATGGGCAGCTCTATACGGGCCCTTATCTTGCCGTTCACCTGTACGCCGTACTCTATGGTGTTCTTCACCAGCGCGCTCTCGTCCCACTTGGGCCAGGGGGTGCAGTACAGGGGCTGCTCATATCCCAGCCTCTGATTCAGCTCCTCTGTCATATGGGGCGCCACGGGGTTTAGCAGCGTGAGCAGTATATGGAATTCTTCCTTGGATACGCTGCCGCTGTTGTACAGCTCGTTCACCATGGTCATCATCGCGGCAATGGCGGTATTGTACTTCATGGCCTCGTAGTCCTCGGATACCTTCTTTATGGTACCGTGTACCAGCGCCTTCATCTCGGGCCGTATGCCGTCAAAGCCGTTTACCATATCCTGCATACGCCATATCCTGTCAAGGAACCTGCGGCAGCCCCTTGCGCCCTGTGTGCTCCATGGTATGGGCTGATCAAATGCGCCCATGAACATCTCATAGAGCCTGAAGGCGTCCGCGCCCATCTCCTCCACTATATCGTCGGGATTGACCACGTTGCCCCGGGACTTGGACATCTTTTCGCCGTTCTCGCCCAGTATCATGCCGTGGCTGGTGCGCTTTTTGTAGGGCTCCTTGGTGGGCACTACGCCTATATCATAGAGGAACTTATACCAGAAGCGGGAGTAGAGCAGATGCAGCGTGGTATGCTCCATGCCTCCGTTGTACCAGTCCACGGGCATCCAGTATTCGAGGGCTTCACGGCTTGCAAGCTCCTTGTCGTTGTGGGGGTCGCAGTAGCGTATGAAGTACCAGCTTGAGCCCGCCCAGTTGGGCATTGTGTCGGTCTCGCGGTTTGCCGGGCCGCCGCACTTGGGGCAGGTGGTCTTTATCCAGTCGGTTGCGCGGGCCAGTGCGGAGGAGCCGTCGTCGGTGGGCTCAAAGTCCTCTATCTCCGGCAGCTTCAGCGGAAGCTCACTGTAGGGCAGGGGTACCCAGCCGCACTTATCGCAGTGTACGAGGGGTATGGGCTCGCCCCAGTAGCGCTGACGGGTAAATACCCAGTCCCGCAGCTTGTAGTTTACCTTTTTTTCGCCTATGCCCTTCTCCTCCAGCCACTTTATCATGGTGGGGATAGCCTCCTTGACGGTAAGACCGTTGAGGAAGCCGGAGTTTACCATTATGCCGCTCTCAACGTCGGAGTAGCATTCCTCCTGAACGTTCCGGCCGCCGGCGACCACCTCTATTATGGGCATATTGAACTTCTTGGCGAATTCCCAGTCGCGTTCGTCATGGGCGGGAACTGCCATTATTGCGCCGGTGCCGTAGCCCATAAGCACATAGTCGGATATCCATACAGGGATCAGCTTTCCGGTAACGGGGTTGGTAGCCTTTAGGCCCTTGAGCATGACGCCGGTCTTTTCCTTGTTAAGCTCTGCGCGCTCCAGATCGCTCTTGCGGGCAGCCGCCTTCTGGTATTCCCGCACCTCGTCCATGTTCTCGATGGAGTCCTTCATGGCGTCGATTATGGGGTGCTCCGGGGATACTACCATATAAGTCGCGCCAAAAAGGGTATCGCACCGGGTGGTGTATACCTTGAGCCCCTCCGGGTATCCCTCTATGGGGAATATCACCTCAGCACCCTCGCTGCGGCCTATCCAGTTCTTCTGCTGTATCTTTACGCGCTCGATATAGTCCAGATCGTCAAGATCGTCTATGAGCCGCTGCGCGTACTCCGTGATCTTGAGCATCCACTGGCTGCGCACCTTCTGAACGACTACGCCGCCGCAGCGCTCGCACACGCCGTCCACCACCTCCTCGTTTGCAAGGCCCACCTTGCAGGAGGTGCAGAAGTTTATGGGTATCTCAGCCTTGTAGGCAAGGCCCTTCTCGAAAAACTTCAGAAATATCCACTGGGTCCATTTGTAGTAGTCGGGATCCGTGGTGTTTATCTCGCGGCTCCAGTCGAAGCTGAAGCCCAGCCGCTTGAGCTGTGCGCGGAAGTGCTCTATGTTGTCGTGGGTGACCTTGGCAGGGTGTATGCCGGTCTTTATGGCATAGTTCTCGGTAGGCAGGCCGAATGCGTCCCAGCCTATGGGGTAAAGCACGTTATACCCCTCCATGCGCCGCTTTCTGGCGATTATATCCAATGCGGTGTTGGATCGGGGATGCCCTACATGAAGGCCATGCCCGGAGGGATAAGGGAACTCTATCAGGGGATAGAACTTGGGCATTGAATAGTCGTCCTTTGCCTCAAAGCAATGGGCGTCCTCCCATATCTTCTGCCACTTCAGCTCTACCTGATCGTGATCGTAGCGCTCTGCCATTGATATTTCCTCCAATTCAGTATTTAAACAGGTTATTTTGAGCAATAAAAAAAGCTCCGTCTCAGCCAAGAGACGAAAGCCATGCTTCCGCGGTACCACTCTCGTTGACGAAAATTCGCCCAACTCAACTCCCGTTAACGCCGGGCAGGACGCCGTCCGTTTTCACGGGCGGGGCTCCGCGACGAGCTTCGAAAATGCCTCTTGCACCGCCTTGCACCATATGCGGCTCGCTCTGCATGGCTGTTTCCTACTTTTTCGCTTCATTGCCTATATCGTATGTATTATATTTTATTCAAAGCTAAAAGTCAATGACTTGGGGGCGCTTATGATGTATAATACAGCTTATCCATAACTTTTACACGGAGAAACGCCATGCTTTTTGATTATCACGTACACACCCGCTACTCAGCCGATTCAGGGGTGCCTGTAATAGAGCAGCTTCGCGCCGCAAAGAAGGCCGGCGTGACCCATATATGCTTCACCGACCACGTGGATTTTGACGGCGTAGGCCTGCTCCCTGCCGACATTGCCGCCCGCAACGCCGAGATAGATGTTCTGAAGGATCAGTTCCCGGATATCGACATATCCTTCGGCATGGAGTTCGGAATGAAGGACAAGGCAGCATACGAGGATGCATACAGTCACGTGAAGGACTGCCACATGGACTTCGTCATAGGCTCTGTACACATAGTAAACGGCGTGGACGCCTACTATCCCGAATATTTCGAGGGCAGGAGCCGGGAGGAGGCCTACCTTGCCTATATTGAAAAAGACCTCGAATGCATCAGGGTATCGGATTTTTCCGTAATGGGCCACTACGACTTCTGCGCCAAGCACAGCCCTTATGCCGAGCGCTCCATGAGTTACTCCCTGGCGCCGGAGGTTTTCGACGGCATATTCCGGGAGCTTATAAGCCGCGGCAAGGCCTTTGAGGTCAACACCTCCGCCTGGCGCAACGACGCCCCATGGGGCCTTGACATACTGCGCCGCTACCGTGAGCTGGGGGGCGAATACGTGACCACAGGCTCCGATGCCCACAAGCCGGAAAGGGTAGGCAACAGGCTTTCCGAGGCTCTGGACATGATACGCGCCGCCGGAATACCCTATGTGGCCACATTTAAAAATATGGAGCCCATAATGCACAGGATCTAATTGATCACTTCTATTACCCTGCCCTGCTTCAGCGCGGCTATCACCGTTCTTCCATGGAAGGCCCTTGCAAAGGCCCTGCCGTTTTCCACGTCCTTTGGCCTCTCCGCCTTGTTGAAAAGCACCGTATCGCCATAGTCCACCATGGCTGCGGCGTCCTTAGGTGTTACCACATGGCCCACGTCCGCTCCCAGCCGCCGGGCGTACAGCTCCGGCCGGTGGGCTGACTCGGCTATGGGCTTACCTATACCGTCCGCCCCTACTACGTATATCACTTTTGAGCCTGGGGGTATCACGGGCTCATTTTTGTCGTGGGCCTTTAAGGGCAGCCCCTTTGAGCCGTCCGCCTCGGCTATCACATAAGGCGCCAGGCCGTTGAGCCGGGCTACCGGCAGCCTTGGGGCTATGAGCTTTTCTCCCTCCCTCTCGCCTACGCATACGACGCTGTGCTCCATGAGGGCAGCGGCTATGTCCGCCTCCGCTGCGTTTTCCAGCACCGGCAAATCCGCCGGCCGCCATATGTGGGTGCTGGTGCATATTATCACCCTGCTGCCGGCTGAGGAAAGCTCCGCGGCAAGGCGGTTCATAAGGCTGGTCTTTCCTCCTCCCCCTATTATGGCGGTGATGCCCGGCACTATACCAAGGGCTTCAGTAAAGCTTATGTCGTTCATATTACCTCTCCATGTTGGTTTACAATGAGTATAGCCCAATGAAAAACACCCCGCAGCACAAGGTCACGAGGCGTCAATCCAAGCGTATTTTTATTTGTGCAGGTTCATCATATCGTCGAGAGACATCTGCTTGGCGAAGCTCATGGTGAGCATTCTCTGGCTGGGGTTGTCAAATAGGTTGCTCATGGACATACGGTCGTGTATATGGCGAACGGCCTCCGCGAACATGGGGGCGGCGGACAGTATCTTTATCTTGTCGTGGCCCTTTACGGCGGGGCAATTTACGGTATCGGTGGATACCAGCAGCTTTATGGGGCTCTCCTCGATCTTCTTTACGCCCTTTTCCCGGAGCACTACATGGGACAGGAATGCGTAAATATCGTTTGCACCCTTGTCCTTGAGGCCGTGCGCAACGTCTACCAGAGTGCCGCCGGAGATGGTGAAATCGTCTACCACTATACAGTTCTTGCCCTTTACGTCGCCGATTATCTCAAGCACCTTGGCGTTCTCGTCGTGGCCGGTGCGCGTCTTATCTCCTATGGCCACGGCGCAGCCAAGCTCGTTGGCCATCATCCTTGCGCGCTTTGCGCTGCCTGCATCGGGGGATACCACTACCAGGTTGTCGTCCACTATGCCCAGATACCTTGCGTATGCGCAAAGCAGGTCCTGGGCGTAAAGGTGATCCACGGGCTTCTTGAAAAAGCCCTGCACCTGAGCGGCATGAAGATCCATGGTCACGACGCGGTCCGCGCCCGCCAGCTCTATGCACTCCGCGCACACCCTGCCGCGTATTGAAACTCTGGGCTCGTCCTTCTTATCGCCCTTGGCATAGCTGAAATAGGGGATAATGGCGGTAACACTGTTTGCGCTGGCACGCTTGAATGCGTCCAGGAAGAAAAGCAGCTCCGTAAATTCATTGTTTGGATCGAGTCCCAACGTCTGAACGAAGTATACGTCCTTGTCCCTTATGCTCTCATCGATGCGGACGAAGGTATTGCCTTCGGAGAATATGTGAGTTGTGCATTTGCCCATAGGGCTTCCGAGATAATCGCACATCTGTGCTGCAAACTCCTTGCTGGCGCTGCCTGCAAAAATCTTAATCGTACCGTCGCCGGACATTTTTCGATTTACCCCCTTTTAATTTTCATCAGCATTATAACAAATATAATCCGTATAATCAACGCAATACGACAATTTGGATGAAGGAGCAGCTGCATTTCATTATAACCGCAGCTTATCGCAGGTGCGCCGTCCATATCCCGTTTTTGTATGGTCTGCCCTATGCGTCGCATCCCAAAGCATATCGTTCGTTATTTTTGAATCAATTCCTTCATATCAAAAAATTATACCGACTTACCGCTCAAAGAACTCCCGCCATGCGCACTCCAGCGCTTGGTTTTTCTCATATGGGCCGCCTATGGGATTTTCCCGGTTCTTTCCGTGAAAATCGCTGCCGCAGGTGGCATGCAGGCCAAGCTGAGCGCATAGGGACAAAAAGCCCCGCTTCTGCCCCTCGGTGGAGGCAGGATAGAATACCTCAAGGCCCCATAGGCCGTAGTCCGCAAGCTCCCTTATGAGCTTATCCGCGTCCGCCTTTATCTTACAGGGATGAGCCAGCACCGGCCTGCCGCCGGACTCCAGTATAAGCTCTATCGCCTCTTTTTTAGAGGGGCGCACGCCGGGCACAAAGCCTATGCAGCCCGGATTCAGGTATTTTTCAAACGCCTCAGGCATGGTATCCGCATACCCCGCGGCGATTATTGCCTTGGCGATGTGCAGCCGTGTATCGTTGCCGCGGCTGTGCTCCATGTATTCCCCGGCAGGTATGCCAAATGCGCTGAGCTTGTCCAGTATGGCCCTGTTGCGCTGACGCCTGCTCTCCCCCCGCCATGCTTCGAATTTCACCATGGCAGGGCTGTCAGGGTTTATGTTCAGCCCAAGCATGTGAAGTTCCGTCGGAAACTCCACGTCCAGCTCTATGCCGGGTATTACCTTTACTCCTATGCTTTGCCCCGCGGCTATGGCCCGCTTGCAGCCTGCGGCCGTATCGTGATCCGTAAGGGCCATATAGCATACCCCCTGCACCCTTGCCAGGGCGGGAATAGCCTCCGGGTCAAAGGTGCCATCTGACATGTTGGAATGTATGTGCAGGTCGAATTTTTCCATTTTTGGCTTTATCCTCAAAAAAATCGGGCGAAGCATCGTCTTCGCCCGAAAGCTTTTTTATTTGTCCTCGTCGTCGAATCCGCCGGGCCGGTAGAATTTCTGTTCCGCCTCTTTTTCAGGCTTATCCTCGGAGCTGTCCTCGCCGCTGCCCTCATGGCGCTGCTCCGGCTCATCCCCTGTCCTGTCATCGGATTCGTCCTCCGGCTTTTCCTCCTCGTCCGGCTTTTCAAGAGCTTCCTTCCGCTCTTTATAGGATACCAGCTCCACAGGCTCGTTACGGAATATCTTCTCGAATTCCTCGCCGGTTATGCGCTCGTACTCTATAAGATACTTCACTACCCGGTCCAGCGCCTCCCGCTCATGGAGCAGCACCTGCTTCGCCCGCTCGAACTGCTCCTCCAGTATCCTGCGTATCTCCTTATCCACCTTTGCGGCCACCTCCTCGGAATAGCTGCGCTGGTGTCCCCAGTCCTTTGCTATGAAAACCTCGGAGTCGCCGCCCAGGAACACGGGGCCTATCTCGTCGCTCATGCCGAACTCTATGACCATGCGGCGGGCAAGGTCGCTGGCGTGCTTCAGGTCGCCTATGGCGCCGGTGCATATGTCATCAAGGGCTATGCTCTCGGCCACACGGCCTCCCATACTCATGGCTATCTGGTCAAGTATCTTGCCCCGGGAAATGTGGCTGTCGTCGTTGTCGGGCATGGTCATGGTGTAGCCCGCCGCCTGCCCTCTGGGTATTATGGATACCTCGTGTACAGGATCGCAGTGCTCCATCTTCAGGGCTACTATGGCGTGTCCCGCCTCGTGATAGGCGGTGATGCGCTTATCCTCCTCGGTAACTACACGGCTGCGCTTTTCGGGGCCCACAACCGTGCGGGTTATGGCCTCCTCCAGCTCCACCATGGTTATCTCCTTCTTCTTGAAGCGGGCCGCAAGTATGGCCGCCTCGTTAAGCACGTTTTCAAGATCAGCGCCGGTCATGCCGCTGGTGCGCTTCGCCAGCACCCCCAGATCCACGTCCTTGGCGAGGGGCTTGCCCTTGGCGTGAACCTCGAGTATGGCCTCCCGTCCCTTAACGTCGGGATAGCCCACGGTTATCTGCCTGTCAAACCTGCCCGGACGCAGCAGTGCGGGGTCGAGTATGTCGGGGCGGTTAGTGGCGGCAAGCACTATTATGCCTTCGTTTACCGCAAAGCCGTCCATCTCTACCAGTAGCTGGTTAAGGGTCTGCTCCCGCTCGTCGTGTCCGCCGCCAAGGCCCGCACCGCGCTGACGGCCAACGGCATCTATCTCGTCTATGAACACCACAGCGGGCGCGCACTTTTTAGCCGTATTGAACAGGTCGCGCACGCGGCTGGCGCCGACGCCCACGAACATTTCCACGAAA
>OGPK01000752.1_pt1 | contig 29979 bp, 25 predicted proteins | sample 1552921 | NCBI WGS metagenome assembly OGPK01 (sample SAMEA2580264, study PRJEB22360) | human gut metagenome | biome: human gut; feature: human-associated habitat; material: faeces | place: Denmark | collected 2008/2010 | reverse complement strand
CATGAATATGAAGCACTTGGAGGCGGTCATGGACGACGCCTCTATTGCCGGCTGACTTCAGGTCTGCCGGAGTCTGCAAACAATTTTGCGCATAAATCTTGACGGGACCATCGCCCGCTTCTGTGCAGCGGTGAGGTTCAGCCCGTTGATGTATGCCAGCTGCTTGTCGATCTTGGAATAAGCGTCGCTTTTTCCGTCACCGTTGTAGTCCTCGCCGGTCATGCCGCTCATTGCCGTCTTGGCAATCGCCGTATTCGCAACACCCGCGCCGCTCATGGCCTCCTTCACCCACTTGGTCGGCTCGTAGCTGCTGACCACTTCGGCCTTTGCCACCTCGTTGGCCGCCTTATAGATGTAGTCGATGCACTCCACCTTCTCCTCATTGCTCATATTGCGGTAGGCCGCGCTCTGCGTCAGCTCCGTCAGCCACTTGTACGCCTCGCCGCCCTTCTTCTGGGCGTATGTCACATATTGCTCACCTGTCAGGTTGATCTCCTGATTGTCTGCATTGAAGTATTTTTTTGCCCGCGAGGGGAATACATTCTCCCCCGTGACCTCATAAAGCCGCAGCAGTTCTTCCTCCATCGCGCTCATGTCCACAGTGGAGGTGTACGCCGGGTTCAGGAAGTTGTTGAAGGCCCGCGTCCCCACGTCGCCCGTACTCTCCGTCCGGCCCCATGCGTCGATATAGGGGATCTGGCTGTAATCCCAGATGGGGATCTTGGCGCTGGCCCGTCCCAGCGCATACTGCACGTTGTTGGTCAGCTTGGAGTTCTTGCTGGTGAACGTGGTGTACCGCAGCCCCTCGCCCGTGCGCTCCAGTTGCCCCAAAATCGTCGGCAGTCCCTGCGTCACATAATTTGTTGCAGCGGTCGCGACTGCCGCAACAATCGGATCAACATCATTGCTTTTGGCGTACCCCACCGAATCGAACACATCATTTAAGCTTTGCAGGCAGCTCATGGTCAGCATTGGCTCCGATATCATTTTCAAAGCGCTCAGCCAGTCCGCCATCGTGGTCAGTTCCGGATTTCCGTCCGTCAGTTCCCACAGGTTCACGCCCACAAAGAACGGCAAACACTCCGGCGCCAGCCAGTCCAGCGTCACGCTGGTGCCGTTGGGCAGCTCCAGCGCATACGCCTGATGCCCCGCCAGCTCCATGAAGTCGTTTTTCTTGTCGTCATCGTCGCCGTGACCTCGTACAAGGCCCTGTGCCGCACAGAAGAGCCCCAGCGCCAGCAATCCCGTACCCGTCAGGCCCGCCGAAATGGCGTCAATGGCTTCCGCCGCCGTTTTCGTACCCTTCTGCACATCGAAAATGGCCTGCTTGAAGCCGTTCAGCAGTCCGATGGGGCTGTACTCCACGCCCCGCGCCAGAATGTTGGCCGGTGTCTTGCGGAACGGCAGAATACCCTCCATCACCGTGGCGATCGTCCGCTTCGCGCCGTTCTTGCTGTTCCGGCCCATGCGGCCCAGTTCGCTGATAGCCTGCGAAAAGGCATTGGTGTCCCGATAGGTAGCTTTCTGCGCTTCCTTGATGGCGTATTCCCGTGCCTTTACCACCTTGTCGCCGCCCTTGGCGATCATCTCCGCCGTGATGCCGTTGGCCTTGCAGTACTGGGCCATGGCGTAGGCATAGTGGGGCTTGGAGAACCATGCGTCCTCCTTGTCCAGCGCCCTGCTGTTGGCCTTCCGCGCCGCCTCAAGGGGCTTGGCGACCTGTTTCAGCACCGGTTTTTTGCTTTGGAAGATCACCCGCCCCTCTTCAATATACTTGTTGGCGTTGGCAAAATCACTGTACTTGCCGCCGCCCATGGCCACGTCCGCCACCTTGGCGTAATCCTGCGCCGCCGCTTGCAGCAGCGCCTTGCCGCCCTTGCCGGTCACAAATTCCTTGCTGCGTTCCATCTTCCCGCCGGACAGTCGGTATACCGCCTTTTCAATGCCCGTCGCCACCACGTTCTTGGCTGCCACCACCGGAACAAATCCGGCGTTGCCCACCACGTTCCGTACATGGGTGCGGACATTGCCCAGCATGGCCAGATACCGCCATGCGTTCCACTTATCCTTGAAGCGGGAGGGCATCTGCTTGCCGATATCCCGGTAGATGTTTGCCAGCACCGCGTCCCGCTCCGCCTGATCGGCGGCTTTCATGAACTGCTCCGCCAGCGTCTGGTCGATCTTCAGCTTCGGGGCCTTGTCGTCGCCGTATTCCTCGTTCAGCTGTGTTTGCAGGTTCGCAATGCTGCGCTGTGCCTGATAAAGCTGCGTCTCCGGCGACACCTGCTTCAGAATCCGGGTGGCCTGCAAAGCCTGCGCCGCGCTCCGCTGGTGCTGCACCATGTCGGAAAGCACGTCCAGCGCCGTCTCCGTGTCGCCGCTGTTGGCCGCGTTGTTATAGAGCGCCCAGCCCATGGCCGTGTTCTTCTTGGACACGTTGCCGGCTTTCATGGCCGACTTCCAGTCAGTCAGCGCCTGCGCCCAGCCCACGCGCTTGATCTCGCCGTCAGCGTCGGCAATGGCCGCCTTGTCGGAATACACCTCATAGGAGTACTTGCCCTCCAGCGCCAGCGTCTCGATATCCGGCACCATCTCCTCCGGCGTGGCCTTGGCCTCCAGTACCGTCCGCACCGTCTGAGAGATTTTTTCGTCCTCGCCGCTCTTCTTGGGCAGCTGAATATCCCGCGCCGCCTTTTCGCCCTTGCGCATCGTGCCGTACAGACCGCGATACCCGCCCAGAAGCTCCTCCACCTTGCCCAGATAGGTGCGCTCCTGCTGCTGGAGCATGGCCCGTTCCCGCCCCAGCAGCTCTTGCAGGCTGCGGTTGCCTTCAAGGTCTTTCAGCTTGTTTTCCACAATGGCCACGCGGTTGGTGTCCTTGGTGATCTCGTCCTTCAGATACGAAATCCGCTTGGCGTTTTTCTTCCCATCAGCGAGGGAAAGTCCCGTTAGTTCCGCCCGGTTGGCCGACAGGCGGGCTTCATAGCCCTCCAGCCGTCCCACCGCGTCCCGGTACTCGGCAAGGCGCTTGCGCTCCCATTCGGTCTTGGCAGACCCCTCCGCCGCCGACAGCAGGATTTCCCGGTCAGTTGTGCCGCGCTGCCGGTATGCGGCGTATTTGGTCAGCTCCTTCACCTCGCGCTCCAGCTCCGTGGCGGATTTCAGCTGATAGCGAATATTGTTACTTTCTCTGAATTGCTTGACTTCATTCTGGAACTGTGCTAAATTCTTCTTGAGGGATGCATCTGTTATGTCCCCCAGTCCTGCTGACTGGGCTACCTCTGACAGGCTGCTTCTCTCTTTTTTGTTGAAATCCAGCACACGGCCTTCCTTGACAGCGTTACGAATCAGTTCAGCCCAGCCAACGCGCCCGCCATCTTCAAAGAAATTCCGCTCCGCGATGGTCAGGACAACGTGCGGCCGTGTTTCTCGGTTTTCGGGGGAGATCGTTTTTCGGGAATAGAAACTCAGCACGGCATACAGCGGTGCATTGTTGTTTCCATATTCCGGCAGCATCATAATGACCGCCGGATTTCCGTCTTTTGTCTTTGTGGAAATGGTCATGGTCGGCTCGTTGATGCTCATAATGGCCCGCGTCATTTTCTCCACACCCAAATCATGGAAATGGACATTCTCGCCCTTGCGCTGCGTCGGGCGGCCATCCTGAATGGCCTGCTCCTTGCTGACCATGTTTTCATAGGCGTGGTCACGCTGGATATAAATGTCGCCACCGATTCCCAGTTTCTCACTGATATAGCGCGGCATAACGCTGACGGGGATCAGCTGGTTCTGGCGGGTGGCCTTTTCGCTCAACGCATCGTACAGCGCCGTAGAAACCGCCTGTTCGCTGAAATTCTTCAGCTGATACCGGAACCTGCCCAGCTCCGACACCTGCGGCACAGCGCCCGTCTCAAAGAAAGCCTTGATATCGTTCAGCACCTTGCTGCTGTGGGTACCTCTGGGATATTCCGTGCTGGACAGGGTGACGCCATTCGTATCGTCCAGATCAAGAACGACCTCGCCGCGTTCCTTGCTGATGAAATCGGACAGAGTGTCCATCTGTGCCTTTGTGGGCATAACAGACAGGTTGATACCGCCGCTTTCCGGGCTGATACGGATATTGCCCTCGCCCATGAACTGCACCATTGCGCCGCTGTAATCGTCCCCGCCGTAGTCGTCGCCCAGCGCGTCACGAATGTCGCGGTGATCCACGGTGCGGTAGCCGCCGGGGCCGCCCTCGTGTTTTCCGGAGAAGTCCAGCCGCGCACCGTCTGTGGTGATGTACCCCGTCTCAGCCCACTTGTATGTTCTGCCGAAAAATGCTTTTGCGTCCTTGACATGCTGCTTTTTCTCAACATCCGAATAGGCTTTCAGGGAAAACTTCCCGTTGACTTTTTCATCGGAAGTGGATATACTATCAGTAGAAGGTTTTGGCGGTAATACCTCCGAATGCGTTTCCGCAGAGAAGGAGGCTGCGCTGATTACCTTCTTTTTTTGCACATCCAGCAAATCATATAGATAAGATTTCCCATCCGCATCATTGCGGATCAGCAGCGTTCCGCCGTAGACTGTATAGTGGTCTACGGCTTTTTTTGCGTTCAGGATTGGAATAGCAAATTCTGTATCATACCGATACCAGCCGTTCCGTGCGTCCTTGGCATGCTTCGGCTTTACATTTTCCCGCCACTCACCGTTTTCGGCCAGCAATAGCATCTCGTCCAGATTAGTGGCCGCCTGCATTTTCACATCACGCAATTTCGAGAGCATACTTTTTGTATATTCCGAACTGCGATATTCTCCCGGCAAATCCTTGCCGACATATACAGGCTGCGCGTCCATCAGAATCGTGGAAAACGGATGGTCTGTGTTTACCAGCGTTTTCAAATATGCCTCTGCTGCCTTAAAGTCCCGCGTATCATTCTGGGTGTCGATAACGGTCATAAGCCGTCCGTCGATGTTCCTGATCTGATACCGTCCCTCACCGTCGCCCTCGCGGGCGGCGGTTTTTGCTTTCTGGGCTTGTTTTCCCGCCGCGTCATAGGCTTTCTGCCACAGCGCTACACACTGTTCCAGTTCGGCCATGCTCTTGCCGTAGGCATCCTGTGCGGCCCTGTCCTGCGCCGTCTTGCTGCGGAACAGAGACTTCACCTTTGCGATAAAGGCTTTCAGGGCGTCCAGCAGCTTTCGGGCCCCGCTGCGGTTCTCCTTGGCGAAGTCCTCAAATAGATTGCCGTTTTCCATCATGTCGCAGGTGAAGTCGGCGGCGATCTCGTCCATGGCCTCCTCCTGCGTCAGCTTCACGCCCGCTTCCTCGGCCTTGGCCATATACGCCACCACATACGCCGCCGCGCCCTCCTCGCCGGATTCCCGTGCGCGGTAACTCATGGCATGGTCACGGTAGGCGCGATACTCCTCCGGCGCCAGCTCCTGCATGCGGTGCGTCACCTCGTGGGCCGCCACAAAGCCGAAAGCGTTGTCCGCGTCAGCGGCGATCTGAATGAGGTTGCGGCTGGAAATGTACACGCCGTTGGCCTTGCCGCCGGAGATCGTGTCCACCATCTCGATACGCACGCCCAGATTCTTGCCCAGCGTGTTCAGCAGCGCCGCCGTACCGGCCTGATCCTTGGCCATCTTCCGGGCGTGTTCGTTGTCCACAAGGCCGCTTTCGCTGCCTGCGCTGCTCACGAAATCCAGCCCCGCCTTTTCACGGGCAAGACTGGCCGCCGCGTCGGAAAGGCCCGCCTCATAGGCCGCCGTCTGCACGCTCTGGGGCAGTGCGCTGGCCGCCTCGCTCTTCACGTTGGCAGCAGATTCCCGCCGCAGGCCCGCCTGATAGAGAACGGTAAAACCCGCTTGCAGCTTGCCCTTGCTCTCCACGTCGGCGTTCTGCACCTCGGCCCACGCCTTGCCGCCGTTCTCGCCCAGCCCGTTCTGCCACGCCGCAGCCTCCCGGCCTGCGATATAGGCGATCTTCCGCTGGGTCTCGCTGAGATAGCTCAGATCCTCCTGCTGCATCACGGCCTCTTCCTTGGCTCCCGCCTTGCCGTACTCATAGGCGATCCGGTACGCCGAATCATACAGCGCCACGTCCTGCCCCTCGGCATAGGTGCTGCGGAACACCTCCGCCTGCGCCCCGTACTTGTCGGAAGCCTCTGTCAAGGCCGTGTCCTCCGCGCTTTGCTGGTCATCCAGCTGCACCCCGGCCTCCTGCAAGAACTGGCGATACCGCTCCGCTGTCAGCTCATTGCTGTGCTGCACGGCGGTCTGTACCGCCATGTTGCCGCCGCCCATAATGCCACCGGCCAGCGCACCGGCGCCGAAGTCCAGCGCAATGTCCTTGATCGTCTCGCCCACGACCTTCTGCTGTGCTTCCTGATGGCTCATGCCGCCTGCCATGTAGGCATTGATCCGCTGCTCCACGTCGGCCATGTCACCGTTGATCACCTTATCCCACCACAAATTGGCAAGGTCGGTGAACATCTCCTCGCTGCCCTCGATACCGCCCTGAATGGCGGCATTTTTCAGCATTCCGGCCAGCTTCTGCTTTGACGTGCCCGTGGGCAGCTTCATGTGGATCAGGCTTTCCAGACTTACCTTCTCAAAGAAGCTTTCCATCACGCCCGCCGCCACACCGGTGACAATGGCGTGGCTGTCGTCCAGTCCGCGATCCTTTGCCGCCACCATCGCGTCGGTGGCCGCCACGCCGCCCAGCGTGGCCGAAGCGGCAGCAGGCGGAACGCCCAGCGCCGCCAGTGCCGCCGTGGCCGCGCTGTCCAGCATGGACGTACCCACACCATATGCAAACGCGGCCACATCGCCGTGGTCATACTGGAGGTTTTTCGTCACCTCGCCCCGCACACCGCTGGCGTAGGCATAGGGCAGCATGGCCGGGGAATGGTAGTCCGCCGGGGTATCGGGATTCCGAAGCTTTTCCACCGCCGTGTATACCGTGCCAATGCCGCTCAGAAGGTTGGCAGGGACGGACAGCAACGTGCCGCCAATAGGCGACTTCTCGCCCTCATTCCGCGCCATCTCCTGTACCTTGGCGTACCGCTCCGCATTCTTCTCCCGCTTGGGAATATTGCGCTGATAGTTCACCAGCTGGGAAAGCTCGTCCTCCGAGAGACCGGACGCCAACAGTGTCTCCCGCGCAGCAACCTTTCGGTCATAGTCAGCCTGCGCCGCGGCGGCCGGAACACCCTCTGTGCTTGCCAGCACCTCCAGCGCGGCAGTCTGCTCCTCCGTCAGCTTGTCCAGCGCCTCGCTGCCCTTCACGTCGTATTGCAGGCTCTCCGCCTTGTTCAGATCGGCCTTCATGGCGGCATACTGCCGCTCCGCCTCCGTCGTCCGGTTGGCGTCATAGCCGCCGAAAGCATGGATGTTATAGGGCGCTTTCTCCTCCTGCGCCTTTTTTCCGGCCTTTTCCACCTCGGTGCGGTACTTGTCCAGTTCCAGCCCCAAAAGCCGCTGGTACTCCTGCTCAGACAACTCCTGCTGCGCCTTTTCGTCCGCCAGTTCCTTTTCGGATTTTTGCCGATCCCCCGCAAAGGAGAATCCGCCCAGAAACGTACCGTAGGGAGAGACTACCTGTCTCTCCCGCTTTTTCGCTGCCGTGGTCGTGGTCGCCGGTGCTGTCACGGTCTGTCTGGCGGCAGTCTGCGTCTGCCCCAGCCGGATATCACCGGACAAGCCGGAATCCTCCATTTTCTTCATGAAGCTGTCCCGCCAGTCACCGTACTGCTCCGGTTCTTTTCTATAAAAAACCTGCACATCGTCCGTGCTGCGGATGTCGTTCTCAAGGCCCGCTGCCTGCATTTTCTTCTTGTAAATATCCTGCCAACCCATGGGCCGTCCTCCTTACTTACCGGGGTTTTTCAGCGCATATACCAAATCACTGTACTGTTTTTTGGTGATATTGCCATTTTCATACATAGACTCCAGCGCCATAAGCTGTCCCTGCGTCGAGGCGCTGGACGCCGAAGCCAGCCGCAGCGCCGTAGACGAAGTATATTTCTCCGCGTCCTGCTGCTTCCCGCTGCTCTTGCCGCCGCCGGAACTCCCTCCGCCGCTGCTCTTTGCCGCCGCAGCCGCCTGCGCCTGTGCCTGCTGCCATGCAAATTGCTCACGGGAAAGGGCCATCTGCTCGTTGAACTGCCGGACGGATTCCTCATACTGTCTGCGCCACTGCTCGTCCGCAATGCCGTTGCGGTAGTCGGTGTAGGCGAAGTCTCTGGCGTCGCCCCACATACCGTAATCCAGATTCCGTTCCGAATCATACCGGCCCGACAGGAAATTCCGCTCCGTCTGCCAGTCGCCGACCTTGTCCCGATACTGGCCGTATTCCTGCTGGTACTGATCCGCCAGCAGGCTGTACTGGGTCTTGAGGTCGTCGCCCTCCATCTGATACCGGCTCAGTGCCAGCTGATAAAGCTCCGGCACCACATCGTTCAGATTCTGCAAATAGGCATCGTACTGCTGCTGTCCCACCGCCTGGCCGTAGGTGCTGCCGTAGCCGCCGGTCAGCGCCGCCGCCTGGCCCATGGTGTCCTGCATGGCCTGCTTGCCCTGCTGCACATACTTGTCCTTGTACTGCTGGTAAAGCGCGTCGCCGTTCAGATCATAGCTGAACTTCTTCCGCTTTCTGATGGCGTCCAGCGCCTCCTGCATCTGCTGGCCATACTGTCCGCCTGTCCAGTCTCCCGGCTTCTGGCTCTCCAGCTGCGCAAGCCGCTCCGCCAGCTTCTTGACCCGGTCGCTCTCCTGATAATCTTTATAAGAAAATGCCATACTGTCGTTTCCTCCTTATGTTGTCTCCGGCCCTGCGATACGTTTCCACATGTGTACCACCAGATACGGCGGCATGTTGTTGTGGCTCCCTCCCCCGCCCGCCGCGCTGATGCTCAGGCTGTGGCTGTGGCTGCCGTCTGTGCTGGTGTAGAAGGTGTAGTGGCTGTCGGACGCGCCCTTGCCCTCTGCCGTCTGGCTGCCGCTGCTGTTGCCGGACTGGTTTCCGGAAAAGCTGTGGCTATGTTCACCGCCGGACTCGATGCTGCCGCCGTGGGTGTGGCTGGGCATCTGGCTGGCGGTCAGTATCACGGAAGCTTCGCCACCCGTGGCTCCCACTGCGTACAGGCCTTCGCTGCTGGCCAGCAGGAATTTTCCCGCGATCCGCTCCCAGTACGTCCCCGGAAACAGCGTCTCCGGGTTCGCGTTCTCCGTCACGGACATGTAGATACTGCCCACCGGATAGATGGCGTCAATGGTCAGCACACTGGGCAGCAGCGGCGTCACCACGCTCTTGATGATGTCCGCCAGCGCCTTGTCGCCCACTTTCAGCGCCCCGGCGATGCTCACATCCCCGGCAAACTCCGCGTCCCACTCGCAGTGCAGGCAGTCCGTCTGCGCGTAGCTGCCGAAGGACGCGCCCTTGCCGCCACCTTTCAGGTGGAATGTCACCGACTTGGTGGGCACCGCCCTGGTATACGTGACGCTGTTGCCCACCTTGTCCGTGGCCGTCAGGCGCACCGTGTAGCTCTGCATGGTGGAGATGTCGGCGCTCCCCGTCACCATGCCCGTCACGCCGCTTTGCAGCGCCACCTCCGCACCGTAGTCCGCCGCGTTCAACGCCTTATAGGCCGCCGTCAGCGTCACGGTGTTCTCCCCGTTCAGCCCGGTGCAGCCCGCCGTGGCCCTGGCCGCGATATGTACGCCGTCATCCGCCACCAGCAGCGCGTCGTCGCAGCGGTAGACGCTGGCCTCCGTGATGGTAGGCGGCGCATAGGCCAGCGCCTCCACCTCCACCGTCTCCGTGGTGGTGTTGCCCCGGCTGTCCGTCACCATGCACCGCACCGTGGCCGCCGTGCCGGTCAGCGCCTTTGTGGTAGCGGTGTTGTCCACCGCCGCCACTGTCTCCCCCTCGTACTGCACCGAGAAGCCCACAATGGTGGCATTGAAGTTCCCGCTGGCCTTGCTGGGGTCAAAGGTGATCTTCACCTTGGAATATCCCACCACCCAGGCATTGATGCCGGGAATCAGGCTGTTGTCCCGCTCTGCGCTGATCCACCCATCCGTCACCGTGGGGGCCGCCCCATCCGGAGGATACAGCGTCAGCCGCGCCATGGCCGTTCCCTTGTTTGTGCTGCCGTAGTAGGTGATGCAGGTGATGGTGCAGGCCGCGCCGCTGGTGGTCACCTTGTCGATCAGGCTGGTGGGCGGCGTCCACTCGCAGCTGGCCCCCACCCCAGTGGCGATGGTGCCGGTCTCCCCGCCCACCGTGTACGTCACCTTGTGGGTATAGCGGCTGTCGCCCCGGTTGGTATAGATGGTCACCTTCTCCCCCAGCTTTGCCCCGTTCTTGCTCAGTGTCGGGGTAGACGCTCCCGCCGTAGGCCCTGTGGTGCCGCCTCCGCCGCTGCTGCCGCTGGAATAGGAACCGATGCTGGTGGTATACGTCAGCGTCTTGCCGCCGCGGGGCGCGTTGGTGCCCAGGGTAATGGAAATGCTGACGCTGCTGGCGGTGGTACTGCTGGCCACATAGAAACTGGCGCTGTACGCGCCGCTGTTCCAGCGATCCGGCGAATTCTCCTTCAGCCGCTTCTTCGTCCCGTTTACCGTCACGTCGATATAATAGCCGAAGTAACTGCCGCCGCTGCATCCGCCCAGTGACACCGTCACATAACCGGAATATGACGTGCTGCCCGAACTTACGCGGTAGATGTTATCGGAGATGTTGACCGTAAGTGTCGGCCCGCTTCCCCAGCTGTAGCTGCTCATGAATTACCTCCTGTCCAACGGAACGAAAGCCCGTTGCCGTCGTCTATCACCCAGTTGGGAAACGTCACCGTCCCCGTGTGGATGCCTGTCACATACAGCGCATCGTTGGCGAAATACGCCACCTCGCCGCCGTTCACGTAGAAGGACAGCTTCTTCGTCGTCCAGATGCTCATATTCTGGCTCCGGTCGATCTCCTCGTACTCCTTGCCGCCTACCGTCTCCTTCACGCCGGTCACCTGAATGTCCTGGCCGATGGCGATACCGATAATGGGCGTCAGCCCCTCATAGCCCACCACGCCCTGGCGGATGTAGCCATTGGTGGCAGCAATGAAGTTGTTCACGATCTCGCTGCGTGTGCTGATCTCCTGCTCCAGTCCCGCCGCTGTGGCCGTGATGGTGTTCTCCATGTTCTCCTGGAAGGTGCCGAAGTCCGAAATGGCCACATATTCGCTCCGCAGCGTCTGCTCCACCTTCTCGATGGTCTGGCGCACTTCGTTGGCGTTCTTGATGATGAGGGATTTCAAATCCGCCTGGGTCTGCTGCATCTCCTCCCGGGTGGCCCCGCCCAGGGCCGCCGCCGTCTCCTGGGAAAAATTCTCCGCCGTCAGGTTGTTCAGGCTGCTGTTCAGCGTGTCCACCAGCCGGTAGAGATACCGCCGCACGTCCTGTAGCTGCTGGGCCTTGTCCCCCTGCAGCATGGGTGGAGAGGGAATCACTACCATCCGACATCACTCCCCAGCTCCAGAATCTTGGCAATGGAGAACACCCGCACAACACCCTTGCCCTCCAACCGCAGCTTCATGTGGTCGCACCGCCGGGGGATCACCGGCACCGTAAACGTCCCCGTCCCTCTCCGGCGCACCGTCCCGGCATGCTCCCACCTGCCATCTGAATCATACTGGCAGTAGAGCCGCAGCTCTCCGCCGTTCTCGACCTGCAGCCGGATGTTGTACCGGCTCAGATACTTCTTGTCCGGGTACTCATACCCGATCACGCCGCTCTCCGCCATCCACTCCAGATCCGTCTCCGGCGTTCCCTGAGTCCCCAGCACACACATGAGCTTCTTCGTGTCCGCGTCGATGTAGTAGAGGTCGTCGTTCATGGCGGCAAAGCACATGGCGTGGGTGTTGTCCTCCCGGTGCCACATGCCCTTCCCCGCGTCGTAGCAGAACAGGTGCCATGCCCCGCCGCTGTCCTTCATGGACAGGTAGTACTTCCCGTTGAAGCTGCCGCCCACGGCCCCGGAATACCGCTCCTCGCCCAGTGCCGCTCCCATCGAGGTGGGGAAGCTCCCGTCATAGGCGCACACGTCCGTCCGGGACTTGTAGAACAGCACCTCGTTCACCACGCACAGGCTGCGGAAGCTGCCTCTCTGCACACCCCGGCCCACCGTCTCCGTCACCTGGTGGGCGCCCACGGCGCTGATGGCCACCCGGTGGATCACATTCTCCTTGAAGAACGTAGGATAGCCCAGGTAGTTGGCGCACCCCGTCCACGCCCCATCTGAACCCACAGAAGCGGCCCAGGCGTCCGTGGAGATACCGGCGTATACCCGCCAGTTGCGGAAGTCGCCCAGCTTGCAGCAGTACAGCTCGTTCACGGCCTTGCCGTCCACCATGCCGTACTTGCAGCCCCAGATACGGTTCTGGGCCTCGCACACATAGTCCATGTCCGGCACCGCCCGCTTTACCGTCACGGTGCCCTCCGTCTGCTCATAGGTCAGGTCGATCAGGCCCACCACCACGATATAGTCCTCATCCTTGGCATAGATGATCTTCGTGCCGTTCAGCTCCTCAAATTGGGCCTGCACCACGTCGCTGTCGCCGCCATAGGCCGCGCCGCTGATCTCCACGCCGTCCCCCTCCTGGAAGGGCTTGCCGATGCCCACCGCCTGGATCTTGGTGTACACCGTCGCCACGCCGATCCACATCTCGCTGCTCTCGCTCCACATCATCAGGCTGTGGGGCGTCTGCGTGGTGTCGATCCAGTATTCGCCGCCCTTGGGCTCCTCCGGCTTGGTGGCGGACACCTTGCTCAGGGGGCTGCCGTCCGCGCCGCACAGAAGATACGTCACCGTGCCGCTGCTCTCGTAGCTCGCTTCCAGACTGCCGAAGTCCGTCAGGTCTTTTGTGTTCAGATACTTCTTATCCGGCCAGATCAGCAGGTACGCGCCCATGCTCACCAGCTGCTTTTCGCCCTCCGTCAGCGTCAGGCCCACAATCTCTGCCCCGTTGTAGTAGAGCTTCCCGCCGTCCGCCCACGCCATAGCGTCCTTGGCCAAAATCCCCTGGGGCGTCTCCATCTGCCGTACCACGCCGCGCCTTGCGCGGCTCTGCAGCAGCGGATAGCCGTCCGAGGACATATTCTTCATGTCATAAAAGGCATTGGCCGCAATGCTCCTGTTGTGGTCATAGCCTGCAAAGGTCGAGATCATCTCCCGGCTCTGCCCCTGTTCTGTCAGTGTGGGAAACTGCATTGCCGCCCCTCCTTACCAGTATTTCACGCTTGCGCCCACGCTCTCGTGGGTGCGGTTGTACCAGTTGCGATACTCCCCATACGCCGTCATAAACAGCGTGATAGAGTTGTTGTACTTGCCCAACTCCCCGTTCAGCCGATCCACCTGGGCCGCCAGATACAGGGGGTACATCCTGTCATAGGGTGTCGGCGCCGTCAGCTGGGCTTCCACGTCGTCCCCCAGCACAGGGATTTCCGCCGTCTCGCCGCCCCGGTAACACCGCACGATCTCCCTTGTCACCATAGCCTCCAGCTCGTTCAGCCAGCCGATCTTATCCTCCTGGGTGAACACATTGGGCTTCTCTCTGTCCAGCGCCTCCAGCGCCTGCATGATGGTCATGCCCCATCCCTCCTTTTGAAGAAAGGGGGCACACCGGCCCCCTTGTTTTCTCACATATCGCCGCCCTGCATGCTCCGGCGGATGGCCTCCTGCTGATAGCGGTACGCCTCCCGCTTCTGCTTTTCGCTCAGGCGCAGCACCTCTGCCACGCACTCCGGCACTTCCACTTCCTCACCTCTGCGGATCAGGAAGCTTCTGCCGTTCACGGCCACATACTGCTCCGTGTCGCCGTTTTCCAGCAGCGGCAGCAGCACCTTCACCATCTTCTCCTTCTTGGGCTTTTCCGCCTTCTTGGGAGGCTCCGGCGCGGTCTGAGGGGTGTCCTGTGCGGTCTGTGCAGTCTGGGCGGTGTTCAGGTTTTCATTATCCATGTTGTTCTCCTTTCTTCTGCGGCGGGGGAGCGTATCCCCCGCCGCGCAGTATGTCAGTTGGCGTCCACGGTGCCGCTCCACTCATCGGAAACGGATTCGATACGCACCATATTCTGCTCCAGCAGGATCTTGGCGGTAAGGATGCCCTTCCAGCCCACGGTGGAGCGCTGGTTCAGGGGATCTTCACCGGCGCCGAGAGGCTTGACGATGGTCTGGAGGCCGCCGCCCGTCACCTCGGTCACACCGTAGGCATTCTTGCCCAGCACCAGCGTGGAGAACACGCCGTAGTAGGTGGCGGGATCACTGCCGCTGCCCGCGGACTTCTGGGGACAGTCGCTGTCCTTCCATACCTTGGCCTCGGTGGATTCCACGAAGCGCACACCGGCCACCTTGCCGATCTCGCCGGTAAACAGGTTCTCCGGCTGGGCATACTTGTGGGCGTCGATCCACTCAGGGTCACGCTGCAGGTCGTAGGCCACATAGGGGTGGATGATCGCCACATAGTCGCCGTTGAAGGTCGGCACGTTGTTCTTCTTCAGGGTGGCAACGGCCTTCTGGATCATCTTCACGGTCAGCTGGCTGGTGGTGTTCATGTTCTTGCGCAGGGTCACGGCGGTCTCGGTGCCGCTGGCCACGGTGGGGCAGAACAGCACGTTGTTGCCGGCAGACAGCTGATTGCGCACCACGGTATCCATGGTCACGCCCGCCTGTGCGCCCAGCAGCTGGGTGGCCTCCACGATCACATTGTCAATGGCGATCAGATCCAGCACGTCGGACACACGCACGAAGTAGCCGTACTGCGCCACGGTGGCGGTCAGGCTGGTCACGTCCAGCGCACCGCCGTTGGGGGTCACACCTTCCGTCAGGGCGGTCAGCGCCTTGGGCAGCTGGTTAAACTTGCGGAACTCAATGGTCTTACCGCTGCCCTTGGGGATGTCGCGCTTCTGGCCGAACTGGCTATGCACCAGATTGGGGCCTGCCTCACGCAGCAGCACCTTGTCATAGAAGGTTTTCATTTCCGCCGACAGGTTGTTGCCGGTGGAGTTGGAGCCGGTGGTGTTGGTCACATCAGCAAACAGCTGCATGTCCAGCGCCATCATAAAAAAGTCTTTAACGGTTTTCATAAATCTCCCTTCCGGAGAGGTCAGAAGCAGATCTTCTCGCCCCTCCTTGCACGTTGGATGAGATCATCCATATCCTTGTCGGAGAGCTTCGACACGTCGCTCTTCATGGTCACACCGGCGCCCGCACCGTTTTCCGTGGGGCGCTGGCCCTGTGCCTGGATCTTGGCCGCCAGCTTCCGCTCCGTCTCCTGAGCGGTGTACTGCATGGCCTGCGGGATCAGCTGGTCGTGGTACAGACCCCAATAGGCGCCCTCCACGCTGGCCCCGTTCATCAACGCATTGAAGAACTGCGGGTTCCCCAGCTCCTTCTCCAGATCCAGTCCCGGATACTTCTGCGCGATGGCCTGCGCCTCCTGCGACCATTTGGCGATGTTCTGCTCCATCCGCTGGCGGCTCTCCCGTTCGGCCAGCTGCTCCTTCAGCTGCTGGTTCTCCCGCTCCGTCTTGCGGATGGCTTTCACCTGATCCACGCTGATGCCCAGACGCTCCGCCTCCTCCTGATAGAAGGCGTTGTCCTCCTCGATGGCAGCAGACAGCGCCTTGATATCGGCAGCGTCCACGCCATAGCGCTGGGACAGCATCTGCATCACCGGCTGCATGGCGCGGAATTTCTCCGCGTCAGCACTGGGGCCTTTCAGCCGCCGCGTCACCGTGTCCTGTACCCGCTTGGCATACACGTCCTTGAACTCGCCCTTAATGAGCGCGTCAAATTCCTTGCCAAGATCTCTTGCAGGCTCTGCCTGCTGCTGCGCCCCGGCGTCGGGTGCATTCTGTTCAGCCTGCTGGCCAGTACCAGCCGCCGCGCCCGCGGTGCCCGCTGCTGTGCCGCCGTCCCCCTCTGCGAACAGCTGGAGATCGAGCCAACGGTACATATTTTTCATGGTATCCTCCTGCCCGTAGGTGGGCGAAACCGTAATCTGCCCGTCAGGTGGGCGAATCCATCATTAAGGCTCACGCCTGAATGTCACATACTCCGGATAATGGTGCGCCAGCAGCGCAAATCCCGTCTCCACCGTCCGCAGCGCCACAGCCGCCTCCCCCGCCGCGTCCTGCCGGGGACACAGCGTCACCGTGGCGTCGCCCCTGTCCACGTCTGTCCGTGGCTTTTTTCGGAGCTTGCCCTGCTCATAGAGGTCAAGGGCCGTCTGCGCCGCCGTATAGCACAGGATGGTGGCCGCCGCACACACCACATCATGCCCCGCCTCGGCCTGTCCCGCGTGGCCGGTCATCCGCAGCACATAGGTGTCGCCACACCGGGAAAATTCTACCCGTACCATGGCTTACACCGGCGCGGCACGGTCTGCCGCTTCCTTTCTGGCGTTGGCGGTCACGCTGCTCTCGCCGCCGCTGTTGCCGGTATCGGGAACGCTGCCCGGCATGGGCTGCTGTGTACCCTGCGCACCGCCCAGCAGCTGCATGGCGTAGTTGGTGCCCAGCTTCATATCCACCAGCTGGGCCATAGCCACCGCCTGCTGCTGTGCCATCATCAGACGCTGATACAGCGTCCCGTTGGTGCTGATGCGCTGCATGATCTGCTCCTTGCCGTCAAAGTCCATCATCTCCAGACACGCCAGCGCCTGGTCGGTCATCTGGGGATTGAAGAACCCCGCCCCGAAGAATTGCAGCGCCAGCTCGTTCTGGCTCAGCTTGCTGTAAGGACTGGCCTTTTCCGCCGTGATCTCAATGTCGAACACCGGCAGCCGGTAGCCCATATCCACGCCCATCTCCATGCCCTGATACACAGGCTTGATTCCGGCGTTGGTGTAGCTGACGAAATCCTCCCGACCGTTCTCGCCCAGAATACGGAACTGACGGGGCAGGTCATAGAACTGGCGGATCAGCTCCACCACCAGCTCCACTACCTCACGGAAGGCACGGTAGGCCGCCTTGTTGCCGTCCCGGCTCAGCTTGCTGCCCGCCTCCTGCATGGCCGCAATGGCGCTGGCCGCCGTCACGCCGGAGGTAGAGCCGCCGGTGGACACGTCCCGGTTGCCGGTGGTCTCCTTCAGCTCGTCCACCTTTCTGTCCAGCACGTTCAGATAGATGCTGTTGAGCACCTTGCCCACCACCGGCAGGATGCTGTCCTGCCCCAGATTGCCGTCGGTATGCACGAAATCCTTCGTCATGTCGGCATATTCCTGCTCATTCACAGAGCCGTCGGAGCGGACGAAGTACCGGGGCTTGGCATTGGACAGCATATTCTGCATCACCGCCTGATCCCCGCGGTCGATGTACTCCTGGGCACCCTTGCCAATGTCGATATAGCCAAAACCGCAGGGCGTCCCCTTCACACGGAACATGGGGTCGAACACGAAGGGATATTTCCCGTGGTCATACCAGCCCTCGCCGTTCTCGTTCTCCGTGGCGTACAGCACCGTATCCCCCACGAATTTGCAGTAGTGCAGCACCGTCTTGCCGCCAGTCTTTTTCTTGTAATACCAGTCCACCACCACGCTTTTCTCCGTGGTGTCCACAGTGTCGTCGTACACATACTTGCTGATATCCAGCCCGTTGCCGCCCAGCTTGCCCGACAGCTCAGGGTACGCCTGCTCCAAAGCGGCGTTGTCCTCCAGCTTCACATGGAACACGTTGGCGCTGTTCTGGATCTTGGTGACACCCGGCTCCCAGAAGAGATTCAGAATGTCCACCGGCTCCACGGCAATGTCGCCCAGCCCACCCAGCTTGCTGCCGTCCCAGAACACACCGTAGATGGCCGTGCCGCCGATGATCTTATCCCACCAGCCTTCGGAGTAGGTAGCCTCAAAGCCCGCCTGCTCCAGCACCACCGGCACGATGGCCGACAGCTGCCGCGCCTCCTTCACATCCCCCGGCTCACGGGGCAGAATGTTGGGGGCGGGGAAGTTGTCCATGGCGTCGGCGTGCTTGTTGGCGATAGAGTTCAGCAGCCACGCGCTCACAGGCTCCACCTGCTGCTTTTTGCTGCCCTGCCGCAGACACTCCCAGTGCCGCAGCCGATACCACTCCTCATTGTCGATCACCCGCTGCTCCAGATTGGCCTTACCCTGCTTGTACTTCCGCAGGGTCTGAGCCGCTTCCCGCAGCTGCTCCACACCAATGCCGATCCGCACCGGCGTGTTTTCCGTTGTCATGACTTCTTTTTCTTCCATCATTCGATCTCCTCGACCTGCATCGGTATGAACTCCGGCGCGCTCAGTACATCCTCCTTGGGAATGTCCAGCGCCGTATACATGGGATTGTCCAGATAGGGGTCGCGCTTGGGCGCCAGCCTTGGCTTGATAGGCCGCGCCATGCACATGTACCGGGTCTCATCGGCAATGTGATCCTCGCCGTCGGTGTCCACGTCCTCCACGGCGTGTTCGTCATATTGCAGCCCCGGCAGCGTCCGGATGAACGCCTTGCAGCCACGGAACACATACATCATGGCCTTGCCCGCCTCATCAAAGGCCAGCCGGTAATGCACCTGCATCCACCCCGGCAGCCGCTTGTTGTCGGCCTTGGCGAAGTACACCCTGTGCCGCGCCGCCGTCTCGGCGATGCTCTCGCCGCTCTCGGCGTCCCAGATGGCCGGGTCGGCCACACCCTGTATCTGCTTGCCCTTCAGCCACCGGTGTTCCGTCTCCACCCGATGGATCTCCGCAAACACCTTGTCCGGTGTCCACTTCACGCCGGTATTCGCTTCTCTGGTGCAGCCGTACAGCTCCAGAATGCGGTACAGCGTCCCGTCGTAGTCCACGGCCCACCACCCGCAGGAGAAGGGCCGTGCATAGCCCCAGTCGAAGCTCCGGTAGATGGTCCACTCTGGCGGCACCTCGAAGGGATCTATCACATGGGTAAAGCGGCGGTCGGCGTAGTGGTCAGGATCGTCGGCGAACTCCTCAAAGAACTGTCCCTCGAATACGTTCCAGTCGCCCTCCAGCCACGCCTTACGCAGCTTCTCCGGCAGGGCCTCCAGCTGCTGGATATAGTCCGGCTGTGCCGCCATCAGCGCCTTGTTGTCGGTGACACGGCTCTGGATGAACACATAGTCCTCCGGCCTTTCACCGCTCTCAAACCGCCGGTCGATGAACAGCCGCTTGATGTACTGGTGTCCCTGCCCTCCGGGGTTGCAGGTGTAGTACACCCGCTTGGGAAAATCGTTGACGCCGCGCAGACAGGCGGTGATGGTTTTCATCTGGTACTCGGAGAGTTGCGTCGCCTCGTCCAGAAAGATCACGTCATACTCCGTGCCTTGCAGCCGGTCAAGGTCGCCGTCCTTGGCGCAGTAGGCGAAATTGATGGTGCTGCCGTTAGAAAAGGCCAGTATCTTGTCCTTGTCGTTATACCGTGCCACCCCCAGCAGCTCCGTCCGTAGCTGCCGGATGTGGTTATTCATCAGTTCGGGGTAGGTGCGCCGCACGATCAGCAGCTTGATACCGGGATACCGCGCCGCCAGCAGCTTGGCCTTGGTGCGCACGGCCCAGCTCTTGCCGCCGCCACGGGCACCGCCGAAGCCGATATGCTTTGCTCTGGCCCGCAGAAATACCGCCTGCCGCTCGTTGGGCCGCTGTATCACAAGCTGTCTCATTGGCTGAACTCCTCCAGTTCCGCATCCATGGTCAGCTGGGCGGCATTGCTGTCCGCAGCGTCCTTGACCGCCGTCCACTTGTCGATCAGCGTACCCAGCGCCGTGGTGATCTGGGCAGGCGTGGCCTCTGCCAGCTTGTCGGGGTCGTTCAGCGCTGCCAGCCCCTTTCCGATGATCTCACACACCGTTTTCCGCTGGCTCTCCATGTAGGCCAGAATGTCCGTTGTGTTCTCCATTTTTTTCTGAATGCACAGTTCTGCAATGTCTGCATTTTCCTGCACAAGTTTCTTCACCGTGTTCAGGGAGCAGCCGTTGATCTTCGCCGTAGCGTTGTAGCTGCCAAGCTGCACATAGTCGGCCAGTATTTTCTTTTTCTGCCGGTCTGTCAGCCTTGCCGCCACAGTACACCACCCCTCCATACAAAATCCTGTTTTGACGCGCCCGTCTCCCACCGCTGACGTTTGCCGTCGGCGCGTCCTACCCTCGCGGCGTTTTCCCGCGCACACCATCTGCCATATGGCAGCTTTGTCCCGCCCTACAGCGGTCAGGCGCTTTTTACGGCAGCGCCTGTGCCGTCCTGTATACCATGTTACCAAACCCCGAACAGCAATTTCTATCCCACCACTTTCACGCAAAAAAAGAGGGGCGATTGCCCCTCTTTTCATGTCATGATCTCCTCCGGCCGGAATGCTTCCCGCACCACACCGAACGGCAGCTGTGTCTCCACCACGGCATAGCGGCCCTTGGGGTGGACGTATACCACCGTCCCCACCCGCACCTTATGCCGCGGCCCGTCTGAGCTGCCATAGGGTTCTGCGGGCAGCGTCATGAATCTGGCCCGCACCCTGTCTCCTTTTTTCATGTGTCCTCCTCCCGATACTTCGCGTCCAGCGCGGCGCATATCTCGCAGCGCCAGTAATCCCCGCAGCAGAACAGCTCCATCTGCAAGGCGTAGTCCTGCCGCTTCTGGTAAAAGGTCTGGTTCTGCCCGCCGGGGGTCAGCCCCTCGCACACGATCCTGTCTCTGCCGTTGTCCGTCACATAGTAGGGGCACACCACATATACCTGCCGATAGCTCCCGCTTGCCATGCGCCCCACCTGCCTTTCCTGTTTCGCCCCACGGCCTGTCTACAGATCCATCTTCTCCGCCAGATTAAACCGCAGCGCGGTCACGATCTCATCTCTTGTCATATGCTTTCTCCTTTCTCCAACCCATCCAGCGCCGCCGCCAGTGCATCCGCATGCTCCAGCGTCCGCTCCAGCCGGTAAGTGTTCAGGGCGCTCTCCGTTTCCTTATAGCGCCGTGCGGCATTATCCCAGCACTTCCGCTGGAACTGATACGCACCCTCGGCCCCATCCAGTGCCGCCATCAGCTGCTTCTTCATGGCGCTGGCGTCGTCGCGGGAGAACACGCGGGACTTAAAGCCCCAGTACAGGGCACGCAGGGCGATGTACTCCGTCACTTCCCGCCACGTCAGCCCCGTGGGCATCGGCTCCCCCTGCATGGCGGCTCGTTCCACTCTGGATACCTCCGCCATCACCGCGCCTCCTTCGGAAGCGACAGATACCAGCACAGTTCCGCCACCGCCGCGTCATACCCGTGGCATACGGTGGCGCGGTAGCCCTGATGCGTCAGTTCCGTCACCCACCAGCGTTGGGCGTCCGACGCCCTGCCGCTGGGTGTTTTCATCTCGATGTACAGGCCGTAGTAGCCATTCCGCGCCACCGGCAGACACAGGTCGGGGACGCCCTTCTTCACGCCCATGGCCTTGTCGGCGGCCACCTCCGCCGCGCCGCCGGTGGTCTCATTCTTTATGTGGTGCAGCAGTGCCAGCTCCGGCCACCGCTCCCGTATCGAGGGCTGCCGCGCCCACTTCATAACCGCCTGCTGGTGCTGTCTCTCTGATGCCATCGTTACCTTCTCCCTCCGTTCATCAGCCTGTTCAATATCTGGCTGGCCTGCCCTTTCGTCAGGCCCTCCGTGTCAAAGCCCTTGCAGCGCCGTCGGATCATGGTCAGCTGCTTGTCCGTGGCGGGATTCTTCCCCCAGCGCTTCACCTCCTGCGTGTCCCAAATGTAAGCCTGTTCCTTTCGGCGGTTACAAAGCCATACATAGCAGCTGTCCAGCGCACTCTGCATGGGCCGCTTGTCCGACGTCATATCCCCCAGCGTGATACGGGTCATGCCCAGCTCATCCTGGGGCGACAGCACCAACCGCTCATGTCCCAGCAGCGACAGCACCATCGACCCGTCCGGCAGCTTGAACCAGTTCACGTCATGGGTCTGGTACTTCTGCTCCTTGGCCCACAGGTCTACGATCTCCACGTTCCGGATCCAGCTCTCTGGGCAGTCCGAAGCCGCCACCGCCTTCATGGGCAGCTCAAACAGCAGCCCCTCCAGCTCGTTCTGCTTCTTCTTCGGCACGTTGGTCATGTCAATGCCCAGCAGAGACGGAGCCGTGCAGATGGACGCCCGCCCCGTAATGCCCACGCAGTCGATCAGCGTCAGCCGCTCCTTGCCGGGATAGAGCCGCAAGCCCCGCCCCACCATCTGGCTATACAGGCTGTCAGACTGGGTAGGCCGCGCAATAATGACCGTCTCCACCCGTGGAATATCCGTCCCTTCGGTGAACACCATGCAGTTGACGATGCAGGGAATTTCTCCCGCCGTGAACCGCTCGATGATGGCGGCTCTGTCCTTTGTCTCGCCTGTCACCACCACAGCGCCGGGTATCTTCGCCGCGATCTCGTTGGCATGGTTCACGCTGACGGCGAAGATCAGCGTGGCGCCCTTGGCGTATTTTTCGTAAGCCTCGGCAATGGCGTCCGCCGTGCCCTCCATGGCTTCGTCCAGCTCTCCCGGCGCGTAGTCTCCGGCGCGGGTGTGTACGGCGCTCAGATCATAACCGATATCCACCCGCATGCAGTAGATGTCGCACAGATAGCCGTTCTGGATGCCAAACCGCAGGTCACGGGCAAAGATGATATCTGAGAACACCGTGTCCAGCCGCACCTTGTCGCCCCGGTTGGGGGTGGCGGTAAAGCCCAGTGTCAGCCGTGGCTTGAAGTAGTCCAGTATTTTCCGGTAGGTGTTGGCCGCCGCGTGGTGGGCTTCGTCCACGATGATGGTGTCAAAGGCGTCCGGCGAAAACTGTTCCAGCCGCCGCACCATCGTCTGTACGCTGGCGCTCACCACCTCCTCGCCGTGGCTGTGCTCTCCCGCCCGCTCCACGCCGTAGCTGCAATCGTAGTATTTCATCGGCTGCCGCACCAGCTCCTCCCGGTGGGAAAGGATCAGGTTGCGGCCCTGCCGTGGAATGTTGGCAAACGTCACCGTCTTGCCCAGCCCCGTGGCCATCTGGCACAGATACGACCCCGGCGGCTGCGCTTCTATGGTCTTGATGCACTCGCGCTGATAATCGCGCAGTTCCATATCACGCCTCCTATTTATATATGTGTGGCTGTGGGGTGCTGTGGGGAACATATCCCCACGCTCAAACCGTTGGTAGCAAGGGCTTTGCGGCTATCGTGGGGGTGTGGGGCTACAATTTGCAATTTTTTATTTGCTTTCGTGTGTATTGTATATATTCACCAAATATACATACCGTACATACACACAGCCCCTTATAGGGTGTGTATGTATCCCCCACATCCCCACGCCTTTCAAAAACAGCCCGCAAACCGTTGGTAGCAAAGGCTTTGCGGGTGTGGGGGCATATCCCCACGCTGCCCCACATTTACAGTGGTAATTCGTCTATTTCTTCCGATTCTACCTCAATATCAGGCAAAATCAGGCAAAAGCACTCCGTCGGCACGCCGTTGATCCGGCGGGCCTTGGTGTTATTCTTGGCTCTTGTCTCGATCAGGCACTTCTGCTTCAGCCATGATACCGTCGCGCCCACGGAGTAGCCCGCGTCCTGCAAGACCCGTTCAAACACCGACCGGATGATATAGGCCCGATACCCCTCCAGCGCACCCAGCACGTCCATAGTCTCCGACTTGCCGATCAGCTTGTTGGAGTTCTGCGTCACCCAGTCGCACAGGTACTTATAGGCCCGTTCACCGGCGGACACCGCCGCCTTTGACGCCAGAAACTCCGATATCTGCTCCACGGTGATGGGCTGCTCCGCCCCGTCGAAGATCCAGCGGCAGGCCAACTCATCCCCCAGCACCACCGCTGCGGCCGCCATAGCCTGCTTCTCCGTGGTATCCTGGGCCGACAGCGCCCGGAACAGCTCCTGATACCGCTCCGTGATCTCCTGCGGCACATCGTCCCCGGCGGCATACAGCTTCTCCACGAATGCCTTTCCCGCGTGGCCGAAGTTCCGCTTCACCGCGCCGGATACCCGCATGCCGTCCCGGATCACCACCCGGTCGGCCTTGCACTCAATGTCAATGACACGGTTTACCGCACCGGCGCCGGACGCCTGCCCCGTCAGAGGGCTTTCCCCCGTGGTCAGGATGCAGTTGTGCCATGTGGGCGTCTTGTCTACGCCGCCGGCGTGGTTGCCCCTCGTGCGGCCCACGCCCTGCGCCAGCCGGTATACGTCGAAGTTCGTCCGCCCCTTTGCGTCCTTTGCCAGCTGAAGCTCATCCAGACACAGCGGCAGGTTGTTCAGGAACGCGGCGGTTTTCTCCATGCCCACCACCGTCCCGTCAAAGGTCTTGACGTAGCTGCCCACGGACGGGTCGCCCCACACGCTGGCGGCCACCATCAGGGCCACCGTCTTGCCGGTGCCGCTATCCACGCCCCACAGGTGTACGAAGAAGGGCAGGCATCCCAGCGGCTGCAACAGCGGTGCGGCAAAGGACGCCGCCAGCACGATCTTGGCCGTTACCGACATGCCCCTGACCTCCGCCGCCATCTCCTTCCACTTGGCAAAGCTGCCCCGCTCATGCACCGTTTGGAACATGGCGGCAAAGTTGGCGTCGCCGTCAAAGATCAGGCCCTCCACATAGGGGGAAAAGCCCTCGCCCGCGATATAGCCGAACCGCCCAATGCTTTTCCGCTCCGGTATCAGCTCATAGTTCAGGTTTTCCAAGTCGCCGATGTACTTCACGAAGGATTTGGCCGTTTCGCTGTTCACCGCAATGCCGATCCCCGCCAGCTCCGTCACCTTGTTGGCGCTGGCCAGCGTCCGCTTCTCTACGATGCACCTGCGCCACACAGTGCCCTTCCGGAAGGCCAGCCGCAGCTTTTCCTCGCCGGTGTCGATGTTCACCAGCCGCTCCACCGGCATCACCGGATGGGGACACGCCACGCACTCCACGCCGCCGTAGGTGCGCCGTATCCCGCCGTCGTCGGCTTCCCAGTCTCCGGCGTTCAGCTCCAGCGGCTGCCCGTCAAACCGCGTGGGATTGTCACCCACATAAATAGTCCCTCCGGCGCTGCTGGCCTTTACCGCCTTGTTGTACTCCCGGTACATCAGCTTTAATTGCCGGAAACCCAGTGAAGCGGCATACCGCGACATGGCTTCTATCATCCGCTGGTGGACAAACGGATTCTTTGCATACTCCGCCAGCTCCTCATAGGGCGCTGTGGTATACAGAAAATCATCCAGCGTATAGTGCCAGTTTGGCACGATCTCTTTTTTATCCAATTCCAGCCTCCAATAATTCATCCAGCCGTGCTTCCAGTCCCGGCAGCGCCTTCAAGGCGTCCGGATATAGGGGGTGTACCCAGATGGTGCCGTCCTCACGCAGCACCGGCGGGAAGTATTTCACCGTGTCCCAGCACTGCCGGTATTCCTCCGCCAGCGCCTGATACTCCGCGCCGCGCCGTGCTTTCTCCGCTGCCTCGGCGCGGCGCTTTTCCAGCAGCGCGGACGTTTTCTTCCTGTCCGGCGCTTCATAGGTCAGGTGCAGTCCAAAGTCGTTGTCCAGCCGCAAGACCGCCTGCTGAAAGGTCAGGTCGAACAGCTTCATCACAAAGTCAATGACCGACCCGCCGGCATTGCACCCAAAGCAGTGCCAGCCCCGATCCTCCGGATAGAGCTTCAGGCTTCCGTGGTTGTCCGAATGGAACGGACACTTGATAAATCCGTTCCGATCCGGGGTAAAACCGTAAAGTTCCGCAACCTCCCGCATGGTCAGCTGCTGCCTGATCTGCCTGCCAGCGTCAGAAAGGCAGATCCTCTTCATCCTCGACCTCGCCCCACTCGTTGGCGGACACGTTCACGCCGCCCCCGGCGCTCTTGTAGCCGCCGGAAGAAGAACCATCCTTCGGGCCGCAGAAGTGGGCCTTGTCCACCGTCAGCTTGACCGCCGACCGCTTGTTGCCCTCCTTGTCCGTATATTCCTCGGTCTCCAGCGCACCCTCCACAATGATCTCCTTGCCCTTGTGGAAGTATTTTCCGATCATCTCACCCAGACCGCGCCATGCCGTACAGGCGAGAAACAGCTTCTTTTCATGCTCCTTGTATGTTTCACTCCACGCCACACGGAAGGAACACACCGCCACGCCGTTCTGCGTGGTGCGCATCTCAGGGTCAGCCACCAGCTGCCCCTGTACCATCGTCCTGTTCAGCATTCGCCCACCTCCCGGTAGTCCACAATGCCCCGCAGCTTTTTGGTCATGCGGCAGTAGGCGCACTTTTCGCAGCGGCGCGGGGCGATCCTGCCCTCCTTGATGGCCTGATACCGTGGGGCGCGATCCTCCACCTCCGCCAACTTGGCGGCCAGCTCTCCGTCAGGGATATACAGCGCCCCAATGTCCGGTGCGTCCTCCTTTGTGCCCACCGCCAGAATAAACGGCAGCATGTGGCCCTCGATGGCCTGATAGATAGCGCCCTGAATGTCGTAGCCGTAAGCCTGAACAAAGGGGACTTTCGCAAACTCCTCTTCCGACCACACATCCTTCATGTCCCGCATGGCCTTCTGATCCACCACAGCGCCGTCACACATGCCCAGCGCCGTCGCCGTATCCGGGAACCGCTCCACGATCCGGCGGCAGGTGCCGGCGTCCAACAGGCTGTCGATCTTTACCTTGAAGGGAACGCCCGCGATCTCGCCGGTCAGGATCACCTGCTTCTTGCCGGACATCAGCAGCATATACAGCTCGTCCGCCTCCATCCGGGCGATCACATTCTGCGCGTGGACGTATTCCGCCTTCAGGCCGCCGTCCCGTTTGAATATCTCCGGGTGCTGGGCCTGAAACACCGGCAGCTCACCGGAAAAATAAGCGTCGATATAGCCGCCCACCAGCAGCGCCGTGGAAGCGGCGGGGACGTATTCGCCCCGCACCTCCGCCAGCGCCGCCGCCTCGCAGCGGTCAAAAGCCTTGAACTGGGTAGAACCCATATAGGCCATGTTCATCTCAGGGGAGAAATAGTTCTCCGCAGTCACCATAGGCAGACCCATCACAGCACCTCCTCGGTCTCACCGGCATTCTCCGGTGTGTTCTCCGCCTCCGGCTGCTCCGCAGCGGCGGCTTCCTTGCGCTTCTGGGCGCAGGCGGCGCACAGGGATACGCCGTAATGCTTGGCGGTGTAGGCCGCCAGCCAGCAGGGGTCTTTGCCCATTGCCGCTTCAATGGCGCCGCCGCAATCCGCACAGGGCGGCACTACCTGCTCTTTCCTGACCCTCGGCTTAAAGGGCCGGATACGGATGCCGTCCGTAAACCCGCCATCCTGCGGATCACGCACCTTGTGGTCAATGTAAAGCTGGATCTGCTTGCCCACCAGCGTATCCGCCTTTGCGTCGCCAAACAGCTTACGCAGCGTTTTGCGGTTGGTGGAGTTGATAATGAGCGGCCTTACCTGCATAATGCCAGGGACACGCTCCTCCTTGAAAGAAAGCACATCCTTGTTTTCCTTGCCGCGCTGGAGCGTCACCATACCGTTCCACAGGGCATCAATGGTCAGCACCGGCTCCACATCATCGTCGATATCCTCGGCGCCGAGATATTCAGAATCACGCATCTGCCCCAGACGTTCGTCGCCGGTCAGCTTACGCAGATTATCTTTTGTCATCATAATTCAGTTACCTCCAATACATCGGAATCCGTCACACGGGTGGCGATCAGCTGCAAGCCCTTGGCCTTGCACTTGGCGTACAGCTTGTCGCGGCTCTCCTTGTCCAGCCGTTCCGCACCGTCGATCAGAATGATCTGAAGCTGTCCCGGCTTGCTGACCGTGATATCCACGCACAGCTCCAGCAGCTCACCGTCGGACAGGTTGGAAATGGGCAGGCCGTGGATCAGCGGCACACCGTTCTCTACCGTCAGCCCCTCAACGGGGATCGTTGCCGTTTCAAGGATCTTGGCGGGCAGTTCCCGCGCCAGTTCGATCTTCCGGGTCAATTCCTGCGACTGCTCCGTAAGTGCGTCCACCTCATGCTGCATGGCCCTCATGCGCTGGTACTCATTGAGGTGCTTGCGCATACGCTCCGCCGTATCCAGCTCCTGCTGTAAGGCGGAAGTATCTGCCGGGGCCGCCTCCGCATACTCGCTGGCCGTACCCATGTCCTTTTCCAGCTTGGCAACGGCGGTCTCATACTTGGCGTGAACAACGGCCGCACGATCCTCACGCCGGCGCTCCAGACTGCCCAGTTCCTCCTGCGCCGCGCTGATCTCTGCCCGAAGCCGCTCGATCTGTCCGGTCAGCTCAGAGCGCTCACGGGCCAGATCCCTGTCAATGGCAGCCAGCGCCACGTCCCGCTCACCGGCGATTCCGCGCATTTTCGCGTCATAGCTGTCCCGGAAGGTCTTGGCCCGCTCAATGCGGCTGTTCCGATCCTTCAGGCGCTCCAGCTCACGGTACTTTTCGCCGACGGGGTATCTGTCCCAGCGGTCAAAGTCGTAGCCGGACGGAATATCTCTGGCAATGTCGGCGATAAATGCCTGTTTGTTGCGAATGTCCCGGTTCAGGTTCTGGCGGGACTGGTAGTAAATGCCATTCTCCGCCTGAATATCCGCCAGCACTTCAAGGATGTGCTTCGAGTAGTCCACGCCCTGCGGGATCTCGCCGAACTGCTCCATGATCCAGTTGGTGTCCCACGGAAATTCGATCAGCGAGAGGATCACACGGTTTTTCTCCTGCCGGGAAAGCTGGGTGAACTCTACCGGGTTCAGCTGGAGCGGCGTGAAGATCTTCGACAGGAACTCCGCCGGCCGTGTCTGAAGCATGGAGCCGTCCCGCACCTTTACCGTTCCGGCAGACTTGGCGCTCATGGCCTTGCGGTCAACGGAAAGGCCGGTGTCCGTCTCGATGATGATCTCACCCTCGTCTGCGCCTTTATGTACGACATAATCCCGGTCAGAGCGGTTTGTCAGGGCATACCGAATGGAATCCAGCACCGAGGTTTTCCCGCTGCCCTTGGGGCCGGAAATCTCCACAGAGCCGCCATCCAGCGACATATCCCGGATACCGAACATGTTCTTGATAACGATTTTTGTTGTTTTCATTGACAAAACTCACTTTCTCCCCTATCATGGGGATGTATCAGATTGGCTTGTGCCAGTCCCGCCCCGACGGAGTGCCAGCTCCGCCGGGGCTTTTTTTACTTACATCATCACGACCACACGGCCATCGTCGATCATGTCCTTCAGCGCTTCCTCCAGATAGGCCTTGATGGTCTTGCGGGCTGCCAGCTTCCACATGCCGCCGTCCGCCTCGGTAAAGGTAATGCCCCGCTCGTCAATGCGGATCAGGAACAGGCCCTCCGGCTGCTCCACCTCTTGGAAGGTGCGGTAAGGCCGCAGCTTCACCAGCGGGCGGATGGTGCTGTTCTGCTGGAGTGCAACGCCCTTCTGCGTGACCACCGTCGTTGCTACGCCAATGTCGTTGTATGTGACCTGCGCGCCGCAGGTGATCTGGCTCAGCAGCGTCAGGGTGTAATCACGGTCGCCGCCATCCTGAAAACGGGTCTGCAAGGCCACAGCCGCCTTGTCAAAGGCCATCTTCACCTCGCCGTCCCAGCCGGGAACGTCCTTCGCCTGTGCCTCGTAGTAGAAAATACGCGCCTCCCGCAAATCCCACTGCGGATGGCCGAAGCAGGCCACGGTCATGTGATCCTTCACGGACAGGTACAGATTGTCCGCACTGCGATCACCACGGACGCCCTCCGTCCTGACCATCTGCACCAGCGCGTCCAGACTGTTCAGTTCCAGGCAGCCCTGATAGACCGCCTCCGGGATAATCTCATGCGCTTCGCCGTATTTGTCCACGGCGTAGGTGTGGCCCTCTTTGTCCACAATGAGCGGCTTGGCCAGTTCCTCGATCTTCTCAATGGCTTCCTTCAACATGGTTCTTTCTCCTTTTTTATTCAAAATTGACCAGCTTCAAGCGGGCCGGTGCTTCCTGTTCGCTGCCGT
>OGPK01000733.1_pt1 | contig 30653 bp, 32 predicted proteins | sample 1552921 | NCBI WGS metagenome assembly OGPK01 (sample SAMEA2580264, study PRJEB22360) | human gut metagenome | biome: human gut; feature: human-associated habitat; material: faeces | place: Denmark | collected 2008/2010 | reverse complement strand
AAAATCGCGTTTTCTTCGTCTTTTGCACTATATAGTTTTCAAGGTGCGCTTGCCGGTTTTGCTCGGAACGTGTTATAGTTTAGCAAAAAAAGCCGCCCGACACAATTTCTCATTCCGCTATTTTCAGCTTGATTTCGTTATATTTAAGTTTTAAATCAAACATTTTGCTGTTTATCAATCTAAATTAAGAAATTGCTCCGTTTTTCTTCTGAATTCATATCAATTCATTTAATATATGATTTTGCGCCACATTTTATCTGATATTCATGTATCATAAAAGGGACGCGATGGCTCGCGTCCCATATGGCATTTCGAATAATTATATTTAGTTGTGTTTTATGCCGTTGGCGCTGTCGTGGTCTCTGCCTCCGGAACCGGGGTTTCAGCGGCCTCTCCCGCGTTGCCGCTCTGCTTCCTGAACCTCTCAGAAGGTGGATTCACCTGCTTCAGGAAAAAATACAGCCGTGCGGAGTCATCCGTGGGGTCGTGCTCGTCGCCCGATGTATATATGGTAAGGAACTGATCCTCCGTTGTCACCTCTACGCCAAAATCATACTGGCTGTTTTTCAGCTGGGTATCTATCCACTTCTGGACATCTTCCTCGTCCGCAGGCACGTATTCCATAATGCCGGTCTTTTCGTTCTTCTTGGGGTACCAGGTATTATAATTCACCTGTCCCTTGTCGCCGCCGGCCTCGTACATGGCCCATATCTCCCACTGTGCCTCTATGCCGCATATGGCGATATCCCATGTGCGCCCCTCCGGCTTGCTGAAATCCGGCAGCACGGCGGGGTCAAGCTCTGCATTGCATTGCTTATATGCGCAATGGGTCTTGCCCAGGTTCACCTCCTGTATATGGTGCAGCTCATGGAACAGGGTGCGGCTGGTGCGTGCGTTTGCCGCCGCTATAACCAGATTCTGCTGCGTATTAAAGAATTCATAGGAGGCCATGTTGAAATGGGAATACACAGACCCTACGCCGTTTTTCTCCATATTTATATCATGGTCGGCATAGAACCACCAGTCTCTGCCATATAGTATAGGATAATCTATGTTTGTACCCGGGATACATATATAGCCTACCACGTCGTTATTTTTGTCTTTTGCCTCTATCAGCCTTGACTCATAGGGAAATACATACGGCTCCTCTGTCTCCTCCGGGACAGGCGTAGGAGTAACTACAGGAGTAGGATCGGGAGTAGCCTCAGGGCTCTCCGTAGCCTCCGCCTGAGGCTTATCCACAGGCTGCTGTTGACAGCCGACAGATAGCAGCACGGCCAGCGCAACGGCTAATACGGCAATTCGCTTCATGGGTAAATTTTACCTCTCACCAATAAATTCGCAAACAGGGGGAACGCCGGTTTTGCGTACCCCCCGTAAATTCAGCAGTTCGTCCCCTTTATGCGGCAGGGGTAGTTTCCGTGGCCGCCGCCGTTCCGCCGAACTTGGTGGAGGCGGGCTCTACCTGCCTGAGGAAGAAGTACAGGCGGGACGTTGCAGTGTCGGAGTCGTGGTTATCGCCGCAGGTGTATATGGTCAGGAACTGATCGGTAGTGCTGGGGGTAACGCCGAGATCCATCTGGCTGCGCTTGAGCTGGGTGTCTATCCACTCCTGCACAAAGGCGGCGTCGGGGGTCTTAAAGGTGTACTTTATGCTCTTGTTGTCGGCGGGCCACCAGGTATTATAATAGAGGGTCTTTTCGGGCTCCTTATCGTTTACCTCATAGAAAGACCATACCTCCCACTTCCCGTCGATGCCGTCAAGGGCTATCTCCCAGGTGCGGCCCTCGGGGGTCTTGAGGTTGGGCAGGGTGTTGGGGTCCAACGCTTCCTTGCACTTGCGGTAGGCGCACTCGGTCTTGCCCAGGTTTACCTCCTGAATGTGGTGGAGCTGATGGAACATGGTCTTGCTCACGCGGGAATTATGGGCGGTTAGCACCAGATTCTGCCCTATGCCGTAGGAGTCCGCAGTGGCTACGTTATGGTGCATATATACTGCGCCCGAGGTGCTCTTCTTGCCGTCGGCGTCCTTGCCGGAATAGCCCAGCTTGCCGGTGGCGTCGTACATTATGGGGTAGTCGATATTAGTGCCCTGTATCTTTATCCAGCCCACGGTCTCGTCGTTCTTGGCCTTCTGGGCTGCGATCTGCTCGGTATAGGGGGAGGTATATGCCGGCGCGGGGGTTTCCTCGGGCTGCTCGGGGGTGGGGACAGGCGTTACTACCGCCTCCGGCGTGCTGGGAACTACTACATCTATTATCTGATCATCTTCCTGCTTGGAGCAGCCTACGGCCAAAAGGCAGAGGGCGGTCATCACAAGGGCAACGAGCTTTTTCATTATGCTTTTATCCTCCTGTAAGGCCAGATTGGCCCATGTTTTTTGTTACGTACTAAAATAATAACACATAATGCACATATGCGCAAAGGCCCCCGGGTTATTTTCATAATATGTTCATAGTTGGGGTGATTTTTAAGCCGTTATGCACCCATTATTTTGTTATTATATGTTACAGCTAAGTCATACTCCTGTCAAATACAAAAAAAGGAGACCCGAAGGTCTCCCCCGTTTTTGCCCATCAGCCTCGTATCCTGCGCTCCAGCCCGCACACTGCGGCAGCCGCCAGCAGCAGCCCTGCGGCGCTCAGCAGCACGCTGCCGTCGCCTGTCTTGGGCATGACCACTATTGCGGGAACCGGTTCCTCGGGCGTGTAGTGGTTCTCCGGCTTACGGCTGTTCTCCACCTCCAGGCTGCCCTCTACCTTTACCCACTGGTCCTGTGCGTCCCTGCGGTATATGGCAACGTTGTCGGTACCGCTGGTCTCCTGCACCAGCACCTCTATCTTGAATACCTCCTTATTGAGATAATAGCCGTAGGGAGCAGCAGTCTCCTTCATATAATAAATGCCTACGGGTATCAGCGGGAACTTCACGTCACCGTTGGAGTCCGAGGTCTGTTTATATGCGGTCGGCTCCTTGCAGTCTTCATCCTTAAAGAGTGCAAATACCGCGCCCTTTACCCCCGCGTCGTGCTCGTCCGTCTTTTTGAAGCCAAAGGATGAGGGTATTTCTTCGTAACAGTTGGCGAAATTGACCGTTACCTCTGCTTCGCCGTTTCCTTGCAGCGTCACCCGCGCCGAGGGATTTTCCACCTTCTCGCTGTTAACAGTATGTTCTTTGCCGTCCACCGTTACGATAAGCATATATCCTGCCTTTATGGCGTCTTCTTCCTCAACTATATAAGTTCCGACGGGAAGGAGTATTTTCTCAGACGCAACACAGGGCTTCTCTTCAGTAGTTGTCAGTTCTACTGCCTTTACAATCTCGCCTTTCGCGCCATCGTCTTTCACATTATACACGTTGAATTTATATGTGCCCGGCATATTGCTGGTCTTTTTCACACTGAGATACGCCGCTTTTCCCGCGTCCCCGTCTATCTTAAAGCTGCCATTGGCAAATACAGGCGTCATGCCCTCCGCAACGCCCACGAAGCACTGGGCGGCGTTCCTGCCGCTCACAGGCTCATAGAAGTAAGCGTCCCTTGCGAGGTACTGCTCGCCGGATATGGTAACGTCTATATTTTCTCCGGCTGTCACCCCTTGGAGCATCACCGAGTACGTTCCGTTTCCCTCGTTTTTCCATTCAGAGCAGGGGAAGATTTGGTTGTTTGCCGCGAGGGTAAGGTCGTCCTTTTCGTTAAGCGTTATGCCGCCGTGCCTGTCGTTTTTCAGCTCGAACCTAAGCAGCACGTCCACCGCTCCGCTCGTTCCGGCGCTCAGCGGAGCAGCTTCCACGCTGTTGAGGACTATGGCGCCGGTGGGCGCTTCCCTGCCGTTAAGACTCATACTCATTAGGTAATCATATACCTTCTGCACGTTCTCATTGATGTTTTTATCATAGTATTCGTTGCTTTCTTTATATGTATCCTCAGGGACTTTTATGACGTCTGAGTAACCATCTGTTATTCTATGGCTGTATCTGTACACCTTCTGATTTTCTACTTCACTTTTGTTTGAACATTGCCATATGGCCCGCTGCGTACCGGAAAGCAGCTGTTCTTCAGACACGCTGTCATTCAGGTCATAGCCCGCGTTACGCATATTTTCCCTCATCGCATTCAGGGACAACACCGGATATGAATTAAGCACTATGGCGCGTATCTTTTTTGCAGCTTCCTCATCATAATATCCTGAGTTTTCCAACGTTAATCGCCTGTAAGCTATCTTGTCTCCGGTTGTCAGTATATTTACCTCATAGTCGCAGCAGTATACATTGTACTGCTTACCCGCGCTATCCACTATGTTGTATATCGCGGGTATGAAGCCGCCCTCGCATATCCTGTGGACGCTGCGCTGGTAATAGGTTTTGGTGTTTTCCTCCGTGCTTTTGCTGTGCCAGTAGTATTCCTCCCCCTCCGCAAACGCCGCGCCGGGCAGCAGGCAAAGCGTCATGAGAAGCGTAAGCATGAGTGCCCATATTCTCTTCGTTCTCTTCATTTTTACCCTCCGCTTTTTGCTTTATCGATATACAAGTATTACCTTGCATTTTGATTCTTTATTCAGCCCTACAAGATTAAAGCTAAAAGACCCCCGTGTCAATCGACTCGAGGATCTTAGTTTATTTATTACAATTTACGAACTTTTTCACTGGTCAGAGGGTGGGCTTCATCGTCGGGATTACCGCCTTAGAGAAGCGTATTGCCTCGCAAGCTCTTATATCCCTGCTTTTCTGGGCTTTTTTCATAGCTGCTCCCACGTAACTGGTCATATCTTTCCATAACTTTTTACCCAAAATGGGTAAAATAATGGGTAAATCCGGCGGCGTCAGCTGATCCTGATTTTACCTTCAAGACTGGCAAAGCTCGCCACTTTTCGTTCCTTGGTCGCTTCGTTGTAAACATCCATCGTAGTCTCGATGTTTCGATGCCCCATGATTTCTTGAATGATTTTCAGGTTCGGCTCATTCTCGCAAAGCCGTGTGCAGAATGTATGCCGCAGATTGTGGACGCTGAAATGCGGCAGCAGCACGGGCTCTCTTTGTTCCTGCTTCGCTTGCTCTGTTTCCTCAAGATTGCAGTCTCGTATGATTCTGTCGATCACTCTGTTGACTGCATGAGGCGTCAGCATTTCGCCATAGCGGTTGTGGAACACAAAGTTTGAATATCCATCGACCACACATTGATTAAATCCGCTTTCCGCCTGCCTTTGCCTTACCTGAAGCAGTGCGGTCCGAACATCCGCAAACATAGGAACGATGCGCGTGCCGGCCTTTGTCTTTGGCGTAGTGATATGCAACTCCATCTTTCCGCTGTCCTGCTGACGATATATCAGATTGTGGTTGATGTCGATGATATTCTGCTTAAAATCGCAGTCCTCCCACCGAAGCCCTAGGACCTCGCCGATCCTCGCGCCTGTGCCAAGCAGCACCGTAAACAGCGGTTTCCAGTGGCAATAGGTCGATGATCCCGAGATAAATTCTATGAACCGTTCCTGCTGCGGCTCTGTCAGGGCGTGCCGCTTTGGCTTTTCCCAATTATGGCTCTTTTTTATTTCCGCCATAACCCCATCCGTAGGATTGCTCCTGATGAATCCGTCACGGACAGCTACATTGAACACCGGATGAAGTATCGTGTGGATGATCTCCATGCTGTTCGGCTTGAACCCAATATCCCTGATAAGATGGACGTAGAACTTCTTTATGTCGCTGTACTTGATTTCAGCGACATTTTTCATGCCTATCTCATCGCGGACATACTTTCCGTACATATACTTGTAGTTTGTCCGTGTTGACTGTTTGAGTTCGTACTTGGTTTCGATGTAGGCATCATAAAAGCTATTCAGCGTTGTCCTGCGCGCCGTGTAGCTGTTTACATTATCCTCCAAGTCTCGGATAATGTCCTTTTCCAGCTCCCGCAAGGGCCTTTCGTTTTTCTTGCCTTTAGGGGTGCTGTCACTCTCTGCCAATCGCCAACTGTAGACGCTCCTTGTTTCTCCGTATGCGTCCTTATAGCGGTACTCATACCTTCCGTCCTGGCGCTGACGCTCTCCCTGTCTTAATATTCTGCCTTTTTTATCTCGCTTACCTGTCATTACGGCTCCTTTCATACGAAAAGAATCCGCTTATAGGCTGTGAACAGCTTACCATAAGCGGATTCCTATTTCAAGGTTTTCCCTTTACACCAAGCTCGAATGGTCTATAAGCTGTTCAAACTTCTTCCGCTTGATTTGAGGTCTGTTGCCGTTCCAGAGGATGAAATCCGCGTCCTTGTTTTCGCTGATGATCCTGCGGAGCTTGTTCTCGCCGATCCTGAAGTATACGGCGGCTTCTTCTACGGAGAGGGTATACCGTTCCCAGACCGGGATCGCGATGCGCCCCTGCGTCAATTCGGTGTCGTGAGCCATGCAATACCTCTCCTGTTTATATGACGCTCTCATCGAATAAATACCCCTGAAATACCGTGCCGTCGCCGGTAATGAAGCGGCCCCGCGCGTCCTTGGGTATCTGGTCGGCGGCATCGGTGCTGTCGAGGATTATTTGCGAAAGCACGTTGTCTGCCCTGCCGCACACACGAAAATCCATGTTGTTCTTGATCTGCCCCGGGATAACGGCAGCATCTGGCCGCTGCGTTGCGAGTATGAGGTGAATGCCAAACGCCCTTCCCTGCCGCGCAATGGTGGATAACCTGCTTTCTATCTGTGATAGCAGCTTCTTGCGCTCGGAGTCGGCCCCGGTCTTGTCCAGCATCTCCGCAGCCTCATCGCAGGCGAATATAAGCCTCGGCAGAGGCCGCCTGATTTTATTGTAGCTGTCGATATTCGGGCAGCCCAGAGTCGCAAACCCGCTCTTGCGGTCTTCCAGTGCCAAAACAAGCCGGTCGAGGGTATCGAGCAGAGATTCCTCTGTGAAGCACATCCGGCATTTTTCATGCCATACCTTAGGGAAATCCACGCCGCCCTTGAAATCCGCAATAAATACCTTTGCGCGCTTTTTAATGCACTGCATCAGCAGCAGCTTGAGCAAAACGCTTTTTCCGCTGCCTGTTGAGCCGCCCAAAAGAATATGGGGAACGTGTGCAAGGTTGACCGTCACGGGCCCGGCATACCCCTCGCCCAGCACCAGCACAAAGCTTTTGTGGGAAAGGCAGCTGACATCCCAACGCAGTACCTCCGGCAAATCCTCTCCGGCAGGAACGGCATACAGCAGCACGCGGCTCTTGCCCTTGGCGTATGCCAGCTTAACGATGGTTATCCCCAGCGCCGTCTCAATGGCGGGACGCTTTTTCTCCCAATCCTCGAGCGGAATGCTCCAGTTATTAAACTCCCAAACCGTAACGCGGGGATTCTCGCTGTCGCGGCACTTGCGGAGCAGATCCGGCGATATACCGGCGTGGTTCACGAGGCCGATGCATTGAAGCCTGTCCCTTGCCATCCGCCGCCCTATTGGATAGAGCAGCAGCGCCGCGCCGCCAAACAGCAGATAAACAGTCAAAGCATACCGCATAAGGTGCTTCAGCGCGGGGATTTCAACCGATGCCTGCTGTGCCCAAAGATAGACAGCGATAGCAAGGTACAGCGCAGCCAATACCAGCTTAATTGTTAAATCAGGCGTACCATTCAGCCTTTGCAGCAAACCATTGAGCGCGTCCCTTTTCCGCATTTGAAGCCTTTCGTTCCTGTTCACAGCGCTACGCCGCCTTCCTTGTGCCGGATGGCAGAGCCGTCCGGCAGATACTCGATGACATTCTGCACACGGCGGAGAAAAGCACGCCACGTCTCCAGCTGATACCTCTGGATATCCATATACTGCTCGGACAAAGGGATATTGCTTGTGATGTAGACTGTTGTATAGCAGGCTACCCTGTCGGTGTACTGCGCCGGAAGCGTCAGCGGGTAAATGTCTAAGTAATTGAGCATTGCAGCAATCGGAATCTGACTGTGAAATTCCTCCAGCACCAGCACGTCCTGACAATGATAAGCATCAAAGCGGACGCCGTTTTTTCCGCCGTAGTCCGTAATACGGCAGATGCTTCTGGGGTCATGCTTTGCAAAAATACCCCATGTCTTGCCGGTTCCGCTCGCGCCGTAAAGATAGGTCACCTCCAGCTTGCGGTTTTCGGCGCTGTATTTCTCCTCCAAAATGGTTTGCCTGAGGATTTCGATGTCCCGGATTCTGAAAGCAAGCTTGGGATTGTCGTTGACGATCTCCATAATGGTTTTACCTTCCCGAAGTTCTTGTATAAGCGCAAACATTTCCGGCGATTCCTCCTCCTTTTCGGCGGGAAGATTGCCCCATTCCTCAAAGGCTCCGATAACGGATGTTTCCGCCTTGGCGGTATCGGCCCATTTTCCGCTTTTGGTGATATAGTCGCGGTTTGTCCTTGCGCTGCCGTAGGCCTTTTCGATATGTGCCGTGGGAAAGCGCGCCTTGATCGTTGAAAAACGGACAGGCGAGGGCGAAAACATGAAAACGTGCGTGTGATGTGTGCCGGTCGTTGCTATTTCATCTGCCATGCAATAGTAGGACGGTGAAAAACGTAGCAGGATATCCCGGATGGAATCATGGTCGAGGCCTGCCTCCAAGGGGTTGTTGATAGTCAGCGTCCACTTGCGGGCTTGAGAATTGTTTCTAAATATATAAGTCTCCTTTGTAATTGCTGTATTGTTGTGCTACATGCTACATTGTCGCCATAAGGGTAAGGGTATTACTGCAATTTATATCACCGGCCGGGCCGGTAATATCCTTTTTTAGCCGTTGCAGCGGGTGCAGGCGACCTTGCGCCCCCCGCCGATATCTCCGCTTGTGCAAATAAAGGCGCTTCGCTTTGGTATTAAACGAATGCACCTCGAAAGGCAGAATTTATTCTGGATCGAAAATCATATTACTTGGGCAGAAGTTCTAATAGACTGTTGGCACCGCGATTGATCTCAAGTGGTTTTTTATTACCTCGTCAAAGGGAAATGGGGCGGCGACCATACTGCTTCTGCCGTAAACGCCGATTTCTGCCGTGTTAATGTTTAAACTTTTGTCAACAAAGCTGCTATGAAGCAAGCCACTTTTCTTACTATGGTTAGGTTAATTTAACAGAGATACTATGCTGCTACCGTATTTTACAACGGCCGGGCCGATGTCAGATGCAGCCTCGAATCGGTAGCCCTGAGAGGATTATAACTCATACTTATCGCAATTTCAATCATGCATTTTCGTATTGAGAAGAATAGCACCGTATATACATGCTTATGCCACTCATCCCATTCCTTATGGTCTGAAGGCGCTTGTAGAATATAATATAAATAAAACCTCTGCTTTTACCATGGTTATATAAAAAATCCAGCCGAAGCTGGATTTTTTCAACAAAGTATTCTCATTTACGCAGGGAAATCATTATTTATTGTCATGCTTGCAGGATTTCCCATTTTTGCAGTGTCGATCACGCGAGATGTATCAACGTTGCTATAACGATAAATACTATACTCAGTCCCCATTCGATAAGAGCCAGTTTTATCGCAAACCTAAACCACTGGACAAAGCTGATTCCACCGGCGCCTATGCAGGCATTGGTCGTGGAGCTGGTAGGAATGACGCAGTCCGAAAAGCCCGCGGCACACTGGAACGCCACGACCGCAGTCTGTGCGGTAATGCCGGTCATTTGGGCAAGAGGTCCCATCAGCGGCATTACGAGAGCCGCAAGGCCGCTGCCGGAAGGCACAAATAGATTGATCACGATATTCATTAAAAACATACCTACCGCTATACAAGAGGGAGGCATCATGGACAGTACCTTTGCGAGGGCGTTGAGTATCGTGTGGAATATCATACCCTGCTCCATTACTATCAGTATGCCGCGTCCCATACCGATCACAAGACAGGCAAACATCATGGATTTGCATCCGCTGATATATACCTTACATATATCGTTACCTTTTATCCCTCCAACGATGCCGGCTATAATACCCATCGCCAAGAATATCGGAGCCATTTGTCCGGCAAACCAGTCCATCTTAAGCGCACCGTATATTATTACGCCAAAGCCCGCAATCATCACTATCAGCACCAATATATTCCGCGTGCTAAATTTAGACGGTATTGAAGACTGGACGCTGTCGCTTTCCGGCGCGGGCAGCGTCTTTTCAAGAGAATAGCAGCAACTCTTGCTCGGATCCTTCTTTACGCCTTCGGCGTACCTGATAACATAAAGTGCAGCCGCTATCAGTATTACGATATGCATGATTATTCTGTACCAGGCGCCCGAGAATATCGGCAGTCCGACGATCCCCTGAGCAACAGCGGTGGCATAGGGATTGAATGTGCCGACAGAGCTGCCGACAAAAGCGCCGCACATTACCATAGCTACGCCTGTGATGCTATCATAATGCATTCTGCGCGCAAGGGCGATACATATAGGAACGAAAATCACACACTCCGCGTCGAATCCTATTAATCCCCCCAGTGCGGAAAACATCAGCATTACAACGAAGATTATCAACTTTTCCTTGCCCGCCAAGGATATTACCAGTTTATTGGTCAATATGTCTATGGTTTTTGTCTCGTTGATGACAGCGAACGATCCGCCGGCTATCATTACAAAGAATATCAGCGAAGCCATTGAAACCAGGCCGCTGGGTATAGCGTTAAAAAATTGATAGAGATTCACGGGGCTCTGCTCTACCCTTTGATATGTCCCGGGTATCAGTATTGCGCGTCCGGATTCATTCACGGCCGTTTCAAACTGCCCCGCAGGAACTATGTAGGTCAAAACCGCGCATATAATGAGTATTACAAAAATAAGCAGGTAAGTGTGCGGCGGCTCCTTCATCAGAAGCTGCGCAAAAGGCCTTTTCTTGCTATTGCTATCCATTGTTTTCTCCTTTCAAAATATGTTACATCATAGTTGAATGCTCAAACGCATTATGCAAAAGAGAAACGCCGTTTTTGGCGGCAAGCACGCCCTTGGCGTATACGGAGTCTATTTCCAGATCCTTTCCGAGCAGTATTAGATCAGCATCCTGTCCCTCCTGTATGCCTCCCTTTCTGGGGTACATACCTATCGACTTTGCCGCGTTGGTGGAAACCACTCTTATTGCCGTTTCGAGGGGCAGATTCTCCTTGAGTACGATGTCCCTGAATTCTGAAAACATCGATTCTACCGTTGTTACAAACAATCCCTTGAATGTTCCGTCTTCATCGTATACGGCCATGCTGCCGTTTGCATCCGAGCTCATGGTAATACGCTCTATATCTACGCCTGCCTCCAGGCAGCGCCTTACCGCTTCGCTGGGCTTTACCGAATCGGGCAGCCCATATTCAGGCCCTATTCCGGTCGTTATATCTATCGTGCCGCCCATTTTTGCAAACTCTATGGCGTCCTCAAACAGAGCCTTATCCCTGTTTATGTGAGTAGGAACGAGCAGGTAGGGCGGAATCTCCGTCTCCCTTATTATATCCTTGAGCATGCTCAATTTGCGGGCGCCAACTCCCAGGTGAATATGTGTGTAACCTCTTTTCCCGCCTGCAAGCCCGCCTGTGTAAGCCTGAGCCGCAAGCTGCTCCACCATAGCTTTTGTGGGCTGGGAGGATCTTCTGTCGGATATTGCGGTCTTTGCTCCTATGACCTTATCTATAAATATCATATCCCGACGAACAGAGCCGGTAAGCGTGGCAGAGGGCATTTCAAAGGAGCCGGTCAACATTCTGGCCGTTATTCCCTCCTCCTCAAGAGCGCAGGTCTTTGCATATAGTGCTTCAATATTACGCGCCGTGCCGTCAGTTCCGTGAAGTGCGACTATCGTGGTTATGCCATGCTTTACTATATTGCTTATCTGCATTTCCGGAGTCCGTGTAGCAAAGCCCGCCTCGCCGCCAGCTCCGATGACATGAACGTGCTGATCGACAAAGCCCGGCACCAATGTCTTGCCCTCGGCCTCAACTGTCTTTACGTTCAATTCAGAGTAATCTCCGGCAATCCTATCGGCAATTTTGATCACCTTGTCCCCTTCTATGAGGACGTCCTTCCTGCCCATCGGAGCAGGGGAGTATACATTTGCATTACGTATTAGCAGCATACTTTTATTCCTCTCTGTGATTTGTCAAATTGTAACAAAGAACTGTGATCATCGCCGCTGCGTGACGTCCCGCGCGGATATGACAAAACATTATAATATTATAATATTATAATGTTTTAAACATGTCAATATCAAACTAATAAAAATAACGATGGATATGATCCCTTTAGCTTTGTCTTAGCCACACGCTCGTTGCGGGGCGCGGAGATTTGAATTATTTATTAGATCCCGTCCTTACGGCGGTTGCAGCGGTCAGCGATAGCTTACTTGACGGCTGAAATTCCGTTTTTCATACCTGTTATTACGTATCTGTGACATACCGTATTGCCTCCGACCTTGAAGTTGGCAATATAAAATACCGTATAGTCCTGTATCCTTCCCGATCTGTCCCTGGATATGCGTTCAACCACCATGAGCGGCATGGGGTATCCCTTGTACGGCGGAAACATTCCATCAAGCTCTCCAATGGCAAGATCGGCATGGACCTCATCTACGGCATCTGTCATGTGCAGCCCCAGCTTGCCTTCAAGCAAAAAACGCCAGAACTGTATGTCTCCCGCTTTCTTTATTTCATCATAAAAGCTGATATCCGGCAGATAGTGTCTTGAAAACTGTATTGGCATATTCTTGAAGAAACCGGCCCGCTCAACACATATTACTTCCGTACCGGGTGCAATGGCGAGCTTTTCAGCCAGTTCTTCATCTGCCCTTACGATTTCAACGCGCTTGGTCTTATATATCCATTCATTTCTTTCATTATACAGCGCTCCGGTAAAGCCTACCAGATCCAGCCTGAAATCGCTTGCATCGTTTGACCTGACGAAAGTTCCCTTGCCTCTGCGCCTTTCCACCAGACCCAGCTGTTCCAGCTGTCCCATAGCCTGACGAACCGGAGCTAAGCTGCAACGGTATTGCTCCATCAGTTTCTTTTCGCTCGGCAGCAAGTCGCCTCTTTTATAATGTCCGTCAGCTATTAGCTTAAAAATATCATGGTATATCTGTTCATGTAAAAGCATCTGTACCTCAATTATCATTTTTATCGCGGCATATAGCCCTATATTCTATGTGATATATTGTATAATACCATGAACTGTGTTCGTCAAGCAAAATATATGCATCTTTAGGGACATATATTTCGCTATAAACGACTTATATGAATCGATCCGCGTAAACCATTGCAGATTAAAATAGCATGAGCTTCTTCAAAAGCCCGCACATTTGTCTTCGCAAAACCCCCCTATCAATCGAATGGGGGGTCTTGTAGCTTATGCTTTTTTGCCCGGTTAGGGGTTCGGCTTCATCGTGGGGAACAGCAGTACGTCGCGTATGGTGGGGCTGTCGGTAAGCAGCATCACAAGGCGGTCTATTCCCAGGCCTATGCCGCCTGTGGGGGGCATGCCATACTCCAGAGCGGTACAGAAGGTCTCGTCTATCATCATGGCCTCGTCGTCGCCCTTGGCGCGCTCCATGGCCTGCTGTATGAAGCGGCCCCGCTGATCGATGGGATCGTTCAGCTCGGAGAAGGCGTTGGCGTACTCGTGGCCGGCGATGAACAGCTCAAAGCGCTCGGTAAGCCGCGGGTCGTCGGGCTTGCGCTTGGACAGGGGGGATATTTCCACCGGATAGTCTATGACGAAGGTGGGCTGGATAAGGGTGTCCTCCACAAACGCGTCGAACACCATAGGCAGTATCTTGCCCGCAGTAGCGGTCTTGTCCTCTACCTCTACGCCAAGGCGCTTTGCCTCGGCACGGGCCTGTTCATCGGTCAGGCTCATAAAGTCCACGCCGGTCTTTTCCCTTACGGCGTCGTTCATGGTAACCCTCTTAAAGGGAGCGGTAAGGTCTATCTCGCTGCCCTGATAGGTTATCTTTGTCCTGCCGCCGTTTACCGCCTTGCAGCAATGGTCTATGACGCCCTCGGCAAGCTCCATCATTCCCTTGTAGTCGGTGTATGCCTGATACAGCTCAATGGTTGTAAACTCGGGGTTATGGGTAGCATCCATGCCCTCGTTGCGGAATATGCGGCCTATCTCATATACCCGCTCAAGGCCTCCCACTATGCACATCTTCAGATGCAGCTCGGTAGCTATACGCATGTACATATCTATATCCAGCGTATTGTGGTGGGTTATAAAGGGCCGCGCAGAGGCGCCGGAAGCGGTAGTATTGAGTACGGGGGTCTCCACCTCTATAAAGCCCTTATTGTTGAGCCAGCTGCGCATCTCGGATATTATTATGCTGCGCTTTACGAAGGTATCGCGGACCTCGGGGTTCACGATAAGGTCTACGAAGCGCTGGCGGTAGCGAAGCTCCGGATCCTTGAGGCCGTGGAACTTCTCCGGCAGCGGCCTGAGAGACTTGCTCAAAAGCTCCACCTTCTCGGCGTGTATGGATATCTCGCCGGTGCGGGTCTTGAATACCCTGCCCACCACGCCGATAATATCGCCTATGTCGAAGGTCTTGAACTGGGCGTAGCTTTCCTCGCCTATGTCGTCCCTCTTGACGTATATCTGTATGTCGCCCTTATAGTCCAATATGTGGGCAAAGCTGGCCTTGCCCATAATGCGCTTGGACATCATCCTGCCCGCCACGCTGACGGTCTTATCCTCAAAGGATTCATAATTTGAGGTTATGTCGGTGCTGTAAAACTGCTGGTCGTAGCGCACCTTTCTGAATGGATCCTGACCTGCGTCCTGAAGTGCCTTCAGCTTGTCCCTACGTATCTGCAAAAGCTCCGAAAGCTCCGCCTCCGTCATTTCCTTTGCCGGCTCCACATTTGGGTTCTGTGTCTTTTCTTCCATAGATTCCTCTTTTATCCTTATTACTTGCTTATGTTCAGTATTTCAAACTCTGCCGGGCCGCCGGGGGTCTGAATGGAGACTGTCTCATGGAGCTTATGTCCAAGCAGGCCCTTGCCCACGGGGGATTCGTTGGATATGCGCTTCTCCATGGGGTTTGCTTCCGCGCTGCCAACTATCTGGAAGGTCAGCTCCTGATTGAGGGTCTTATTCTTAACGGTTATGGTGTTGCCGACATTTACGACGTCGGTATTGATGTTGTCCTCGTCGATTATGACCACGTTGCGCAGCATGGCCTCTATTTCCACTATTTCGTACTCCATACGGGCCTGCTCGATCTTGGCCGCGTCGTACTCCGCGTTTTCAGACAGGTCGCCGAAGGAACGGGCTATTTTTATCTGCTCCGCTATCTCAGTGCGGCCCGTGGTTTTAAGGTATTCCAGCCGCTTCTCGTATTTCTCAACGCCTTCTTTGGTAAGACGAACTTCTGCCATTACTTTTTCCTCCTTAACATAGGTAAAATAATTATATGTGCGCCGTTTCCCTTTGTCAAGGAAAGCGGTCTGTTTTCGGGAAAAAACGGGCAGGTATCACACTTTGTTCATTTGCGCCGCGCCTTGCCGTGTGCTATTATATGATAGGGATTGAATGTGTAATTATTCCCGGTATCGCCAGGGGCTTTGACCCCTGACTTCAAATGCGCAACAAGGAGCTTTGATAATGCCTAAGAATCAATACGCCATCGCCCGGCGCTCAATATGGTATCTTCTCAGGACGCTGCTGGTCATAGCCCTCATTGTAGTTCTGTGCCTTACCGCCTTCGTCACCGCCATGCACATAAGCAACATATACATTCTGGTCACGGAGGGCCTTGAGCTGCGTGCGGGGTACATTTTGCAGGGGGGTGAGATAGCGCCGCTCACGGAATACTTTACCGAGAACTTCATCGCTCAGGACCCGGCGCTGTACGCCGGCACCTACTCCAGCTTCAACGTCACCAACTTCATATATAAAATAGAAGTGAAGAGCCTCCTGACCCTGCCCGGCGACAGCACCGCCACCGTCAAGGTATACGAAAAGATGCTCTCCGTTTCCGGCTCCCCTATGGAGGGTACAGACCCCGAAGCACAGCTGCCCCAGTGGATACCCGCCACATACAATGTAAAGCTCAGGAAGATCAAGGGCCGCTGGTACATCAGCGACATGATACTGCTCAAGCAGAATCCCGCCGAAAAGCCTCTGCCTACGCCGGATTATTCGCAGATGAAGACCCCTGAGCCATAGTTTGGAATAATGAAGCTTTCCCTTTTTAAAACCGAATTTCCCATCATGCTGGCCCCCATGGCGGGGTTTACCGACATGACCTACCGCTCCATCTGCCGGGAGCACGGCTGCGATTTCACCTTCACCGAAATGATATCCGCCAAGGGTCTGAAGTACGGCGGCAAGAGCGCCGACCTCATGGAAACCGCCCCCAACGAGCGTCCCTGCGGCATACAGCTTTTCGGCCGTGACCCTGACATAATGGCCGAAATGGCCCGCCGCATCTGCGGCGAGAACAAGGGCGAGCTGGCCCTCATAGACATCAACATGGGCTGCCCCGCCCCCAAGATAACAGGCAACGGAGAGGGCAGCGCCCTGATGAAGGATCCCGGAGTGGCTGCAAGGGTGATAGAGGCCGTGGTCAAGGCATCGGACCTGCCCGTATCAGTAAAATTCCGCAAGGGCTGGGACAGCGGCCATGTCAACTGTGTGGACTTTGCCCGCATGGCTGAGGCCTCCGGCGCTGCCTTTGTGACCATACACGGCCGCACCCGCGATCAGATGTACTCAGGCGCTGCGGACTGGGAGGTTATAGCCGAGGCCAAGGCAGCCCTCTCTATCCCGGTAATAGGCAACGGCGACGTGACGGGCGGCAGCTCCGCCATGGCCCTGCGGGATTACACCGGCTGCGACGGCATTATGATAGCCCGGGGCGCGCTGGGCAACCCTTACGTTTTCCAAGAGGTAAAGGCAGCCTTTGCAGGCGTTCCCTACGCTCCTCCCTCCAACGCTGAGCGTCTCGACCTGGCCATAGCCCATGTAAAAGGGCTTGTGGCCCACAAGGGTCCCCACGGCGTAATAGAGATGCGCAAGCACATAGCCTACTATGTCCGGGGCATGAAGGGCGCCTCCGTCTTCCGCACCGCGGCCACTCTTGCGCCAACGGCGGAGGCGCTGATAGAGATGATAGAGGAATACAAGAGCAGCTTAGAATAGCAAAAAGCCGGACAAGCGTCCGGCTTTTTTATGCAATCAATCTTACTTGATCTCGCAGGTAGCGCCAACTTCCTTGAAGGCGGCGGCGATCTTCTCGGCATCCTCCTTGGATACGCCTTCCTTGACGGCCTTGGGAGCGTTGTCTACGACTTCCTTGGCTTCCTTCAGGCCGAGGCCGGTCTGCTCGCGGACGACCTTGATGACCTTGATCTTCTCGGGGCCGACTTCCTTCAGGATTACGTCGAACTCGGTCTTCTCTTCAACTGCCTCAGCGGCGGCGGCGGGGCCGGCTACTGCAACGGCGGTGGCGGCGGCGGATACGCCGAACTCCTCTTCAAGAGCCTTTACCAGATCGGCCAGCTCCAGAACGGTCATGGCTTTGATATCTTCAATAAACTGTTCCTTGTTAAACATTGTTTGATCCTCCTGTTAATATTTTGTATTTTGTCAGGCTGCGATTACTCGGCAGCGTTCTCGCCCTTCTTGGCGATCTGGTCCAGCACGATGGCAAGACCGGAGATAGGGGACATCATGCTGCCAAGCATTCTGGAGAGCAGCACCTCGCGGGAGGGCAGGTCGGCCAGAGTGTTGACTGCTGCGGCATCAGATACGGTACCGTTGATGATACCGCCCATGATCTCGCACTTCTTGTACTTCTTGATTGCGTCTTTTAATACCTTGGCAGGGGCGACGGGATCTTCGTGACCGAACGCGAAGGCGTTGGGGCCTTTCAGCATGGTGTGGAAGCTGTCGTCGATACCGGCGGCGTGGGCGGCGCGGGAAACTATGTGGTTCTTGAGAACGACGTATTCAACGCCTGCCTTGCGCATATCGCTGCGAAGATTGGTTACTTCTTCCGCATTGAGTCCGCGGTAATCGAAAACTATTACAGACTGGGCGTTGGCGATCTTCTTGCTGATTTCCTCGACCTGCGCAGCCTTTGCCTGAATGTTCTGAGCATTTGCCATGGTTTCACCTCCTATAAAAATTAAATCCTTTGCCAAAAGACAAAGGACGAAACCTGCATGTGACGCACGATGCTGTATTTCATCACCTCGGCAGGATTTACGCTTTCGCTACCGGCTGTCTTTGGCAATACTTTTTTGATTTCCGCAGGATAGTCTATCAGACTACCCTGCGGTTGTCAAGCTTTTTTAGCCCAATTCCCTATTAGAACTTGAGGGCGTTGAACTTTACGCCAGGGCCCATGGTAGTGGAAATTACCAGGCTCTTGATGTAGGTGCCCTTGGCGGCTGCGGGCTTAGCCTTGATGATGGCGTCCATCAGGGTGTTCAGGTTCTCTTCCAGCTTGTCTACGCCGAAGGAAACCTTGCCTACGGGAACGTGTACGATGGAGGTCTTATCTACGCGATACTCCACCTTACCGGCTTTGATCTCGTGGATCGCCTTGGTGACGTCCATGGTGACGGTGCCGCTCTTGGGGTTGGGCATGAGGCCCTTGGGGCCCAATACGCGGGCGATGCGGCCAACTACGCCCATCATGTCCGGGGTAGCTACGCAAACGTCGAAATCAAACCAGTTTTCGGTCTGGATCTTCTTTACCAGATCCTCGTCGCCTACATAATCAGCGCCGGCTTCCTGTGCTTCCTTGGCCTTGTCGCCCTTGGCGAAAACCAGAACGCGAACCTTCTTGCCGGTACCGTGGGGCAGAACCACGGCTCCGCGGACCTGCTGGTCAGCGTGGCGGGGGTCTACGCCCAGGCGGGCGGATACTTCGATGGTCTCGTCAAACTTTGCCTTGGCGGTGGCGAGTACGGCCTCCAGACCTTCCCGGGGATCGTACAGCTTCTGCTTATCGAAGGACTTTACGCTATCCTGATATTTCTTTCCGTGCTTCATTTTGAATAGCCTCCTTCTTAGTCTACCACTACTATGCCCATGCTGCGGGCGGTGCCTGCTACCATGCTCATGGCCGCCTCTACGCTTGCAGCGTTAAGGTCGGGCATCTTGAGCTCGGCGATCTCCTTGACCTGAGCCTTGGTGATCTTTGCAACCTTTTCCTTATTGGGCTTGCCGGAAGCGGTCTCGATTCCGCAGGCCTTCTTGATAAGAACGGCGGCAGGGGGTGTCTTGGTGATGAAGGTGAAGGAGCGATCCTGATAGACGGTGATGACTACCGGGATAATGAGGCCTGCCTGCTTGGCGGTCTTCTCGTTGAACTCCTTGCAGAAGCCCATGATGTTCACGCCGTGCTGGCCCAGAGCAGGACCTACTGGCGGAGCGGGTGTTGCCTTGCCGGCGGGGATCTGCAGCTTTACGTAGCCGGTGATCTTCTTTGCCATTGTGTAAGTTTCCTCCTATATATTGTGGTGCGAGCGGCTGGCCATGGCGCGGCCTGCCTCCCACTTATGCAAGCGCAGATACGCATACATACAAATTGGGTCGTTGGGGGCTTGCCCCTTAATTTTTTAAAAATCTATATTTTTTGGACTGCGATATAGTCCAGCTCCAGCATGTTCTCCTTGCCAAACATGAGCACGGCAAGCTTTACCTTCTGATTCTCGGGGTCCAGTGCCTTGACCGTACCCACGAAATTCTCGAAGGGGCCGGAGGTGATACGTACGTTTTCGCCCACCGCCACGTCCAGCTTCAGGGCGATGCGTTCAACGCCCATGGCCGTCACTTCTTCGTCTGTAAGGGGTATCGGTTTGGATCCGGGGCCTACGAATCCCGTTACGCCGCGGGTATTGCGGACGACATACCAGGTCTTGTCATTCATGAACATCTTCACCATGACATAGCCGGGGTAAGTCTTGCGCTTGGTTACCTTGCGCTTGCCGTCCTCCCTGATCTCAACCACCTCTTCGGTGGGGTATTTGACCTCGAGTATCATATCCTGGAGGTTGCGGTTCTTAACGGTTTTTTCGAGGTCGGTCTTCACCTTCTCCTCGTAGCCTGAATAGGTATGCGCAACATACCACTTTGCTTCCTCGGACATACTCTCTCCTTAAATTAACGTTTCCTGAATTACAGGCTTGCAAGCAGGCCGAGGCCCTCGCCGAATACCAGATCCAGCGCGTAGATCACTACCGCCATCAGCAGGATAAAGGCAATAACAGTAAGCGTGTAGGAAACGATTTCTTTCTTGGTGGGCCAGGAAAGCTTCTTAACTTCGCCGGACACTTCCTTGAAGAACTGTCCGAAGCGGCCGGTCTTCTTCTCCTTATTCTCGTTTGCCATGCTCGTAGCTCCTTAAAAATTACTTGGCTTCCTTGTGCAGCGTGTGCTTGCGGCAGAAGCGGCAATACTTCATAAACTCGATACGATCGGGATCGTTCTTCTTGTTCTTGAAGGTGTTGTAGTTTCTCTGCTTGCATTCGGTGCAGGCCAGGGTGATCTTAACGCGCATTTTTTCTTCCTCCTGAGGATTTAACGCAGGACGTGATCTTCGCCCTGACGCTACTATTTTTTCATACCTAAATAAACCCCCACCATGGGGGATACCTTTAGTAATCTACCACAAGTCGGGGGCGCTGTCAATGAAAAATTCGTTTATTTGCGGGAGTTTTTTATATTAAAAAGGACTCTTGTGGTATATACGGGCGCATATGCGTATATGTTGTGGTCACTGCTCCCTTCTCACCCTTACCCAGTATCCGCCGCCGTCCCTTGCCCTCAAAAATCTGTCAAACCCCTTGGGTCTCCTTCCGGGGCGGTACTCTCCCGGCAGGGCGTGTATACGGTATGTGGCTCCCTGCATACGGGCCTCCCCCTCGAGATAATACCTGTCCGTGCCGGGGTAGCTTATGCGCTTCCACCGCGAAAACGGGAAGGCCTCCGGAAATGGGTTCACGGCATCCTCGTTCCTGTCCGCCGGCTCCTCCTTGGGCGGCGCGGACTGCCTGCCCATATCCTGGGGGAAAAGCTCCGCCGCCTTTTGCAGTATTTCCAGCAGCGCCTGGCTCTGGGGCGGCCGCTGTCTGGGCCGCTGCGGCTGAGACTGCCCCCCGCAAATCTGCCGCTCAGGGGCGGAGGGTTTCTCCTCCGGCCGCTCCTTGTCGCATCGGGGCTTCTCCGGCGAGCGCAGCATTATCTCCGCCTTTGCCCGCTCCATCAGCTCTTTCCGGCCTGCAAAGCCGCCCGTAAGCAGTACCGTCCCGTTTTTTACCGCCATTGCCCCCACCGGTATGAAGGGAGGCCTTCCTCCCCTGCAGGAATTTCCCTCGCCGTCGAACAGCCACAGCTCCCCGGGCCCGCCGTACTTTACCGCCGCGCCGGACCTGTCTCCATTTATCTCAAGCAGTGCCTTGCCCGCCCTGCCCGTCATAACCATGAGCCTCTTCATACGCATGCTCCCCGGGTACAGTATTTCTATTGGTATTAAAATATGATATAATTTTAAAAATTAGTAGAGACAAAGGAGCTAATATGCGCCCGCTCAAAATAGCCGCAGCCGTATTGTGCTGGCTGCTCATAATACTGGCCATACTCTTCACCGTGCTGGATATACAGCTTTCGCCGGAGTCCGGCTCGCAGCAGCGGTTTCTGCGCTTTTATTCCGAATACGGCACAGAGGAGAGGTTCGGCATAGAGCCCAAGCAATGCGCCGCCGCCCTCATGGCCATGATACAGTACATGCGGGGGCATCGGGACTCCATACAGATAACCGTTAGCGAATACGGCTCGACGGTGGAAATGTTCAACCGGCAGGAGATAGACCACATGGCGGACGTAAAGAACCTCTATCAGTCCTTCCGCAAAAGCCAATTATCCGCCATAGCCGCCTTTGTCATGGTGTTGCTGCTCTCCCTTTCCGAAAGGAAGAAGGGCCGGAGCAGTATAACTTTAAGGTCGCTGGCCGTGGCCGTAATAATATTCTTTATTATATTGGGCGCCCTTGGCATATGGGCGTATACCGACTTTACCGCCTTCTGGACAGCCTTCCATCACCTGTTCTTCACAAACGACCTGTGGCTAATGGACCCGGCGGTATGCCGCATGATACGCATTTGCCCCGAGAGCCTCTTTGCAGGTATGGCTCTCAGCATGGCCGCGTGGTCCGCGGGGCTGATACTCGCCGCCTCTCTGCTCCTGGCAGCCATTGAAAAGGCGCTCGCCAAAAAAACACAAAAACACAAAGTAAAATAAGGATATAAGATATGAATTACAACGAATCCGCCCGACTGGGCCTTGAAAGGTATCAAAAGGACAGGGACGCACTGCTCCTGGCCATAGAAAGCTCCTGTGACGAAACTGCCGCAAGCGTCCTGCGCGGGGCGCGGGAGGTAGTCTCCATGAGCGTTTATACCCAGATACCGCTTCACCGCAGGTTCGGCGGTGTGGTGCCTGAGTTGGCCTCCAGGAGCCACGTGGAGAAGGTTGGATCCGTAGTTGCAGACGCGCTGGAAAAGGCCGGCGTCACGCTGGACGATATCTCCGCCATAGCCGTCACCTCCGGCCCTGGCCTTGTGGGCGCGCTGCTGGTGGGCGTAAGCTACGGGAAAGGGCTGGCCTTCGCCAAGGGGCTTCCCCTCATAGGGGTGAACCACCTTGGCGGCCACATCGCCGCCAACTACCTCACCTATCCCGACCTTGAGCCCCCCTTCATATGTCTCGTAGCCTCAGGCGGTCACAGCCATATAATAGAAGTGCTGGATTACGACAGGTTCAGGCTTCTCGGCCATACCCGGGACGACGCTGCGGGCGAGGCCTTCGACAAGGTGGCCAGGGCTCTGGGCCTGCCATATCCCGGCGGCCCGGAGCTTGAGAAGCTTGCCCTTTCCGGCGACCCAAAGAAATACCCCTTCCACTCCGCCCTTAACCATTCCGCGGAGGAGGCGGACTTCAGCTTTTCCGGCATTAAGACCGCCGTTGTGAACCTTATGCACAACGCCGCTCAGAAGGGCGAGGCCCTCTCAAAGGCGGACATTGCGGCCTCCTTCCAGCGGGCTGTATGCGATACCCTTACCCTAAAGGCGGTGCATGCCGCAAAGGAACATGGCTTTAATACCCTTGCGCTTGCAGGAGGCGTATCCGCAAACAGAGCTCTCCGGAGTTCTTTGGCGCGGGCATGCGAAGAGCAGGGCATACGCTTCTGCTGCCCGGATTTCAGGTACTGCACGGACAACGCCGCCATGATAGCCTGCGCCGGGCATTACGCCCTCATGGCAGGCGAGCTTTCGGGCCTGGATCTGAACGCCGCGCCGGAGCTCCCGCTTGTACAGCGGTAATTTTACAATTAAAAAGACTTTGTGCCGCCTAATCATATTGACAAAAATGCACTGCTGAATTAGAATAGTAATGCTATACTGCTAAGTAGTATGGTAAAGGTTGGTCATGCGCTGCGCTATGCGGGTGTAGCTCAGTGGCAGAGCGTCGGCTTCCCAAGCCGATAATGTGGGTTCGATTCCCATCACCCGCTCCAAAAGCCTCCCGGGCTTGCCTCCGGGAAATCAACAAAAGGACAAATTTTTAGGAGGAAAAGATTCAAATGGCAAAGGCAAAATTTGAACGCACTAAGCCCCATGTCAACATCGGCACCATAGGTCACGTAGACCATGGCAAGACCACCCTGACCGCCGCCATCACCATGGCGCTGAGCCAGGAGGGACACGCTGCCGCGATGCGCTACGACGAAATCGACAAGGCGCCCGAAGAGAAGGCCCGTGGAATAACCATCAACACCGCACACGTCGAGTACGAGACCGACAAGCGCCACTATGCGCACGTTGACTGCCCCGGCCATGCCGACTATGTTAAGAACATGATCACCGGCGCGGCCCAGATGGACGGCGCTATCCTCGTAGTTTCCGCGGCGGACGGCCCCATGCCCCAGACCCGCGAGCACATACTGCTTGCCCGTCAGGTTGGCGTGCCCTACATCGTAGTATTCATGAACAAGGTAGACCAGGTAGACGACGAAGAGCTTCTGGATCTGGTCGAGATGGAGATCCGCGAGCTGCTCAGCTCCTATGATTTCCCCGGCGACGATATCCCCGTCATCCGCGGCTCCGCGCTGAAGGCTCTCGAGGCGCTTCAGAACGGCGCAGTAGCCAAGGAAGCCCCCGAGTGCAAGTGCATCTTCGAGCTGATGGACGCGGTAGACAGCTACATACCCGATCCCGAGCGCGCGGCCGACAAGCCCTTCCTTATGCCTGTTGAGGACGTATTCTCCATCACCGGACGCGGCACCGTCGCCACCGGCCGTGTAGAGAGCGGCACCGTAAAGGTACAGGATACCGTCGAGATCGTCGGTCTGTCCGACGAGAAGCGCAGCACCGTAGTCACCGGCGTTGAAATGTTCCGCAAGCTGCTGGATCAGGCCATCGCAGGCGACAACATCGGCGTACTGCTCCGCGGCATACAGCGCACCGACATCGAGCGCGGTCAGGTCATTGCAAAGCCCGGCTCCATACATCCCCACACCAAGTTCAAGGGCCAGGTTTACGTACTGACCAAGGAAGAAGGCGGCCGCCATACTCCCTTCTTCTCCGGCTACCGTCCTCAGTTCTATTTCCGCACCACCGACGTTACCGGCTCCATCAAGCTGCCCGAGGGCGTTGAGATGGTTATGCCTGGCGACCACATCACCATGGAGTGCGATCTGATCACCCCCATCGCCATGGACGAGGGTCTCCGCTTCGCTATCCGCGAAGGCGGCCGCACCGTCGCCTCCGGCGTCGTTTCACAGATAATCGAGTAAAATCGAGATAACAGCAAGCCCCCGCTGCGCGGGGGCTTGTTTTATTGCGTTTCGAGCGGCGCATTGGACTTATTCTGGTTCCATTTTAGCATCTTCCATAAATATAATCAAGAAAAAGGACTGATTTCGGTTCGATTTGCACAGAATGGAAGAAGTATGGACAGCCAGAAGATAAAGCAGGACGATAAAATACACATAGGCGCCAACATACGTGAAGTCAGACTGAGCCGCAAAATGGGCCAGACGGAGCTTGCAGGGCGGGTGCAGCTGATGGGTGTGGACATGACGCGGGAAACGCTGGTGAAGATAGAGCGGGGTACCCAGCATATTCAGGCGAGCCAGCTGAGGGCCATACGGGACGTGCTGCAAACCACATACGATGAATTGTTAAAATAAAAGGAGCTTCACTGCTCCTTTTTTATTCCCCTCGGCGTTTTTCTCCGCTTTTTTCTTCTTTTTTATTTCTCCTTGGCTTTTCTTTTCTCTTTGCTTCTTTCTGCTTTTCTTTTCTCCTGAAAAGAAAAGAGAAAGAAGGTATATCCATCCATCTCTCTCGACTTCCCTACCTCTCCATCCCCTCCCCGAGCTTCCTTTTTACACGGGAGAGGGCGTTGTCCACGCTCTTTATGGGGCAGGGCACGGCCTCGGCTATCTGGCGGTAGGTCATACCCTGAAGGAAAAGCTCCGTTACCCTTCTTTCGAGGGGGGTGAGGCGGGTATTTATCACCCTTCTTAGGGCGGCCGCCGTTTCACGGCTTATGAAACGCTCCTCCGGGTCGCCGCCCGGCTGCTCTATCAGCTCAAGGAGCTCACGGTCTCCGCTTTCCGGGGTGCGGTAGAGGGATATGTAGCTGTTCAGCGGCTGATGCTTCTGGCGGCGGCTGGCGTTAATGGCGCTTAGTATCTGCCGGGTTATGCAGAGCTCCGCAAAGGAAGCAAAGCTTGAGTTGTGATCCTCCCGGTAGTCCCGTATGGCCTTGTACAGGCCTATCATGCCCTCCTGAATAAGGTCGTCCCTGTCCGCGCCTATGAGAAAATAAGGCCGGGCCAGCATGCGCACAGTATCCTTATACTCCGCGCAAAGCTGCTCCATGGCGTCATTGTCGCCCGATTGGGCAAGCCGCACCAGCTTTCCGTCCTTATTTTCCCTTTTTTCCATTACAAGCTAACCCTGCCTCTTCTTTTCGAACATGAGTATGGCCGCGGCCACCGCCGCGTTGAGGGAATCTATATGCCCGCTCATGGGTATGGACACGAGAAAGTCGCACTTCTCGCGGATGAGCCTGCTTAGACCGTCGCCCTCGCTGCCTATCACTAAGCCTATGGCGCCCTTCAGGTCCGCCTTTGTCATTTCGGTGCCCTCCATGTCCGCGCCGGCTATCCACAGCCCTTCGTCCTTGAGACGGTCTATGGCTCCCGCAAGGTTGGATACACGGGCCACCTTCATGTACTCCACCGCGCCCGCAGAAGCCTTGCAGGCCGCTGCGGTCACGGATGCGCTGCGTCGCTTGGGTATTATCACGCCATGGGCGCCGGCGCATTCCGCGCTGCGGATTATGCTGCCCAGATTGTGGGGATCCTCCACGCCGTCAAGGAGTATTATAAACGGCTTCTCGTCCTTATCCCTTGCGACCCTGAGTATGTCGGATATGTCGCAGTACTCTACGCCCGGCACCTGGGCCAGAATTCCCTGATGGTTGCCCGGCTTGCCGCCGTGGCCGAAGGGCATACATATCTCGTCCAGCTTGTAGCGGTCCACCTCGCGTATCTGTATGTTGTTGTCCCGGGCAAGGTTCACAACCTCCCTAAGAGAGCCGTCCAGCTCCTTGCTCACCAGTATCCGGTCTATGCTGCGGCCTGACTTCACCGCTTCCCGCACGGCGTTGCGGCCCATTATTATGTACGGCAGCTCGTCCGGCTCGTTGGTGTTGGGGGTATTCTCCCGGCCCTCGGGCTTCTTATTGAGGGGTTTGTCATTGAAGGGCCTGTCCTCGCGCTTATCGTCAAACTTCTTGTAGGGCTTATCCTGACGGTCGTCAAACTTCTTGCCATAAGGCTTTCTGCCGTCAGGCTTCTTATAGGGCTTGGAATCCCGGGCTATGTCCCTTTCAAAATCCTTCTGTCCGTAGCCGCCCCGGTTGTAGCTCTTCCTTCCGTAATCGCCGTTGCCGCGCCTGTTGTCGTATGCCATGCTATTTCTCCTTATCCTCTGTAAAAAGGCTTTGTTTTATATTGTCCATAAGCTCGCGTATGCGGCCGTCCTCGCCGGACAGAAACAGGTACCCCAGCAGCGCCTCAAGGCCTGAAGCCGCCCTGTAATCCGACATTTCCGCGTGTTTGGGTACGGTACCCATATGGCTGTTGCGCCCCCGCTTGAATATGTACAGCTCGTCCTCCGTGAGTTGTTCCATTATCGCCATGGCCCCCGCTGCCTGGGCCTTGGCGCAGACCTTCCTGGTGGCCATTACATGCAGGCCGTGAGCCGTAGCGTCGCTGCCCTCGATGAGCCAGCTGCGCACGTAAAGGTCGTATACCGTGTCGCCTATGTAGGCCAGCACCAGCGGGTTCATGAGGCGGGGGTTTTTCCGCTGCTCCCCCAGTATGCGGTTTATCATGGCGTCCATATTCTGCCTGTCCTTCGCCTTTGCATATCAATTCTATTATATTATAAGCGACAAAGGTCCATTAGTCCAGCGGCTTACGCCCCAAATCCCCCTCAAAATAGCTGAAAATCCCTCGCGCTATGGCGTGGGCGAGCTTCTTTTGATGCTGCTCCTGCTGCAAAAGCGCCTCATCACCGCTGTTTGAGAGGAAACCGCACTCCACCAGTACGGATACCGGCATGCTCTCCCGTATCACATAATAGTCGCCGGGATTGGCTATGCGCCTCGGCGCCCCCAGTTCGTCTGTTATGCTGTCTATAACGGTCTTTGCAAGCTTCTCCCCCTCGGCGCTGCCCTTCATGTAGAAAGCCATTGGCCCGTGTACCGATGGGTCGGTGAACTTGTTCATGTGGACGCTCACCACCAGATCCACGCCCTCGCCGTTCATTATTTTGCCCCTGGCGGCCATGTCCGCCTTCTTGCCCTCTGCCAGCGCCCTTTCGTCGCTGCGGGTGAGTATGGCCTCCATTCCCAGCGCCTCCAGCTCCTCCTTCAGGTACAGGCTCACGGCGAGGTTCAGCCCCGCCTCTTTTACTCCCGATACTCCCACCGCGCCGCAGTCGCTGCCGCCGTGACCCGGATCGATAACTACCCTATATCCCTTTTTTGGGGTGCTGACGGGTATGGTATCGCTGTTTGCCGCCAATATCACCACCGCTGCCAAGCCCAGCATCAATATAACTATCTTTCCTATCAAACGCCTCTTGCCCATATGACACACCTCACGGATAAAGCATATGTGATAAAAGCTGTGCTTATTCCTTTTGGGCGTATTTTTTGCTTTTCGCAGGGAAAATACCGATTATCCTGCAAGGCGAAAGCAGCGGCATTATGAGCTTTACATGTATATTCACTGTATATTCAGGGCAGATATCCACACTCTCAACATAGTTATCAACATTCCATCTGCCTTAAAGGGGGGGTTTTTGGCATTTTACCCCTATTCTCAACATCTGAATACTCAACATAATGTTCCTGACCCTATGCAGCGAAAATTCATAGCCATTATTTTTCGCGCTTATAGCATATGCGGCAAATTGCATATCTGACCATTGAATACCGCTATGGCATACGACAAAATTTGCCCTTGACATTTATGCGCAGTATGTAAATAAGAAAAAAAGCCGCCCTGAATGGGGGCGGCGGTGTCGCTTCTGCGAACGAAATGTTTACCTGTCGAATTCTTTTTTCTCTTTTTCGTATGGTATCTCGGGATGCTCTTTAAGCATCCATTCCTTGAACTCCTCCGGGGTACCCTTGGTAAAGCCCGCCTTGTCAAGGCGCACGAAGTCGTTGTCTACGGCAAGGTCAAAGTAGCTCTTGGCCTCCACAAACTTTTTCACCTGCTTGAAAAACACCTCGTTGCTGAATTCGCCGTCTTCATAAAGGCGTATGGTGTTGCCCACCACCACCTTGCAGTTCCAGAACTTCTTGCCCTTCTGCGACCGCATCAGCTTAAACTGCTTGCCCGCCAGCATGGGGCGGAACAGCACGCTGCGGTAAACGCTTATGAGCATGAGCATGAGCGCTAAGGACTTCCAGCGCATGGGCAGGTCGTTTTTATAGAATATGATCGCGCCCACGGTGGAAAGCAGGAAGATGAACAGCCAGGGCCAGAAGCTCAGCACCTTATAAAATATCGGAGTAGTCCAGCGCTGATAGCGCCTTATATCCATCTTGTATTCGTTTTCAAACATTCTGAATCCTCCAAAGACTTGTTAAGGGAACATCAATATTTTAACATATTCCGCCCCGGTAGTCCATATTATTGTACTCATTCCAGAAAAAAGGGCCGTCCCCTTGCGGGACGGCTCTTTGTAAGCCTTTAAGCCTATTACGCCTTCTTGGCCTTGAGGTCCTTGGCGCGTGCGGAGAGTATGCTGTAAGAGGTCCAGAGGAGAACTACGCATACGAGGTAGATCAGGATGTGCATGGGCAGGCTGGTGATTATCTTCCATGCAATGAATACGCCGATGCAGCCGCCGATCATGTTGCCCAGAGTAGCCACTACGTCGTAGCGGGACTTCTTGATGAACACGATGGAGTTAGCGGGCATGAGCAGAGCGCAGGAGCCCATGAATACGGGGAAGCAGGTGGTGCCGGAGCAGCCCAGCAGCAGGCAGGTAGCCATGCAGGGTGCGTACAGGCCGAAGCCAACGTCCATCAGAGCGCCCCAGAAGAAGTTCAGGATAACCGCTACCCAGAACTGCCACTGGCCTACGGTGAAGCCAATGCCCTCGCCGATGGAGCCGAAGGGGCCAATGCCGGCGTTCTTGCAGGCCATGATGATGGCGGTGCCGATCATTGCGCAGCCCAGCCAGATACGGATCTGGTTAACGTCCCACTTGGTGATTATCTCAGCCATGGTGTAGGCGCCGATCATGGCGGCTACGCACATCGCTACGAGGAAGATGGGCTCGCACTCAACGGAATTGGTGAAGATCAGAGCCTCGAAGATAACGGGGAAGGTATCGCCAACGTTCAGTGTGCCGGGAATGTTGATGTCATCGACGTTCTTGAACGCCTTGTACATGAAGGTGGAAGGCGCGAAGGAGCCGCAGCCCAGGGTATCAAGGAAGTTGGCTATGATACCTACGATCATGCCCTGCGCCCAAAGCTTCTTGCTGGCCTTGGAGCACTCGCCCTTGTGGTTCTTGTTAACGTCTACGAGCAGGTCAACCGCTATACCTATAAAGCAAGCGGCCAATACGATTTGAAGTGCCAGTACCATTAAATAATTCCTCCAACTAAAGATTTTAATTTGGAAATGATGACAGTTTTCTTCTTCCGGCGACTATACGCCCCGCATTTCCCCTATGCGCGGGCATAATTGAGCCAGAATCAGTCACGTCACGTTAATATTGTAACAACAGTGTGTCTTTTTGTCAACGAACTTTGGAATTTCAATCTTCTTATGTCTATGTTTTTTTTCTTGCTCAAACTTACCGCGATTGCATATTTTGCAATATATTTGGGCGTTTTTTCTCTTTATCCACAATATGATGTGGCCATAACGCCGAATTATTTTTTGCATTCCAATTTTGCATGATTTTCCTTTTTTTATAAGAATTCTTTCTTAATTAAGCCTTTCACGATTTGCTGCGGCAACAAGCGGCGGTTTTATCTTCTTTGCGCGAAGGTTCCCTTTTTCTTTCATATATATTGCCGCTATGTTACCATCAGTTGACAAGAGCACACAAGCCCTAAAGGCTTG
>OGPK01000726.1_pt1 | contig 30953 bp, 40 predicted proteins | sample 1552921 | NCBI WGS metagenome assembly OGPK01 (sample SAMEA2580264, study PRJEB22360) | human gut metagenome | biome: human gut; feature: human-associated habitat; material: faeces | place: Denmark | collected 2008/2010 | reverse complement strand
CGCAATGTGTTCCGACAGGGCTCCCGCAAAAGGATAAAGTATTTTTGCGGGACGATCTTCAGGGGGATTCTCACGCCGCGCTGACGCGCGGCATGCCGATACAAAAAAAGCGCAGCCTTCCGGCATGCGCTTTTTCATGCGTTCCGTTCAATCTCTGATCAGATCGGCAAGCGTCCCGCCCGTCAGCCGCAGCAGGTCGGCACAGGCGACCTCCGTCTGAATCCCCACCTTTCCGCCGCTGACAAAGATGGTCTTCCCCTCTGCGTCCGCATGAAAAAAGGTCGGAAACGCCTTCTTCATGCCGAGCGGCGAACAACCGCCGTGCACATAGCCCGTGAGCGGGAACAGCTCCTTTTGCGGCAGCATCTCCACCGACTTTTCCCCCGCCGCCTTCGCCGCCTTTTTCAGATCGAGTTCCGCCGCAACGGGAATGACAAAGACGTAGTACTTTCTTGGCGAACCGACGGTGACGAGCGTCTTGTAAACCCGCCCGACGTCTTCGCCGAGCGCCTGCGCGACCGCCACGCCCGAGAGCGCGCCGCCTTCATAGGCATGCACGGTATATGCCGCCTTTCCGCGTTCCAGAATACGCATTGCGTTGGTCTTTTCCATGATAAGCCCTCAAAAAACGCGCCGTCCGGCGCGTTTTATTTCCCGAATATTCAAAGGATCTCCGTCTGACAGCTCTTCAGCGTGAGGAGCGCCGCTTCGTGCGCCGCGGGAGAAGTCCCCGCGCACGCCTCCGCCGCGACCAGGACGCGCGTTTCGGGCGCGAACGCCTTGATCAGAAGCGCGTTGCTCACGACGCAGATGTCCGTACACACGCCGCACAGAACGACTTCATCGTATGCGCGCGCATACGATGCAAGCTCCGTGCTTCCGAACGTCCCCTTTTCAAACAGACGCGCGTCCGCCGCGTCCAGTTCCGGGATCAGTTCCCAACTCCGCGTTCCGCGGATACAGTGCGGAACGGGCAGAAGACGCCCCTCCTGCGTGGAGAGATACCCCTCCGTATGCGTATCCAGCGTAAACGCGACCGCGCTCCCGGCCGCGCGTTCCTTTGCAAGGAGCTGCGCCACGGCGGGAACGATCGCCCGTGCTTCGGGCGTCCCGAGGGCGCCGTCCACAAAATCATGCTGCATATCCACGACGACGAGAAGCCGCTTTACAGACACTTTTTCAGCTCCTTGATGAGAAGGTCGGCGATATAGCGGCACCCTCTGTGCGTGGGATGCACGCCGTCCATGGAAAATTGCGCGGGATCGATGTCCTGCGTGACGCCCATAAAGATCTCGTCCACGGGAACGAGCGCCACCTCCTTCTCCTTCGCGATCTCGCGGATGATCTCGTTAAAGCGATTGAGATAGGGACGCAGCCGCTGTTTGTCCGCCATTTTCAGTACATACGGCTGGATCAGAATGAGCTTGGCGCCCGTTGCAAGAATGTCTTCGACAAGGGCGGTATAGTTGGCGCGAAACGCTTCGGGCGTGACTTCCACGCCGTGCGTAAAGCGATGCCAGACGTCATTGATCCCCACCGCAAGCACGACGTAATCGGGTTTTTCGTCCAATACGTCCTTCTGAATGCGCTTTAACAGATCTTCCGTGCGGTTGCCGCCCACGCCGCGGTTGAGAAAACAGAAGTTGGCGTCCGGATACAGAAGGCGCAGCTTCCCCGCCGCGATCTTGACGTATCCCACGCCGAGATCGTCGGGATCGAGCAGATTGCGCCCGGATTCCGTGATGGAATCGCCGAAAAAGACGATCTTAATGCAAGGTTTTTCTTCCGCCGCCGTCTGTGCCGTGTCCTGCTGTTTCATCTTGCACCTCCGAACTTTTCCTCGTACATGGCAAGGCACTTTTTGATGATCTCGACCGCCTCCTCGCGGTGCGCGATCTCCTTGACCGTCGTCTTCTTGTGCTCCAGAGACTTGTACACTTCAAAGAAATGCATCATCTCTTCGAAAATATGCTTGGGAAGTTCCTGAATATCATAATAGCCGTTGTATGTGGGATCTTTGAACGGGATCGCGATGATCTTTTCATCCAGCGCGCCGCTGTCCACCATCTTGATGACGCCGATCGGATAACAGTTGACGAGCGTCATGGGATAGATCGCTTCGTTACACAGCACAAGGACGTCCAACGGATCGCCGTCATCCGCATAGGTGCGCGGGATAAACCCGTAATTGGCGGGGTAGACCGTGGATGTATAGAGAACGCGGTCGATCTTGAGGATACCCGTCTCCTTGTCCAGTTCATACTTGGTCTTGCTCCCCTTCGGGATCTCGATGAGCGCTTCGAAGCTCTTGGGCGTGATGCGCTTCGGATCAATATCGTGCCAGATGTTGTTCATGAAATTTTCTCCTTATATCGTTTCCCCATGTTTCCACCATTTTACCATACTTTTCCGCCGCCCGCAAGATATGATTATCATTTTTTTGTATTTTTTTGCGATTTTGCGAAAATATACTTTGACAATCGGACGCATTTATGGTATATTGTTGGAGTATCGTCTGACGGTACCGGATCCGCGGCGCAATTGCCCCAAAATGTTCCGTTTTTGGCATAACATTTCATTCCGACAGACAATTGATTGACAATCGAATATCCATAGACAATCTTGACATGCGGTGATACCCAAGAGGCTCAAGGGGCGCCCCTGCTAAGGGCGTAGTACTGTTAAAGGTAGCGAGGGTTCGAATCCCTCTCACCGCGCCATCTCAACAAGAAAGCCCGAACGCAATTTTGCGTTCGGGCTTCTTCATTTCTTTTTGATGGCGTCAACCATAGCGCGGAGCTTGTCCGCTGCCGTTTCCGTGGCATCGTTCAATTTTTCTTCCGTCGGCTTTTCCGCCGCTTCGGTTTCCGTTGCAGTTGACTGCAAATTATTCTCCGCCGGCTCGGACACTTTCTCCTCTGCCTGATCAATCACCCCTTCGATCACATCGACGACCGGCTCTACGTTTGCCTTTTTCGCAATCGCATGGATGATTGCCGTTGCGAGCTTGCGCGTAGGCTGGAACAGCAGCCAGTAGATCAACATCGTCCCGATGCTGAAGCAGACAATGAGCAAAACAAAGAGCTCTTCGTCTTCTACATGCATGAAGTTCTCCAGCCATATGTACAGCCCGAGCGCCGCGAGGATAAGCGCCATCGGGGTGAAAATATATTCTTTCACATTTCCCGAAATGTCTTTTCCCGCCCGCTTCGCGATCGCACAAACGATGATCTTTGCAATGGACGTGATGCCGACCGCCGCGACGGAAATCGCCGCACAGACGCCGTACAAAAGCACCTGCTCTTTCATGACGGATTACGCCTCCTTTGCCACAGGGAGGCTCTGCTGCGCAGCCGCCAAGTGCTGATCCACCGACAGAAACGCCGCATCGACTTCCGCATCGAGCGCCGCACGCAGCTCTTCGGTCTTCTGCGCAATCGCCGTATTCTTCTGCTGCTGCAGCGCAAGAATCCCTTCGGAGCATGTCTGTTCCTGCTTCTGCTTGAACGCGGCGAGCGTCCCGGCTTCGATCTGCGCCCAGCGTTCCTGCTTGAACGCCTGCTTTTCCGCTTCAAGGTTGGAGCGGAGATTCGCCAGCTTTTCCTCGAAATTGGTCATGTTTCCTTCTCCTTTTTTTGTATTATAAAACGGATGTCCGTTTTATTCTGTTTTCTTTCCGACGCTGATCCACGACGGAGCAACGGGGGCATACAGCGTCTGCGGCGCATCCAGCCACTTTTCGTACCAGACGGACAGCTCCGACTTTTGTTCCGCCGTCAGTTTGTCATACCACAACGCCCCGCGGTTGACGATCGGAAAACATTCCGCCGCCCGGCGGGCGCGCAGTGTCTCTCTCTGCTGTTCCACGAGCTCTTCCGCCGTGTATGGTTTATAGACATAGATATCTTCATATTCGTCCCAGGCGGCCTGTTCCGGAACAGCTTCGATGTCCTTGATTGTCTTGACGTCTGTCCCGCCATTCGGATATTCTTTTGTCACCTCCATATATTTTGTCAGCACTTTCTTCCCTTCCGCACGCATCTGTGCCGCGATCTCCTCTGCGCTCTTTGCCTCTACGGCAGGCACAGACTCATGATGTGCGACAAAACGCTTGTCCTGCACAAGTTTGCCGGCCGACAGATCATAATCCGTCAGCTCTTTTTCTTTTGCCTGGTCATAAACTTTCATCTTATATTATCTCCTTTACTTTAATTTCGCACCCATATATTAAATGCCTGATAAGGAGGAATCGCCGTTGTATAATCCGTTTCTCCTCCCAACTTTGACGATTCGTCCGTACCCCATGTAACAGAATAGGTCCCAATTAACCCATCCGTAGTCGTTATTGTAGCCGCCCAGCTCTCTTCGCCCGATGACTTTTTCGTTGCCGCCGTTATTCGGTCTCCTTTAAGAACGATCTCTGCATATCCGGAAGCAAGGCCATGGCGATGTGCAGTAGCACCACCCGTAGTTCCCAAAGGAAAAGTTTGGCTGGCGCCTATAATAAAACGATTTTCCACCTTTTCCCAACTTCCGCCCCAAAGGTCGGCCGGAGAAAACTCATCATTGAATGAGAAAATGACGGCTCCTTCCGTTTCAATGTATTTCCGAAAAGCCACATCCGCAAAGGGATTCCCATTCAGTTGAGAAATATTCATAGCCTACAAAACTCCTTTGATGTAATTTCATAGGCTTTTGTGTTTTATGCAGCACACACCCAGGCGTAAACGGCTTCATATGGTGGCATGTTGTTATGCGGTTGATTGCCGCCTGCAGTCTCAATCGCATTCTGCAACTCAACATTAGGCGAGTTGGACGTTCTGCGCCCAAGCGCAAGAAAATCCCCGCTTCCTTCCGGAATAGCCTCATTATACCCAACCGCTCGATGCACATGACTCGGCATTTGGCCGATTGTCAACGTGACATTTGCTTCTCCGCCCGTGCTGCCCGCTGCATAGATCGTCCCTGCGCAAAGCAGAAAGACGTCTTCAATCCTTTCCCACGTTCCGCCTATGAAAGACGCGGGGGATTCATTTATCGTTGAAAAATAAATACGTCCTTCTTTGTAATATTTTTCAAGTAATGCCTCCCCCCCCCATGATGATCGGATTGCCGTTTATCTTACTGATGTCCATTGTCTCTCCTTATTCGATTCGTTCCCAAGCGTAAAACGCTTTGTATGGCGGCATGTTATTGTGCGGCTGATTGCCGCCTGCCCCCGCTGTAACATAACCAAACTCCTGAAAGTAATTCCATGTTTCCTCATAAGTTACATTCGCTTCTGCGGATCCTCTGTCACCGCTTCCAAGAATGCTAAAATTATGAGAATGGTATGGCATTTCTGCAACCGTCAACGCGACCGACTCCTGCCCGCCCGTACTCCCGGCCGCATATTTCGTCCCGGCAAACAGCGGAAAAACGTTCTCAATTCGCTCCCACGTCCCGCCGAGAAACTGCGCCGGCGATTGATTATTCGATGAAACGTACACGCTCCCTACGGGGAATAAAGCATCTAAAAGTAACCCCCCCCCGCATTACGAGATCGTTTCCGTTGAGCTGACTGATTTGCATAACATTCCTCCTGTCACTGTTCAATGTCGATGATCAGATTGTACGTTCCGTCGGAAAGCTGTTGGTATTGACCGACGACTTTTTGTGCCTTCCCTGCCGTTAAGTTCGGAAATGTCCCGCTCTTGTCCGCCTTGTTGTTGAGCGCCGTTTGCGTTGCAGTGGATATTGGCTTATCCGCGTCTGCCGTATTGGAAAGCCCGATGTTATTACGCGCCTGCTGCCTCTGCTGGTCCGTGAGCGTCTGCTCCTCGTTAAAATGCACCGCGCCCTCGTCGACGCCACTTGCCCCTCGCGGGATCTTGGCATCGAAATCCAGCAGGATCTTGTTCGTCCCCTCTTCACGGCGCACACTGACGTCAAAATCCGCATCAAGGCCCGCAGCCAACGTCTCCGTGGTGACCGTCCCCACCTCGATATTGACGTCTCCGCCGCCCGATCCGTAAATAATATCGAGCGTCTTTGTGAGATTGGAGATCGTTCCGTCCGGATTATGTGTAAAGCTGGCAAGCTCCGCTTGATAGGTCCCCATGTCGCTTTGATACAAGGAATTCTGAACGAGCGGCTGCGGCGTACGGATGAAAAATGAAAAGTCCACGTCTCCGTTGGATGCAAGCGTCACCTGTGCAACGATCTGATAGGACGTCGGATTGAGCGGCACGGATGAGAGCGCAAGCGTCTCGATCCCGGTCACCTTAATTCGGATCCCGTGCAGAATGATGAGCCCCGGAGAAATACCGATTGCGCTGCCTGCTGCCGTCAGCGCACATTCTGCAAGCACCCCTCCCACGATCCCATCACGTCCGCCTGCTGCAAAATTGTTGAATGCGCCGCCGTCTATATTTTCGTTATCGACGCCGTTCTTTTCGAGAATTTTATAGCTCATGATCCCTCCATTCAAGGCAATTCCCAGCCAACATTGGAACACATTATCTTTGCTCTATGATCTTCGCTGACAGGATACAGAGGAGAACTCGCATTCTCCGACGGAATCGATGATGTTATTGTTCCATCTGTATTGATCATAATTGTAACATCAAAATAATGCGGCAAAAAAGAAGTATCAACAGATAACGAGCCGCTTACCGTGATTTTCCTTCTGGGACGAAATTTCTCTGACAAGATCGCTATTGGATTTTTTACATTTGTAATACGATATCCGGATACCGTAACGGCACTTGGGGTTTCCGCATACATGGTTTCCATGACAGCCATTTTAGCCATTTTTGCGACAGAAAATTTCGGAGACGCGACGTCTTCCCAACCGTTTTGTAAAACGATTCCTCCGTTTTCGGGAGACGCCTCCTTAAAACCCATCTCATCAAGCCTTTGATTGATTTCTGCAACGATTTCATCCACATATGAAATCCCCTGCACTGTTTTCTCGATATCAGCAATGACACCGCCGGTCGCCGTAAAATGATAGAGCAGCAGGCGCGCCGTTCCGATCGTGTTCTGCGTCAGATCGTCGCTTGCCGGAATTTCCGGATAGCCCGCCGGATCCGTCAATGACTTGATCTCTGCCGTGTCGGTCGCGCAGTTGACTTCCAGATATACGGAATAATACTGTTTGTTCGTTACAGATGCAGACGTCGGGATGCTGACGCCGTTTGCATCGATCTCTACCTCCCAACCCTGCAGGTTGATCACCCCGCTCTGCACGACGAAAGCTGTCCCACTGATCGCATGTCCGATCTCCTGTCCCCTGTCCTTTACAAATCCGTCATATCCGCCGTAGGCGTACCGCACCATCCGCGCATCATCATGGTTGCTTACATTTGGTGTTTCGCTCTCCTGCCTGATCAACCGTAATCCCATGCTCTCCTCCTATAAAATGAATGATATTCCCGTCGTGCGGAATCCGATCTGGACCTTCTTCAGCCCCGCCGCATCATACTGCAATTCCCCGCAAGGCAAAGACTTATAGACCGCTTCCCCACGACGTACAACTACATTGAAGCGTGACTCCAATGAAACGATCGGATCCTGATCGCGCGGCAGCAGCCCTTCGATTTCGATATTTTCCTGATACATGCTTTCAACAAGCTCTTTGAGCGCTTCGGTATCTGCTTCCGTTTTCAACGCTTCCACCTCGCTTGTGTCCTCCGTCTCTTCGAGCGTGATGCGGCGCTTGATCGGATAAATATCTCTGTTGGACGGATCATTTGTGATTTCGTTCTGCGACGTCAGGATCCACCGCGTACCCATCGTCAGTTGTTTTGCATGATCGGTCTCTGCCTTATTCAAAACATAGCCCTGCGTTTCATTGACGTCGGCCACCCACTTCCCATAGTCGTAGATGCCCCACTCCCATAGCTTGACGGTGACATTCCGATACATCGAAAGCCCGATACGAAAAACCACCTTTTTTGCGACCAGGTCAAGCTCCGCCGCCATGAAAAGCCCGTAATATTTGAGATAGGGCGCGAAGATGTCCTCCCATGCGTCATACAATGCCCATGTCTCGGCGGCAGGCGTCAAAAAGTCAAATGCGATCGTTCCGACATTGTCGTTGAACACAAGCTCACAGGTGAAGCTCCCCTGCGTGACTTGCTCGTTCCACTTGGAAAAAACATGTTCAAAAAATGTATTGACATCGGAAAATTCCTGCGACAGATCGAGCAGCACATCCGCTTTGAGCATTGTCTTCAGATCGGACGCCGTGATCTTGGTCTGGTTGTCCTCTGTCAGCTGCGGAACACCCGCCAAGGCGCCATAGATGTAGTTTCCTCTGTCATTTTTGATGACGACGAAGGTCGGCTGCATGTCCTCTGTAAACGCCTCGCAGGTGCATTTCAGATCGTCCAGATCAACGGCCCGGCGTGTCAAAGAATAACTTGCATTGTCCACAACAAGCGAAGCATTGTTCTTTGTCCCTTTGAAATCCTTATCGTAAAAGGAAACGATCATAAGCCGTACTGCCTCCATGATCCCGTCAGCGCTCCGGAGTTCGCCCCGTCCATCGTGATCTGGATACGGCTCTTCCCGCTCTCCGCAAACAAGAATGTATCATACGACGGATCCGTGTTTGCGCTGTACTCTTCTTCCTTTATCCCATTAAAATACCAGATTTTTCGCGCCGCGCTGTTGATGACGAGATAATCCCCTGTCTTCAATGACAGCTCCGGAAAACTGACAATATTGTAGGCAGTCCCGTTTTCATCTACCAGCTCAACAATAGGGGCATCCCGCGGGCCTTCCAGACGCACCGTAACCGGGACGGGTGCAAGATACGGATTATCGATCTCGTTATTTTCGACCATGTTTTTCCCGTAGCAGTACGGATATCTGAACGAATAACTTTTTCCGATGCTGGAAAAGCTGATCGTGATCGTCTGCTCGATATTGACGAAGAAGGGCGTGAGCGGTGTAAACGTTGCAGCGCACGACAGATTGTTATATTCGTCTTTTTCCGTCTTCTTCAGCTCTGTGACCTTCCCCTCCACGTATCGCGGCTGCACCCCGTCATCGTATTCAAGCGCCAACGGTACATTGACAGCAGAGTATTTCTGCAGCCATTGCGACAGGATCGTGAATTTCTCATATCCCCGCCCGATCAGATTGATTGTGATGCCGACAGACTGCTTTTCCTGTACAACTTTCGTGACGGTATCCGTGACGTCTCCCTCGATTTTCGAGAGCTTGAGCCGCCACCCGAGTCCGCTCAAATCGGTAACAACGTCGAGCGGGAAACGGTCAATGATGGAATTGTCAATGTCAAATACGACAAACGCAAATTTCCGCATGTTACCTCCGCGATTGCGCAAGCGTTGCGATCTCCCGCCCGACCGCCGCCGCGATCTCCTCTGCCGTCGCCCCGGGACTTGTTACATTGACCGTGACATTGTATTGATCGGCATAGGTATTGTCCGTATAGGACGATCCGCCGCCCGAAGACGTGTACTCCGGGAGCGAATAGTCCCCATTCATAACGCCGTTTGCGACTTCGTCGGCATCATAATCCGGCAGGTTGTCCGGGACCTCGATCTCGTCTTTTACGGAATTGATTGCCGCAACTGCCATCGCGATTCCCGCAACGATCCCCGTCACCGCAAGCCCGAGCGACCATGCCGAATGGAATGCGCCTAATGCGACTGCTGCACCGAGGGCAGCTGCCGTAAGCGTTCCTATAATTGCAATCACTTTTGCGCCTGTTCCCATTTTTTCCCAGTTCTGAATGATGCCAAATATAAGAGCAAGGGCTGCCCCGGCAGCGGCGATCCCCACTGTTGCCCTCGACCATGTTCGATCCAACAGCTTTCCCATTGTCGCAAGGGCCTTCAAGCCCGGGATGAGTTTCCCGATCAGAATGAGCAGAGGCCCCGCCACGGCAATGATGCCGAGGATCGCAAGAATGGTATCCTGCATGCCCGGGGAAAGGTTTTCAAACCAATTTGCAAGCTCTTCAATCGCCGGCACAACGGATTCCTCGATAAACTCGACCACTCGTTCGATAATGGGAGCGAGCGCCTCTCCAAGCTGTGCCGTGGCGTACTGCATGGTCGTATTCAAGCGATTGAACGTGTCGTCCAGTTCGGCAAGCGCCGCCGCTTCATTCCCCGTCAGCGACGGCATCGCCTCGAACTCTTCATTCCACTTGGCAAGATCATCCGCGCCCGCATTGATATACGGCAAGAGCTGCGTGGCGATCCTGTCCCCGAAGATCTCATTGGCATACGCTGTCTGCAGCGTGCTGTCCTCGACTTCAGAAAGCGCCTTGAGGATCCCGTCAAACATCTCTTCGTCGGAGCCGAACTGTCTCGCGGAGATTCCGAGTGCATCAAGCGCCTGCGTCGCGGCGTTCGACGTTCCCGTGGACAGATCTGCCATTGCCGCCCTGGCACGTATCAGAGCCCTTGTAAAGGCCGTAGAATCGACGCCCGCCTGCAGCGCAAGATAGTTCCATCGCTGGATCGTTTCGGCGGAGACGTCGAACTGCTGCGTCATGTCGTCGATCTCGGCGCCCGTTGCCGCCGCGCTCTTCCCGATCGCCGCCGCCCCCGCAATCAGCCCCGCCGCCCCTGCGGACAAGACAGATACCTTTTGTCCTGCTTTCGTCAGAGACTCTCCGACTTTGTCGATCTTTTGATTCAGCTGTTCAATCGGGACATTGTTCAGCTTTTCGATTCCTTCAGCTGCTTTCGCGCTCTGCGTTTCGACTTTCGCCAGCTCCAGCTGAAGTTTCGCATAATCATCCGTATCGACGCGTCCCGCCGCCTCCATCTCCTTGAGCTTGGCTCGAAGAGCTTCCGCTTTCTGCTCGCAGAGTTCGATCGTCCTCTGAAACTGCTTCATTGCCAGAGAAGCGCGGTTGCCGTCGTACTGATAATCAAGGCTCTTGTTCAAATCGGACGCCGATTTCTGCGTAGATTTTATTTCGCGGTCAATCGACTTCAAACCATCAAGAAAGTCTTTTGTGTCGGCGCCGATTTTTACTGTAATACTTTTTGCCATTCTGCCCCCTTAAAGCGCATCAAACTCTGCCTCCGTCGCCGGAGAGATCCTTCTGACGCCTGCACGCTGCATCCGTTCCTGCGCTCTCGCTCTCAAGTAGTTTCTTGCATCCTCAATTCTGAGCGCACAATACAGGCTCACGGCGTCAATCATATGCAGCCCTCTCCAGTCAATTCCCGCCTCCGCAAGCGCCTTGATATACCGAAGTCCGCGAGGCATCAGAAAGCCCTTTTGCTCTTTTACACCGCAGCGTTTGAAGAGCTCAAGCATCTCTTTCTGATGCCCGATCAGTTTTTTTCTGCCGCTCCGTCGAGCATGACCTTGAAAACCTCACCGATGCGATGAACAAGCTCCTGAACATACTCTTTCTTCGTAAAATCAAACAGACGGATAAATTCAAGAAAGCTCATGTCCGTTTCCAAAAAGCAGTAAATACATTTCAGCTTGGACAAAAGACTTGCAGCATCGCTCGGCATCTTTGCGACACGCGCCGCATAATCCGTAACGGAACACTGTGACGCAAGCTCCGGAAATTTCGCTTCCCACCGAAGCTGCATTCCGAGCGAAAAGTCCGCCTCCATCGCGCGCTCTTCGTAAACGAAAATGCGCTTCCCATCCTTTCCGAGTTCGTCTTTCGTGACAATCGGCAATGTAATTTTCATGTTATGATCTCCTTTTGAACGATGCGGGAGTTGCACCCGCCGCCGGCGGCGCTCTTTCGTTCATAGTCCCGTACCGCATTGCGGTACGGGAAACAAGAGGGGTATATGGCAAGATGCCGTATGAGCTTACGTTGATGCTGCCTTGGGCACGGGAACGCTGTCCAGGAACGTCGCGTATCCGGAATCGGTGGGCTTTTTGCTCCATGTAAAGACTTTCGTCTTTTGCCCGTTCTCGTCGACATAGGCAGTTTCCCCTTCCGCGTCCAACAGATCGACACCGTATGCCGTATAGGCGTAATCCGCCGCAGACTGCGTAATGTCGTCCTGATCCTGTGTGAAACTGTCGTTGGGCGGACTGACCTGAACGCCGAACACCCACGTCTTTTTCGCTTTGCGGATACCGTCAGCCCCGATATAGTCCGTTTCAAACCCGAAACAGATACGGGGCATGCTCTTGACGGCAATTTCTGCCGTGCCGCCGCCGTCGGGTGCGATTGCGAGCCCAACGTCCTCCTCAAAATCATCGTCCCGCGCCGTCGCACCGATCGTTCCCGACACAGAGCGATCAGACGCAAGAGAGACTATCATTTCGCCGTCCCCATAGAATGCGTGCGTCGCAACGTTTCTGTCCTTCGAGAACGTATTCATCCACGTCATCGGTTTGACGGTGGACGGCGTCCCTTCCAGCGCATATACAGCGTTTTTAACGTTGAACTGCGCAAGGTCCTTCCCCGTTTTACTCGGTGTTGCCATGTTCGATTTCTCCTTTTATGATATTGATGATTTGTTCTTGCTCTGCCTGTACCGTTTTACGAACGAAAGGCTTTCCCTTTTTCCCGAACTCCAACAGATTTACAATCGGCACGCCCTGCTCGTTGACGCTCGTATTGTTGATATAGCGTACGTTCTTGTATTTGAAGTCCACTTCCCATGATCTTCGCGTCTCACCCGTGTCGATCGGTGTTGCCGCTTCAAGTGCTCGCTCCATATGACGTGCCGCTTTGTCAAGCCCTGCATCCACCGCAGCATACACTTCTTCGGACACCTCTCCAATCGCTTCATCGATTGCTTGTGAAAGCCCTGCAAGCGTCGGCCTCAAAGAGCCGCTACTGCGCCGCCTTGCCATATAAAAACTCCAAAGTCCAGCTGTACTGCGCTTCGCGGAGCGTTGCATTGTATCCGAGATCATACGCCGTATAGGATACATCTCCCGAAGCATCAAGCAATGCTTTCACTTTTCGGCGGTTTACGTTGTGGATGTCGTCCGACAACGCGCCCGTGCACTTGGAGACGAGCAGCAAGTCCGCCGTATTGCGGCGAAGCATGACGTGCCCGTCCCCGTACATGGCGCCCATGTCCGTGATGTCCGTGCGGATGAGCAAATAGCTCTCCGGCACGTTTTCATCCGCTTCGTCCATGGTCTGCTTATAGATCGGGATTTCCGCCGCCAGCGGCTGCAAAAACGACCAAAGCGCGGACATGGTGTCATCTGTATGAAAGATTTGCATCTACCCACTCCTTGACCGCCTGTGCTGCGGCGGCATCGTTGTGCACGGCGACGTTCAGAAGCATCTTTGCAGGCGATCCCGCCTTCCCGAGCGTTCCGACGGCATAGAGCGTTCCGCCGAAATAGAGATACTTTTCTCCGCCGTACTGCACACGGTCAATTTCGACGCTGTTCGTGAGCCGAAAACCCTGCACCTGTCCGAGCTGGGCGGTATTGACACCGACCAGCTCGACCATTGCAGCGAGCACCTTTGCCCGTGTGACGCGCTTTGTCCTGTCACCGTTGGAGGCGCTTTGCGTGCTTTCTACGTCGGCAAGCACGACCTGTTTACGCCCCGTCAGCATCGTCATCACCTTCCCCGTAGCGCTCGCCCTTCGTCTGGGCGGAGAGCGTATTGCGCATGAGTATGATCGTCCGATTGCCCTCATCCGCATCCACGTTCCCCATCAGGACCTGCGCCTGCAACACGATGGCGGACATCCCGAGTTCAGTCGCGAGAATGCTGTCGGAAATATCGTTTGCGGCGATGATCGCCTGCGCGGTATCGAGCTTTTCCGTATAGTAGTCGTCAAGTTCTTTCCCGGGCGTCAGGTCGCCGATCGCCAATTTGAGTTTTGCGAGAAGCGCCGCCTTGTCGATCGCCGCCATAATACACCTCGTGCTTTACACCGTTCCCTGTACCAGCTTGACGAGCGCACCCGCAACGCCCGTGGGCTTGCCGTCGGCAAGCGCCATACCGCGATAGACGACGGATCCGCTCATGAAACCCGCCTCTTCGGAACTTGCGATCTCGATGGGCTGCGCGAAGTTCATGACATACCCCGATTTCCAATCCCCGAAGTACATCTCGCCGTCCTTCACGTTTGCATCCAGGCGGACGGGATACCCGAGCAGCGTCCCGACGAAGCCATCCTCGACCGCACGCTCGAAGAGCGGGCGCTTCTGGTCGTCTTTGAGCTTTAAGAGCGTCGCCTTCATTTTGCGATTGCACGCCCAAACAGCGTTATTGATGAAACTTTCTCCGACGAGCGCTTCCAGATCGACCAGGTTGTCATAGGTGACCGTAGCGGCCTTTGCAACCGTCACGCTGTTCGTTGCGTTCCACGTCAGCGTATCCAGCCCCGTGGGCTGATTGGTGCCCGTGCCCGAGATAATCGCCTTATCACACGCCGCACGGAGCTTTCGCACGAGCGCATTGACGAGCCACGTCTCGAAGGCATCGATCGACATCCGCGCGACCTGCGCCGTGATCTTGATTGTCTTGATGAGCGTGTACGCCGCGAGCGATACCGCTTTCAGACTATCGCTGCTCGGCGTGCTGTCCGAGCCTTCGGATACCCAAGACGCATCGTTGACGACGTTCTCCACGGGAAAACTCGTCAGGCTCGGAATGTTCGTGAGCGTGATGAGCCCCAGCAGCGAATCCGATTCACGGAGCTGCCCGATGATCATATCCATCGTCTGCGTGGGGATCGCAGCTCCTGCCGACGTCGATGCCGACGTCATCGCGCGCTTTTCGAGATCCTCCAACGGTTTGCGCTGCAGCCGCTTGAAGAATGCGCTGCGGTACTCTGCCGTCGCGGGAATATCCGCGCGCTCCATGCCATCCTTGAAATGCAAAAGGTTGTCGTTCATAATTCCTCTCCCTTCTCCTTGATTTTTGTTTTTGTCAGCCGCAGCGGTGAGTTCGTCGCGGCGCTTGGTGCGGAGCACAAGCTCCTTTTCGATGTCCTTACGTTCGGCAGAGAGCTTTTCAAACTCTTCCGCCGAAATGTTTCCGCTGCGGTGCTCTTCGAGTTTGCGCTTCAATTCCTCACGTCTTGCGGTGAGCTGTTCGATCGCGTTGTTCTCATCCCGCAGCATTTCGATAATGGGATCCATGTTGTTCTCCTTTTATGAAAAATTTTTGAGTTCTTCTTCCACGCGGCGCGCCATTTCCGACTGTGCGCGCAACGCTTTCCGGCGCTCCTCTTCCATGGCGATGACGACCGTTTCCTTGTACGCCGGGAACGCCGTAATGGTGACCTCCGGCAGCTCTTCGATCTTGGTAACGGTGCGTGTGAGCGTGGACGGATTGACCTGATCATAGGTACGGAGCCAGAAGCTCATGCCGTCGACGATCCCTGCCTCAATGAGGTTGTACAGGTCGCGCGCCTCCTGCGTATTGGGCATGACACATTCCATGAAAAGCCCCGTCTCGTCCGTTTCCAGCCGCATGTTCTTTCCCGTTCGCCCAAGCACGCGGTTCATGTCGTGTCCGTAGAGCAGGAATACATTCTGCAAGTCGACGCCGTCAAGCGCCTGCGGCAAAATGATCTCCGTGATCTCGTCGTACCAATAATCCCACACTTTGGTCGGGGTGTTGAACAGGATAGGATACCCGCGGACAACGAGCTCTTTTCTCCCGTTCTCCGCCTCCCGTGCCTCCGTCCGGAATTCAACGTTACGAAATTCCCGCTGCCGTTTCGGTTTTACGTTAGGTTGCTGCATTGTTTCCTCCTTCCGTCGCCTGCGTGCCGCCGCCCTCCGGTTTCTCCGTCTGACCGTCTGCGCCCGCCGCGCCGTTTTTTACGCTCTGATAAGCGTCCGCATTTTCTATGTTGACCGTATCGAGAGTTACCCTGTACTTTCGCCCCAGTCCATCGGGCAGCGGGGCATATCCGATCATTTCGCGCATCTCGTCGTTGTTCATCACCCCGTTTCGGGAGACAACATTGAAGAAAGCCGTCTTCGTCGCGAGCGTCGAAACCTGCAGCCAGAACGTATCCAGCTCCAACCGGTTGCCGTGCGCCTGTTCCATGCGCGAAAAGATCTTACCCGTGAATTCCTGTTCCACCTGCCGCGCAATCGGCTCGACATGATTCTTTACAAAGAGCTGATATTCGATTTCCGTCGCCTTGTTGTTGACGATATCCGCCGTGATGCCGAAATAGTTGTAGACGATGTCGATGACCAGCTTCATGAGATCGCGGTTGACGTCGTTCTCGTTCCAGTTGATGGGCGTGATCTTCCACTGCGGATCGACGTAGGCAATCCCGCGTACCGACTTATCGAAACGCGCATCCAGATCGCGCATCGTTCCGTCCGCATCCTTCTCTTTCAGCTGTCCCTGTGCTGTCGGATCGGTCTGCATGATCGCCCGTACCTTGTTCGGATCCGCAACGGCGATCGCCTGTGCCGCAAGTGCCTGAATGACCGTTTCATACAGTCCGAGGTCGTTCTTCTGGCCGCCGCCCAGCGCAGAAAAACGGTTGAGATAGATGAGATCGCTCATGTCGTACGTCTTTCCGATCCTCCCGAACGTGACCGTTGCGCGGTCGTCGTACAGTTTGAAGTCGTAAAAATCGTGCGGCAACACATATAGCTGCGAGAGCCGCCCTGTGCGCGGCGAAAAGCGCGGCTCGACGAACACATTGGAATACAGCATCAGCGAAGTGATAAGATTTACCCAGAACTGCGACGCATTCTGCAACGGATTGGCGCGAACGTTGATGACGCGATCCTCCTCCCCTTCGAGATAGGTGACATTCCCGTCCTTGTCCTTGCGTTCAAAGTACTTCGGGATGATGGAGAAGATCTCCGCGAACGATTGGATCGCCGTGCGCACCTCCGGGATCTGATAGATGTTGCTCGCGTAGTTGTATGCAAACCATCCCACGTTGTTGCCGTAGTAATCGTGAATGATCGTGCGAAGCTGTTCCCGCGTCTGCACCTGCCCCGGCTGCGATTTACTCCGCCTGAATGTGTTTTTGAAAAAATCCAGAATTTTTCCCATGATCAGATCCTGAAAAGCTGTCCGATGCGATTTGCGTACAGAGGCATCTCCTTGGCCCGCTGGTAGGCGACAAATGCGTTGAATACGCCGACGGCACCGTCAATATGTCCCGTCGATTTCGCCTTGTGCGGCGAAAGGTTGTTGTTGACGTCCTGTCGGATTTTGAGATTATAGAAGCAGTACGCAAACAGCTTGTTTCTTACATCAGCAACGATTTTGCCCGACTCAAACAGGCTTTTTACCACCTTGATCGGCTCGGACAGCGTCCATCCGCCCTGCGCAACTTCGGTGAGAACGCCGAGATCGCGCGTGATACTTCCCGTCTCGCCGTCTCTGTGCACTTTCTCGTGCGAAAAACCGTGTTCCTGCATATCCGTAAGCCACTCTTTTGAAAGCGCACGGTCATAGCCGATTTTGAGGAAGCTGATCTTGTATTCTTCACGCAGCAGCGTAAACCATGCCGTAACGTACTCTTTCCGCACATAGCTTCCCGGCGTTACAATGACCACTTCACTCGTGACGCGGTCTCCCGTTGCAAGGTTTGTCATGCGCTGATAGTCCTGTTTGTCCCGCTCGCTGTTGCGCGCGAGGCGATCCTCTGCAATGAAATACGCCTGCAGATAGATGAACTTTTCGCCCGTCAGAATCTGCGCCGTTGCGTTGCACAAGTCCGTCGTTTCTGCGAGATCGACGCCCCCGACTGCGTATGTGTCGATATACTCTTCCGGCTCGACGATGCGCATGGCATTCCGGATGGCGACCATGCTGAAATAATCGATGGACGCCCCGATCTGCCGATTCATGTGTTTGGCAATAAAGGTATTCAGCAGAACGGGATCGTCCTTCATCCCCTCCAGCTGCGTACGCAGGAACTCCATGGTCGGACGTCCCTCGTACATGGCGGGGTTTGCCTTGATCCAGCAGGCTTCATCGCGGTAGTCGTCCGTTTCGTCGATCCCGAACATGAGCGCAAAGATGCGATCATTCTGTCCAAGCCGTTTCTTTTTGAGAAATTTCTTGTTTCTCTCATAGAGGGACTCGTACAGGCTTTCCGGCGTAACGCCCGCCGAGGAAATGACGATCATCATCGGCTGCGACCGGGCGCCCATGCCCGACTTGACCGCATTGTACTGATTCTTGTTTGTAATCTCGTGCGCCTCGTTGACGACGGCAACGGACGGATTGGCGCCGTCCTTTCCCTTCGTCCGTCCCGAAAGGTACTGAATGACGCCGTGCGTCTCCGGGCATTCGATCGTCTTTGACGTCTTGCCCGTTCCCGTAAACCAGCAATCCAGCGGATCTTCCTTGACGTTCTCTTTGACGAGATCGAACGTCCGCTTTGCCTGCGCCTCGTTCTCCGCAAGAATCTGACACCATGCGGACGGCTCTTTATCGATACCAACGAAGTATGCGATAAGCGGTACGATGAAAGTATCCTTGCCCCACTTTCGCGCCACAAACAGATCGAGCTCACGAAACCAGCGGACGAAGCGTTTTTCTTTCTTGTCCCACACCTTGATGCCAAGGATGCATGCAACAATGTACTTTTGCTCACGGTTGAGCTCGACGGGCTGCCCCGCCCAAACGCCTTCCCGATGGCGGAACATTCGCGCAAAGTCGCGGAACGCGATTGGATCGGCTTCTTTATAGAAAATTTCTTTCCGGGAGATGAGCTCTTTGATCTGCCGGACATTGTTTTTGACGTGTTCGTTGAAATCCTGCGGACGGTTTTCGACGTAACGAATGTAGTCGGTGATCCATTTGAGCATAGCCGCCGCCCGTCAATCGTCTTTCCGCTGCATCATCTTGCGGAACGGATCATCCTTGCGCTTTGCGTTGGCCGCTTTCAGGCCCGCCCGCGCCCTTGCCTGGGGAGAGAGCCCCAGCTGATCGGCAAGGCGGATGCAGAGTGCTGCATTGTCGTTCCGCTTCTTGATGTTTGGATTGGCTTTGAGAACATACTTTGGATTCCCGTCCTTGTCCTCTCCGCACTCATACACGAGATAGGCGCGGGGATCTTCTTTGAGCGCCGCGTCCGCTTCGTCGGTAGCCACTTTGGCGCGGCAGTACAGGACCATCATGTCAACGTCAGCATCAGATACGCGGCAGTTGATCGTCTCCCGGAATACCTGCACGAGAAATTTCCATACCTTGCGCTCCTCCTTCGTGAGCGTTCTCGGCATTTTGAATTCCTGCCGCTGATAGATCGGCGTCTCCTCGTTGCGATCCCGGAGCTCTTCGTTGCTCCGATGCAATTTCTTGTCCGGCGTGATGCTCGGCAGCCGCCCCGCCATTCTCCAATTCCTCCCAGAATTTGCTGAACTTCTGCAGCGGGCTCTCCCTCTCGTGCTCGGCATTGTGGCAGGCGGAACACAATAGCTCCAAATTGTCGGGATCAAGCCGTCTGCTCCAATCGACCTCTATCGGCACAATGTGGTGCACTTCTTTTCCCAAACTGACGATCCCCTTTGCCCGGCACCGCTGACAGAGTCCCGTCTCCTGTGCAAATTTGATCGTGCGGATCCGCCGCCATGCACGGGACTGATAAAACGCATCGTATTTCTCGTGATATGTCCGCCGATCGTCCATATTTTTGCAAGGTTTTCCCCAAAAACGCAAAACATTTCAAAAAGCGGAAAAGTTTGCAAATGGGCATTTGGCGCGCTTGCGCGCGCGCCCGCGTTTTCGCGCGACACCAGGGGGGGGATATGAAAAAATGCAGGCTTTTCGCTTTTTTCTGCGATTTGCCTGCATTATAGCACGCTTCAATCTCATAAAATCTCATGACTTTCTCATAAAATCTCATAAAACCTCATGTCTTTTTCAGAAAACCTCATATAACCTCACATTTTCTCATGTTGAAACCCCTTCTCTTATCAGCTTCATGACCTGTGAGCGCCCCGAAAGATACTCGATCGCATCAGCCTCCACATTTTGACAATAACCAACACTATACCGAAGCCGGTCGGCGATGTCCTTCATGCTCATGCCCTGGAGGTAACGCAGAGATACAACACGGTACATGGCGCTTTCCTGTGACAAATAGCCCAAGATAAGATGGACATTCCGACAGTGCATCACAAATTCGCTCCTCGCTTGGAGCAGCATATCCTTGACGGCGTCGAGCACCTCGCCCTTTTCGATCTGCCGCGCAATCTCCGCCGCCTGGTCCTGGCAGATGCGGTATGCCTTCAGATATCCGCGCAGCTCTTTCTTGGCATCCTGCAAATCCCCTTTCATTCTTTCCTCCCCTGCCTTTGCATTTGACTGCAAATTTCATCTGCACTTTCCCGCTCTGCCTGGATCACAAAGAATGCCTCGCCGCACTCTTCACAGACAGTCTTTGAAAAGAGCGCAACGCCGTAGAGCCTCCGTCCGCAATACGGACAGAAGCTGATCCTCTCGTCGATATAGCCCGACGCAATACCTGTCGCCATGAACACCCTCCTTGACTTTGAAACGGGTTTCCCGTTTTCACCTTCCCGAAGTCGGGATTTATCCCAACTTCCTTATCCTGCTCTCTGATTGCTACCACTTCCTTGCCCTTCCCTCCGGATAAAACGTGCGTATAGATATACCCCCGCGACGTCGTCGGAGAATTTCACTTCCTGAAATGTCATCCGATATGCAGGGTTGCATCTTTGAAAGAATGCTTCCGCCTCTGCATAGTCCGTTCCCATGCGCTGCGCGCGGCGGCGTGAGACAGCCGTGTCCGATATAGTGACTTTAGGCTGTTTCAGATTACGGGACGCCGACCACATCCGCGCATGTTTGACAAGGAACTCCTTGCCTTTTGTGATGTACCGTCCAAGCCCTTCCAGTCCCGCCTCGTCCGGCTGCAATCTTCTTGTGTGTGTCCGTGCACCGCCCGTCCACATTTTCTCGGCAAGATCGCGGTCGGGAAAATTCATCACGCAATGATGATGCACGCGGATCTTTTTGCCGTCGTCAAGATACTCCGTGACGAATATGTATTTGAGTTCGCCCCAAGCCTCCCGCTTCATGCGGTAATCGAGTCTGCGGAGGTAGTTGCGGAAGAACTTGTGCGCTGCCTTTTCGTCCGGCGGGAGCTTGTCCGCGCCGTATGTAAACGTTGACCATATGTCCCCCTCCGCGAAATTGGCATTTAGCAGGCGAATGAGCTTCTTCTGCGCATTTCGCCTGTTGAGCCGCCTCTGCTTATCGCGGGATTCTCTCGTCTTCTTTCCCCTTGTAAAATCCACCCTTTGGGTGAAGACAGGATAAATCTCGCATTCGCGGATATTCCCCGACGTGATCGTCTTCATGCGGTATCCGCATACGCCCCTGTTGTCGACCTGCCGCTCTTCCGCCTGCGGCATATCGAATAATTCTTCATAGTCCTCGCAAGGATATGCTTTGCGCTTTCCTCTCATGGCAGCTCCTTTGCCGCCGCCCGTTCGCTCTAAAGATAATACCTATTACAAGGCCGAGAAAGGCACTTCGTGCATATTTCTTGACATTTTATATAATAAGGTATATAATATAGGCAGTTGAAAGATTGTCTTTGGCGGCAGTCTTATGATTACGGGAATCCCTTTGCCGAGGGATTCCCTTTTTCGTTACAGAACACGGACGGAGTCCGTCTCCGTGTAATTCTTTTTGAAAAACAGCTTTCCGTCGTTGTCGAGCTTTACGGAAACCTTGATGCTTCCCAGCTTCACGGAAACGCTGTCAATGTGCCCTCTCACGACTTCCATCCCGACAGAAAAGAGCATCTTGCGGCTGTCCTCGTGCAAGAAATGTCTTTTGCTCTCACAAAATTGCCCCAGCGCATCGATCCCATCGCGCAGCGACTGTTCCGCACGGCGGCGCTCTTCTTTCATGCGCTCCTTTTCCTGATAGCCCTGTGCGCCCTTGCACTTACAGTGCATGGCCGCATAATGCTCCGCGTCCTTTTTGTCGATCAGCTCCCGATCTGCGATGATCGCCTGTCCGCAGAACGGACAGCGCGGCATGACGAGCTCTTCCCGGATCTCCGCCTTCTTGCTCTTGTTCATACCTTTTTCTCCTTTTCCATCCGATTGATTTCCCGATCGAGGTACCACCTCGCTTTTTTCAGGTCCTCGATTTCCTTTGTCGGATTCTTCTTCCCTGCCCGAGCAATGTACTTAACCGCGTTCCCACGATGAAAGTTCAGCCCTTTGTCCTCAATAAAATCAATGACTTCGATTTTCCCGTCCGTGTAATGGGCGGGATGCGACACGGGATCGCTTGCCTCCCGATGCTCCCGCTCTCCTTCCGCCCTCTGTGTCATGAACGGAAATTCCGGTATGTGATTCATGCTTTTCCTCCTTTCAGCTTTTCTAAAAGTTCTGCGGCTTCTTTCTCGTAAAGAAAACCGTTCCCTTTCACCATTGCGTCACATATTCTATACAGGTTTTTTTCTGTGACTTTTTGAGGGTACATTTTCCACCCTTGCGATGTTACTGGCTCAAGATTATCGTTGTAGCCGTCACAAAAACACATACCAACAAGATATACCGTATCGCCCACCTTAACGGGCAGCTCCACCATCTTTTCGATCCTCTCGCGGAGGCTGGCGTTTTCGGTTTCAAGTGCCTTGACCGTTTCCCACACCCGATCTCTCCATTCCTTTGCGTACTCCTCTGGATCCTCACATACCGTAGTGGGAGCAAAGCCCATTTCGTCAAACTCTATCAGCAGATCAAGCAGGCGATCATTCATGCTTTACCCCCTCCGCGTTCAGGGAATCGGCGTATGCTTGCGCAGAGAGCTTGTCTGAAAACACCTCGCCGCGATATTCCCGATTCCCGCTGTGATCGACGGCGAACACATCGATCAGGCGATAAACCTGATAATGATATGCGTCGTTGAAATAGTTGCACGAAACCATCCATTTGCTCATCGTACTCATAGTTCCCTCCTATGCGGCATGTTCCGCCGCCCTGTTTGCGATCTCTTCATGCGGCACTTCCCGCACGACGCGGAAGCGCCGCGTGCGCACCTGGTCCTTTGCGTCCGGCACGATGACGTCGTGGATATCCGTCTCTACTTCAAGGATCGCGGCATCTTTCCATCCCTTTCCGTAATTCATGGCAAATTCAAGCGATGCCACATGCAGCCCCTTGACCGCGACACGGTCGGGCTCTCCGTCCGTTTCGGCTTCGATCCATTCGCCGACATGGTACTCCGTTTTTCCATCCCATCCAGACATGTACCGTCCGCCCCGCTTATGGACCGCCTTGTAGTAACGTACAATGATCGTATCGCCGTCGTACCCGTTCAGGGAACGCCGATTAAACCAGCGCGTGTACTTCCTGCAGAATGCGTTCACCTCGTCCGTGGCGGCGACATTGTGTGCTCCACGCACCTGTACGATATGGCAGCGGCGCATGTCCTTTTTGATCTCCACCGTGTAGAAGTTCTTTTCGGGATCTTCTACACGGCGAAGGAACAGGATGACGCTCTCGCCCGTTGCGACGCGCTCGACGTAGCGCCCGACGCAGTGATTCTGCCGCACGCCTTCCTCAACGATCTCCCGCGCCGAGCGTGGCATGATGATCTGATATGTCCCGTCCGACCATTCCGTAAGCGCATGGAGCGATTCGTACACAGCGGCGACAAGTTCCTCATACGCCTGCTTTTCCTGCACTTTCCGCTCGGTCGTCGCCCAATCGTGCGCCTTTTTGAGTGAGTGTGGCATCTTTACCGCCGTATCATTGACGTTGGCGCCGAGCAAACTGCACTCCGAAATGTAATCGGTATAATCTGCTATGAAGTTTTTCGCTTCGCGGTAGTCTGCTCTCTGCGCCAAAAAATACTTGAACATGCGCTCGCGCGAAATGAAGTCATACCGAAAGTCCGTTCCCGACCGTTGATTCAGACACACGACAAATTCCAGCGCCGCCGCCCGCTCTTCCTCATCGATGTTCCATGCCTTTATCTCTTTGCGGGCAACGATCTGCCCCACCGTCATGCGCGCACACTCTGCCGCCTCCGCACGGCTGCCGATGCCGATGTCTTTGAGCGATCTGACCGCCCTCATCATGCGGCGGGCGTCGTCGCCGTAGTACTCCGTGATCTCCGCCGCCGCCCGGTACAAACCTATCTTATAGAGGAGCTCCAGCTTGGGCTCGTCATCGTAATCATTGAAATAAAACATCGGATTAACGAGATTGTTTTCGGCGGCGACATCAAGTGCCGAATACCGATACGGCGTTCCGTGCAGAACGGCGGGAAGATTATAAGGATAGGTGTGGATCGCCCTGTCCCGCAGCCGCCACCCGCTCCATCCCTGTCCGTGTACACGTCCGCTCCCCGTCGTCCATTCGCCTGCGTTCCGCCCTTGCGTCTTCGGATGATAGCTGAACATCGTTGCCTTCCGCGCCGCACGGCGAAAATTACGTTCTTCTTCGGTAAAATGGTATTTGACGTCGATTTCAAGCCCATGAAAATAACACGACTTGTAGCACTCGAACAAGCGCTGCGTGAAAGCGTCACCGTCCCGCTCCACATAGGCACACGCTTGGCTTGTCCCGATGCCGCCTGTCCTCGTTCCGTCTTTCAGCGTGACGACCGCCCCGCACGCGGGGCACTCGACGACGCGGGAGGAACGGGCGCGCGTCAGATGCACCTTTTTCCCGCACGCCTCGCACACGGCGATATAGCTTCCGCGCTTGACCTTTATGTAGAACATCCACTTCCCCATGCTCTTCTTCGCCCACTCTTGCACGAAGGCTGGAAGCTCCTCCGGCATCTGACGGATGCTCTTGAATGCCTGCTTCTTCTCTTTTCCGTATGTTCGTATCTCCGCTTCCGCCGCCTCGATCTGTGCCCTTGTCTGCTCGATGGCGGAATAGTCTGCATACATACACATGACTCCGCCTCACAGAAGATCTTCCAGCCGAATCGTTGCAGGGCGCTGCCCCACGCTCCGGAACAGATGCGCAAAGCGCTCGATCGGCCGCTGATATTTTGCGCCGAGCTTGGCGGCGATCAGCTCCGCCGCCCGGAAAGGCGAAACGACACGCGTTTTGCGCCCCTCGTCCTCAATGAGCTTGTACAGCTCGGAAAGCCCGACCGCCTGATCGGCTTCAAAGTCGGCACTCTCTTGCGAGAGTGCCTCGACCGCGCACTCCAAAACCGCTTCATGCAGTTCTTTGGTCGGATCTTTCTCGGTCTCGTTGTCCTCAAAAAGCATCTTCAGATATTCGTCGCGTTTCATAAGCCTCTCTCCCTCAAAACGACTTTGAGCGCATTGACGCACTTTTCGACCTTCTCCCCGTCCATCCCCGCCATAATGGCGAACATCTCGCCGAGAATGTTCTGAAAATCCTCAAACTTGACTTTGAAACGCATCATCGACTCATCGGATGCAATCTCCAACTGCTTTTTTGCGCTCTCATAGGCGGCGATCGCCTCGTCCCGCGCTTTCTCCGCCGCCTTGAGCTTTGCAGCCGTCTCGGGATTTTCCACCTCTTTGACCTCGGGCGGAAGATTTTTGAGATCCTGCACCTGCTTTTCAAGCGCCGTCTTTTCCTCGTCAAGTTTAAGCAATTTCTTTTTCAGCTTCTCGGCATCGGCAATCTTCTTCTCTGCCTCTGCCTGCATACTCATCGCCTTGCGCTTTGCCTGTTCCGCCGAGCCCGCCGACGCCTCGAATATAGAGAGCTGCGCCTGTTTTGCGTCCCGCTCCGCCTCCAGCTCGCGGATCCGCGCTTCCAGCTCCCGCGTGGTCGCATTCTCTACATCCATCCCCTCCTCGACGCCCTCGCGCTCCGTTTCGGAAATGGATGCAAGCAGGGCGAGCTTCGTTACACCGTAGCCCGCGTGTTCTTCAAGGTACTTGTCCGTAAACCGTTCGGCAACCTTGATGTAATTGTACGCCTGCCGCTGTTTCAGGCCCACTGCCTGCTCGACATACTCCCCGAAATCGGCAAAACCCGCCGCCACATACAGTTTTCCGTCCCGCATGCGCTGAAGTTCACGGGCAAGGTCGATAAACGCCCTGCCCGCCGCATTCCCACAGGAAATAATTCTCCTGTGCGTTGTAATGAAGTTCTCCTGTTCTGCGGACAGCATCTCCTTATTCCCGTCCGCAAGCATCAACTGCTCAAACACCTTGTTTTCCATGATACCCTCCTGAATTTTTGTATTTGATTGCAAAATCACTGCTCTCCGTCGCCATATTTGGCAACGTATTTTTGATACTCTGCCTCGTAATCCTTGGCAAAAAACACACGGGAAGCATCTACCCACGCACCGTCGTGAAAGCGGATGGACGCCTTGATCCCGCCGCGCTCACTATCCCGTTCCACAAGGTAGCCCGTGATTCGGCGCGTCTTACAGAACGGCTTTCCCGTTATAACACTTTTCACCAGCTCACACGCTTCTTTCCCGATCAGACTCTGATCTACTGCCAGCATGATTCCGCCCTCCGATGCAACCTGTGAAACCGTGTTACGGCATAAAGCGATCCCGCCGTGTGGCGTCTGATCCGTGCGTACACGGTGACTTTCCCGTCAATGCGGGCAAAATACAGCGCCGTCAGAAACCTGCGATAACGCTCGATCGCCGCCAACGCTTCCTGCGTGTGCTGCGGCTTCCACTCCGTTCCGTTGATGACGACCTTGTCCACCGTTCCGAATACTTCCGCGATCTTCATACTTCGTCCCCCTCCATGACGCCGACACGGCGGCGTTTGCTTTCCAGCCATGCGTACACGTCGGACGCCTTCACCTTGCGGGAACGCCCGTCAAACTGATAAAAAGGCAGGTCCCCTCTATTGATGGCGGCATCCAGGCGATGCCGCGAAAGCCCGCAGCGCTTGGACGCTTCGGCAATGGAGAGCATTTCCTCGATTTTTCCGCCGCCCTCCGCCGCCTGTCTCTGTTTACGCGGACCCCGCCGCCCATCTCCGGCGAACGCTCCATCAAAGAGCCGTTCCCGCCCTTTTGTCAAGTCAATAATGTTTTCCATAATACCCCTCCTGAAATTTTTATTTTTTTGTTTCGTTGTTCTTACGTTTGAAATATTTCTCTATTGCATAGAGTTGCTCGCGCTTGTCTTTCCGCTGTGGATCGCGCATGGCGTGGTCGATACATTCGCGGTATGACGCCTGCATTTCCACGACTTCCGCGCAGAAACGCTCCTGTAGGTCGTCCCTGTCCTCTTGTTTAGGCAGACACTCGATGATCCAACACCGAAACGCATGAACGCGGTGCTCGTCAATGATACGATACAAATACTTCCGTAGTTCTAAAGCAACGGGCAAGAGATCTTTCGTTGCGTTGGTGCGCTGTTCCTGAAACGAAATCGCCTGCATGATGGCGTCAAGATCCACCACCATGTCCCCCGGCACCATGTTGTTCCGCACATAGGTCGTCTTCCCGCTTGCAGGCGGACCGCATACCACAATGACCTGCATAGGCTTTACCCCCTTTAATCGGATTCATCAAATTAACGATTCCAAATTGATCGCAATCATCCGCATTTTCCTTATCCCCGCGATGGTGTGGAAATTTTTGACTTGTACTTTTCCCGCCCACATGTTATAATAATGATGCCCGCGACGTGCGTGCCGTGCGCTTCCGCAGGGTACACGTTGTCGTCGCCGTCCGCATAGTCGTACGCATAGGGCAGCTTGGTGGTCAGATACAGATTGTCCTCGTCGATGCTCTCGTCGTTCGCGGCGGAAAGCGACGTCGCCGCAAGGGACGCCGCCACGCTCGCCACGTCGTCCTTGGTGATGGCGGTCTGCGTGTCGTCAAGCTCCATATCGAACACTTCGTGCGTGTAGTCGGTGCCCGTATCGAGCACGGCGACGACCGTGCCCGTGCCGTCGTAATCCACGACGGTGGAATCGAAAATACCCGTAGTACCGTCCACGTTCACCTGATTTTCGGTGATCGCCTGCGGCTCTTCATACGTATCCGAAAGGGTGACGCGCTCGACGCGCGGATCTTCTTCGAATTTGGAAAGGTTTTTATAGCGGATGGTCGCCGAGAAACCGCTCAGCACCGCATTGTAGGAAAACTCCTTTTCAACGATGTAAGGCGAGAGCGCTTTTTCCGCACTCTCGCTGAGCGATTCGATCTTCTTCAATGTGCGCACGCCCTCCGACGTGCTCATGGCTTCGGCAACGGTGATCCCCTTCTCGTTCGCATATTCGAGCAGGGAAGGCGTATCTACTTCGACGATGATCCTGACCAGATCTTCGCCGTTCGGCTCGCCCACGCCCGACACATCTTCGGAAAGAGCGTAATTCTCCGCCGCGGCAGCCTGATCCGATCCCGAATTGCCGGAATCCGCGCTCCCGCCCGTGATCTGCGAAATGGGATCCGCCACCGTGGGGATCACGATCGCCGCCGCAAGGGTGAGAACAAAGAGCAGGCTCGCCGATCGTCTTACCGTTTTCTGCATACGTTTCTCCTGTGTTCCAAAATATTTGCCGTCTTCGCGGGACGCTTTCTCTTCGCGCCCGCGCTGTTCTAATAACGACAGGTTCCGAATCGTTTCTCTATTTTATCACACCGCCCCCCCTTGTTGTCAAATCGATTTTGCCCCTTTCACATACTTTTCAAAAAAAATCGCGATAAGTTTTAGTAATTGCCGCTATAAATTCGGGTGATGAATGCATAAAAATAACATTTTCGGAAAAATATATTCGTTTTCGCGCATATTTTGCGCGAAAGCGCGCGCCGACCTTCAATTTTCGACGCCAAGCGACCGTCTTTGCCCGTTTTTGTAAGAATGCCGCCCCTATACTTTTGTGAAAAAAGCGAGGTCTCTATGCATACTTTCCCGTTCCGCCTCCCCGCGCTGCGCGCCGCGGCGCTCTTTGCGGCGCTCGCTGCGGGGATGGTCCTGTTCAATTTTGCCCTGCCGCAGCGCGAACCGGCGGCGTTTTTTCTGCTGTGGGCGGCGTTCGTCCTCCTGCACGCCTACGCCGCCGCAACGTGCGCTTACCTTGTCGCTTCCGCCGTTTTTCTCTCCTGGGAGGCGACGCTGTGCTGCCTTGCGCAGGCGGCGATCCTGCTGCTTGCGTTCGGACTGTGCGCACGGCTGAAAAAACAGCCCGGCGTCTGGCGGCTCGCGATCGCCGCAGTCGCCCAACTGCCCTTCCTCTTCCTGTTCCCGCATGCGGGCTACGCCCTGTTCCCCTTCCCCGTTCTCGCACAAAAAGCTGTCCTGTCCGCGTTTTTCTTGCTGGGAAGCGTGCTTGCGGAGGGCGGACTGAACGCGATCCTGCGCGCGCCGAAATGCCGCCTGAGCGGCGCGCAGCTTGCCGAAGCCGCCTTTTTATGGCTCATCCTCGGCATGGGGATCTGCGCGTCGCCGGGTGAGACCGTCTATACGGGCATCGCTCTGTTCTTGCTGCTGTTTGCCGTCTCGCTGCCGGGAAACGCCGCGTCGGTGCCCTTTTCCGTCGTGCTGTCCCTGCCGCTCTGCGTCTCGCAGGTGAGCGCGCTGCCCGTCGCCCTGTTCGCCGTCTATGCCTGCTGCGCCCTGCTCGTCGCGCCGTACGGCCGCGTCGCGTCGTCGCTCGCGCTCACTCTTGCCTATCTTGCCGCGCAGTACTTTGCGGGCGTCTACGCGCTGTCCGCCGCACAGATCGCGTTTTCCCTGCTCGCCTGTCTGCTGCCCGCCGCCGCGGTGTGCGTACTGCCCAAAAAGCTGCTCGCCCGCGCGCAGGAGAGCCTGCTGTTCTACCGCGAACGGGTACTGCCGCGCATCGCCGTCAACCGCAACCGCCGCGCCGTTGGCGAACGGCTGTACGAGGTTTCCGCCCTCTTCCGCGAGATCGAAAACGCCTTTCTGCTGCCCGAACGCGCGGACGACGGGGAAGCGCGCATCGCGGGAAAGATCGCCGCAACGGTGTGCGCCGCCTGCCCCCGCTGTAAGACGTGCGACCGTCCGATGCGCTCGCAGAGCCTTGTGCGGCTCGTACGGGTGGGGCGCGCCAAGGGAAAGGCGAATCTCATCGATCTGCCCGCCGACCTCGCCAAACACTGCCCCAACGTGGCGGGGATCCTGTTTGCACTCAACAAGGAACTTGAAGGCGACGCACGGCGCGCGGCGGCAATGGAGGCAGCGCGGGAAGGGCGTGCGCTGCTTGCGCGACAGGCGCACGGCGTCAGCGAGATCATGCGCGACCTTGCGCTGCGCGAAAGCGAGGAATATTCGCTCTCTTCCGACGAAGACACGCTTGCGCGGACGCTGCAGGAGCGCGGCATCCTGAGTTCGGAGATCTTCGTCTACGGCGAAGGCGGGACGCTGACCGTGAGCATGACGCTGGACGAGAGCGTGCCCGCGCGCAAGGCATGCCTCGCCGCAAGCGACGCGCTCGGCGTTCCGCTCGCCCTCGCCGAAAAGCTGCCCTTAACGCACAGCCGCGCCTGCTTTGTGTTCAAGCGCAAACCCCGCTTTGACGCTTCGTTCGGCATTGCCGCCTGCCCCAAACACGGCGAAACGGCAAGCGGCGACACCCATTCCATTCTCAAGATCGACGAGCGCCGCTTTCTGGTCGCCCTGTCCGACGGCATGGGCAGCGGCGACGCCGCGCGCGACGTATCCGCCCGCACGCTGTCCCTGCTGGAAAGTTTTTACAAGACGGGCATGCCCTCCGACACGGTACTTGCGACCGTCAACAGCCTGATCGCCTATTCGGCGGACGAACGGTTTTCCTGCCTTGACCTTGCCGCCGTCAATCTGGACGACGGCAGCACGGACATCGTGAAGATCGGTTCACCCGCAGGCTTTCTGCTCTCGCAGGACGAACTGAAGATCCTGGAGGGAGAGTCTCTGCCCATCGGCGTTCTGGACGCCGTACACCCCGCGACCATGCGGCTGACCATGCAGGAAAACGATTTTCTGCTGTTCATGAGCGACGGCATCAGCGCGGCGTTCTCCTCTTCCGCCGACCTGTGCGCGTACCTCGGCGAACTGCGCCCGCTCAACCCGCAGGCGCTTGCCGAAAACGTCCTGTCCGCCGCGCTGGCGCGCT
>OGPK01000724.1_pt1 | contig 30987 bp, 23 predicted proteins | sample 1552921 | NCBI WGS metagenome assembly OGPK01 (sample SAMEA2580264, study PRJEB22360) | human gut metagenome | biome: human gut; feature: human-associated habitat; material: faeces | place: Denmark | collected 2008/2010 | reverse complement strand
TGTCCGCTTTAATCTTCAAGAAGTGAGGAGCATTCATGGCGGAAAAGATCTTGATCACTGATGAGATCGTTCCAGAGGGGATCGAATACCTACAAGAAAAGGGTTATGAGGTCGATTGTAACTATGATCTTTCTCATGCCGATCTTGTCTCTATCATCAAAGATTATGATGCGCTCATCGTCCGCTCTGCAACAACGCTCGATCGCGCTGTCTTTGAAGCTGGTAAGAAGTTGCGCGTCGTTGGTCGAGCAGGCGTGGGCGTCGATAATATCGACATCGAAGCCGCGAATGCATATGGTGTCATCGTCTGCAATGCTCCGGTCTCTAATACGGTTTCTGCTGCAGAGCACACGTTTGCGCTTATGCTCTCAGCAGCGCGTAATGTTGCAGCAGCCGATGCGTGTATGAAGCAAGGTGGTTGGAGTCGCCGCGATTTCTATGGAACTGAGCTTTACCATAAGACGCTTGCGATCTTTGGTCTTGGGAGGATTGGCGGACTTGTAGCGGATCGTGCACGAGCGTTTGGAATGAATCTGGTTGGCTACGATCCTTATTGTTCGCGTGAGCGCGCTGCTCAACTTGGAGTTAAGCTCTACGATTCGCTTGAGGATATCTTGCCGATCGCGGATTTCATTACGGTGCATCTGCCTGCCACTGATGAGACGATTCGAATGTTTGGTCCTGAAGAATTTGCGCGCATGAAAGATGGTGTCATCTTGGTGAATGGAGCGCGTGGCGGAATCTATGATATTAAAGCTCTTTCCGATTTCATCGCTGCAGGAAAGGTTGCAGCTTGCGGTATCGATGTCTGGGAAGAGCAGCCTTGCTATGACAGTCCACTTCACGAGTTTAAGCAAGCGACTCTCACTCCCCATGTGGGATCTTTGACCTTCGAAGCTCAGTATCGAGCAGGCATGCAGATCGCAGAATACGTTGCGGATGGCCTTTCTGGATCGGTCGTTACCACGGCGCTTAATATATCTTCAGTCTCAAGTGACGACATGGAGCTTCTTGCGCCCTATGTTCCGGTATGTAAGCTCATCGGCTCTGCACTCTCGCAGATGAATAAAGGGGAGCTTCCTGCGACGCTTTCGGTTACAACAGCAGGTAATCTTGCTGGGCTTGATGCTCGTTTGCTCGTTGCAAGTGCTCTTGATGGTTATCTTTCTGGTGAGAAGCGTGTTCGTGTAACCCCTACAAATGTCGATACCATTGCACAACGTCACGGCATTCGTATTGAGATGCATTCTTCAGCTGATGCGCAAGAGTATGCCTCATGTGTGCGGATCGAGGCAGACGGTGATGTGATTGTTGGTACGACAGCGGGTTTGGTGCAAGCACCGCGTATCGTTTCATTCATGGGTTATCAGTGCGATATCGCACCAGGTGACCATTTTCTGGTTATGCAATATGTCGATCAGCCGGGTCGTGTTGGTAGTATCGGAACGATACTTGGCGATGCAAACGTGAACATCACCACCATGCAAGTGAGCACGATGGATGATTCCGATCTTGTGCTGGTGTTCATGAACATCGAAGCTGATCTTTCAGATGAGGTGATCGACAAGCTTACGCTTGCAACTGAGCTTACGAAGCTCTGGGTCTTAAATCTATGATCGATCGTGTACAGGAAGCTGCAGCGAGCACCCGATCATTCTTCTGCGCACTCTTGTCTCTTCGATTGATGTTTTCACGATTTCTCTTGTAGCGAGCGTAGGGAGCTGTGCTATACTAGCGCAGTCTGCCTGAATGGGCAGATCGTTTGTATTGGACCTGCGAGACATGTTTGTTGTAAGCGCTCACTAAAGAAGCGCGACATACATGGTAAATGTAACTGCAATCATGAGCAAAGGTCCCCGTATTCGAAAGGGGTCCGTTTTGACCGAAATTAAGAACACGTCCGTTATTGAATTCGACGACATTTCAGAAGATGAAATGAACAAAATGATCGACGGAACGCTTACTGAGTTTGACGAAGGCGATCTGATCGATGGTACCGTAGTTAAGATCGAGCATGATGAAGTGCTCGTTGATATCGGATTCAAGAGCGAAGGTGTTATCCCTGCTCGTGAGCTTTCTATTCGTAAAGATGCCGATCCATCCGAGGTTGTAGAACTCGGCGATCGCCTTGAAGCGCTTGTTCTTCAGAAAGAAGACAAGGACGGACGCCTTATCCTTTCCAAGAAGCGTGCTGAATACGAGCGTGCTTGGATTCAGGTTGAAGATAAATTCAAAGCTGGGGAAGTCGTCACTGGTGAGGTCATCGAAGTTGTCAAGGGTGGTCTTATCCTCGACATCGGCCTTCGTGGCTTCTTGCCAGCATCCTTGGTCGACCTTCGCCGTGTGAAAGATCTTACTGCTTATCTCGGTACAGAGATCGAAGCGCGTGTTATCGAGATGGATCGCAATCGCAATAATGTTGTGCTCTCTCGCCGTGTCCTTCTTGAGGAAGGCCGCAAGAACGAGCGTGCAGAGATTCTCGAGAAACTCTCGAAGGGTATGCGCCTGAAGGGTACAGTTTCTTCTATTGTTGACTTTGGTGCATTCGTTGATCTCGGCGGTATCGACGGTCTTATCCATATCTCTGAGCTTTCATGGAGTCATGTCAACCATCCTTCTGAGGTGGTCAAGGTCAACGAAGAAGTCGAGGTAGAAGTTCTCGATGTTGATCTGCAGCGCGAGCGCATCTCTCTTGGTCTCAAGCAGACCACTGAAGATCCATGGATCAAGCTTGTTGAAGTCTATCCAGTCGACACCATCGTTGATGGTCGCGTTACAAAGATCGTTCCTTTTGGTGCATTCATCGAGCTGGGTGACAACGTCGAAGGTCTTGTTCACATTTCCGAGATGGCTATGAAGCATATCGATTCGCCGAATCAGGTTGTGAGCGTTGGCGATGGCGTCAAGGTTAAGGTTATGGATGTGAATACTGATCGCCGCCGCATTTCGCTTTCTATGAAAGCTGCGGCTGAGGATCTTGGTATCGAGATCGATGTTGAAGAACCAGAACCAAAGGAAGAGGCGCAAGAAGCTGAGTAGTGCTCGTCCTCATATTGCTTTAGGTTTGAGCGGCGGGGTTGATAGTGCAACCTCAGCCGCTCTTCTTTTATCTGAGGGATATCAGGTAACAGGGGTTACGTGCGTCTTCTGCGATGGAGATGATGCTGTCTCGAATATCCAAGCAGCCGAAAGCGTCTGTCGTCATCTCGGGATCGATCATGTTGTCTATGAAGCGCAGGAGATATTCAACCAGGAAGTTATCCACCCTTTCATTCATGATTGTGCCTCAGGGCTCACTCCTGCTCCATGCGTCATGTGTAATCGCCATTGCAAGATTCCTGTATTATGCGCAGCGGCTGATGAGCTTGGTTGTGACAAGGTCGCAACAGGCCATTATGCGCGCGTGATCCAAGATCGCAAGACAGCACGTTTTGCGTTGAAGCGAGCGCTCGATGAATCGAAGGATCAGAGCTACATGCTCAGTTTGCTCACACAGGATCAACTTGCTCGTCTTGTGCTTCCTTTAGGCGGCTATACGAAACTTGAGGTCCGCGCATATGCAGAAGAGCATGGCATACCCGTAGCGCATCGCGCGGAGAGCCAGGATCTGTGCTTTATCACTGGTGACTATCGAGATTTTTTGCGAGATGCAGGTATCGAGGATGAGAGAGGCAAGATCGTTACGTTCGAAGGTGAGATAGTGGGAGAGCACAAGGGACTTCATCACTATACGCTGGGACAGCGAAAAGGCTTAGGGGTTGCGATGGGTGAACCCTATTTCGTCGTTGCAAAAGATCCGCACAACAATACGATCGTGATCGCCCCAAAGAATCGAACATTTATCTCATCTCTTGAGGTAAAAGATTTGAATTGGATGTTCGAAATTCCTCAGGGACCTTGTATGGTGAAGATCCGTTATCGCTCGAAGCCAGCTCTTGCTGATGTTGTAGTACTGGATGGTGGTCGCGCACGGATTAACTTCTACGATCCGCAGTCGCTTACTGCTCCTGGACAGTGTTGTGCGATCTATCAAGGGAGTGATCTTTTGGGAGGCGCAATCATTGACAGGGTCTTCTTTTTGGAATAATATCAGAACAAATGTTCGTTTTGTAGTGCAAAGGGCATTCTATGGCGAAAAGGATATTCATAACAGGCGGTATCGGATCGGGCAAGTCGACCCTGCTTGATTTTTTAGCAAGGCAGGGAGTCGCAGTTCTCGAGGCTGATAAGATCGGACACGAGATCCTTACGTTTCCTGATACAAAAGCAGAGCTCGCCGAGAAGTTCGGAGACGACATCTTCGATCAGGATGGTGAGGTGGTTCGCTCTGCACTTGCCGCTAAGGCGTTTGCTTCATCTGAGAAAACTGCCCTGCTTGATTCGGTAACGCTAAAACGAGTTTATGCAGAATCGTTGCGTCAACTCGATGATCTTGTGCAGAGTCATGAGGTGGTCGCGCTTGAGATGGCAATCTTGGATGGGAGAGATGATTTCTCTAAGAATGCTGATGTGGTCATTGCGGTCGTTACCTCGCCTGAGGTGCGTATTGATCGCCTTGTCCAGCGAGGTCTTACAAGAGAAGATGCATACAATCGCCTTAAGAATCAAGTTCCTGACCAAAGACGTATCGCTATAGCGGATGTGGTTTTTACCAATGATGGAACGCTCGATGAATTCGAGCATGAAATTGAGCAGTGGTGGATGCGCTTCGAGAGCGAGCAAGTATCATGAGCCATCTTGCGAGTCTTGAAGGAACATCTATGGAAGGCAAACTGCCTGTTGCGCGTTTGGCTACTCAACCCTTCGAGGTAGTTTCTGATTTTGAGCCTGCAGGCGACCAGCCTGAAGCTATTGCGAAGATCGCATCGAATATCGAAGCTGGCATGCGGTATCAGACGCTTCTCGGCGTGACAGGTTCGGGTAAGACCTATACGGTTGCTAAGACGATAGAGGCAATCCAGCGTCCTACGCTTATTCTTGCACCGAATAAGACGCTCGCTGCGCAGTTAGCGGCAGAGTTGAAGGAATTCTTCCCGAATAACGCTGTTGTCTACTTCGTGTCGTATTACGACTATTATCAGCCTGAAGCATATGTTCCGACTACTGATACGTTTATTGAAAAGGATGCCTCGATCAATGAAGAGGTTGAAAAGCTTCGTCATGCAGCTACTGCTGCGTTGCTCTCACGCAGAGATGTGATCGTAGTGGCATCAGTTTCGTGTATTTATGGTATTGGATCGCCTGCAGAATATGCGGGTATGGCAGTCTTTCTTGACAAAGAGATCGATCAAGATCGAGACGAGCTCATCTTAAAGCTGATTGATATTCAATATGATCGAAATGATTATGACCTGCAGAGAGGCACATTTCGTGTGCGGGGGGATTCATTAGATATCTATCCTCCTTATGCTGATAATCCACTCCATATTGAATTTTGGGGCGATACGATCGAGACTATCTCGGAAGTCGATAAGGTCACTGGTGAGGTCATCACTGAGTTTGAAGCTTTGCCGGTTTGGCCTGCGACTCATTATGTTGCATCCCGTCCCGCACTCGAGCGAGCTCTTGATACTATTCGCACTGAGCTGCAGCAACGTTTGCAGGAATTCAAGCAAGACGGTAAGCTGCTCGAAGCTCAGCGTCTTGAGATGCGCACCACCTATGATCTTGAAATGATCGAGACTATGGGTTTTTGCTCTGGTATCGAGAACTATTCTCGTCATTTGGATGGGCGAGCGCCAGGTGTGCCTCCCTATACGCTCATTGATTATTTCCCAGATGATTTTGTCTGCTTTATCGACGAAAGTCATGTTACGGTACCGCAGGTACGCGGTATGTATGAAGGCGATCGTTCGCGAAAGATAACACTTGCTGAACATGGGTTCCGTCTGCCTTCGTGTTTAGATAATCGTCCGCTGCGATTCGATGAGTTTGAAGCGCGTATCCCTCAATTCGTCTATACTTCGGCCACTCCTGGCGATTACGAGGAGCGAGTGAGCGAGGCGGTCATCGAACAGATCATTCGCCCGACAGGTTTGCTTGATCCGAAGATCTCAGTCAAGCCCACTAAGTCACAGATCGACGATATTGTTGATGAATCGAGAAAGCGTGTCGAGAAGAAAGAGCGCGTGCTCATTACCACGCTTACAAAACGTATGGCAGAAGATCTGACTGAGTATTTACTTGATCAGGGGATCAAAGCGCGTTACATGCATTCTGATATAGGAACGATCGAGCGTGTTGAGATCTTGCGTGATCTGCGTCTCGGGCAATTCGATGTGCTTGTAGGTATTAATCTTTTGCGTGAAGGTCTTGACCTTCCTGAAGTTTCGCTCGTAGCGATCCTTGATGCAGACAAAGAAGGTTTTTTGAGGAATCATCGTTCACTTATTCAGACGATCGGGCGAGCAGCACGCAATGCTGAAGGTGAGGTCATCATGTATGCAGATGTGATGACTGATTCAATGGAGCGTGCGATAAAAGAAACGGAGCGTAGGCGTAAGCTTCAGATTGAGTTCAATGATGCGCATGGTATTACGCCCACTACGATACGCAAGGGCATAAACGATATCACAGATCATATGGGAACTGATGAGGATCGATCAGCTGATGAGATCAATCGAGAATTAGCAAGTCTTTCACGCAGCGAGGTCATGCGGGTCATTTCAGATATGGAGACTGAGATGATAGCTGCATCCCAAGCGATGGATTTCGAAAAGGCAGCTGCATTGCGTGACGAGATCGTCTCACTGCGAATCCAGCTTGAAGGCAAGTCGGAGTCTGATGTCATGGGCGAACTAAAAAAGACCGCCCGTAAGGGGTCTGCTTACGGGCGGCGTAAACGCTAGTTTGGCATTGAGTGGTCCTGTTTAGAAATGACCAGTAAAGAGGAATTTAAGTCGTTTCCAGAAACCAGGCTTCTTCGGTAATTCGATCAGTTGGATCTCGACGGTTTGGGGTTCATCGTCGTGAGGGAGAATCTCTACTTCATTGGGCTTGATGATCGTCGCGTTTTCTTGTGAGGCTTCATCTTGTTCGCTCTTATCAGAGATGATCTCGGCTTTGAGCTCATCCTGCTCCGCTTCTGCACTTGCCAGGGTGGTAGGGTTTTGCGCACCTTCGTTAGAATCCGTTTCGAGTTTCTTATCCTCGACGCCTCTACCTAGATTAAGACTCACTTCTTCTGGTGCGATGTTTGTCTTGTCTTCTGCGAGTGTCTCATCGTTGCTTTCGTTAGCCGTTTGCGTCTCAGAAGAGAGGCGTGAGCCAATGCGCGTTGCTCTTTCGACAACGGCAGCGCGATCTGGATCTACATCGTGATCGATTCTATCTTCGTCAACGGTCGTGTCGTGAGAGGCACTATCTGTTTGTGAAGACACTTCGACAGACTCTATATCGATCGACTCAGGCCCAATGTCGGTAATGACTCCTGGGTCGCCCTCTGTGAGTGGCACCGCAAGAGGATAGGGTACTTCGAGTATTCGATTATCTACGACATTGCCTTCGATATCCTCACGATCTTTTCGCACAGGCTCTTCAATAATGTGATTGACGTGAGCTCGCGCAGCACATGCGATCGTTTGCTCTTCATTAGCTATGATCGATTCTTCATAGTCGACTTCAGCTTTATGAATAAGGAAGGCTTGAGAATCGAATGACTCGATACGTCCACTCGATGTTTCTTCAGCGAAGTATTCGAGTGGCGTATATTCAAGATTACTCTCAAGCATACGAAGTTTGGCAGTATCTGAGAGTGAAACGTCGAGATAGTCGAGAACAATATCCTTTAGTTCCTGGTCAAGAACTGGCCAAGCGATCTCAACGCGTTTATCCATATTGCGTGTCATCAGATCTGCGCTGGAGAGGTAGATCTCCATGTTCTCTGCTACTCCGAAACCATAGATGCGACTATGCTCAAGTAGTCGACCAACGATCGATACTACTTCGACGTTATCGGTGTATCCCTTTATCCCCGGCACAATGCAAGAGATACCGCGTACAAAAAGGGTGGTATGAACGCCCGCCTGTGAAGCTTCGACGATCTTATCGATAGTGTCCTTATCGGTGATGGAATTTGTCTTGAAGATGATCCCATTAGGAAGACCTTCTTTTGCACGCTTGATCTGTTCGTCGATCTTATCAAGGATCATTGGCTTTATCTGCAAAGGCGCGACTGAGAGCGTGGTGTAGTTCGTAGAAATATTTTCAAGGCTCATGTTCTTAAAGAACTCTGCTGCATCCTTACCGATCTTTGGATCGCTGGTCATGAAGGAGAAGTCGGTGTAGAGCTTCGAGGTCTTCTCGTTGTAGTTACCCGTACCCAACTGAGTGATGCGCTGAAGGCCTGAATCGGTCGTACGCGTGATGACGCATATCTTCGAATGCACCTTATAATCGCGAAAACCGTAAATGACATGAGCACCTGCTTGTTCAAATCGCTGTGACCATTCGATGTTGTTCGATTCATCGAAACGGGCACGAAGCTCAAAGAGCGCAGTAACCTCTTTGCCATTTTCTGCAGCTGCGAGCAAAGCCTCAGCAAGATGAGATTGACTTGCCAAGCGATAGAGCGTGATCTTGATAGACAAGACAGAAGGATCGACTGCTGCCTCACGGAGAAGCGTGATGAAAGGATCCATGCTTTCGTACGGATACGAGAGTAATTTGTCATGCTCGATGACTTGTTGCATGATCGAGCGATTGCGATCAAGGCAAGCTGGCCATGCAGGAGAGAATGGGGTATTGGTGAGCTTGTCTGCGATATCAGGATCGACAAGGTCGGCAAGGCCCCATGCATAACTCATGTCGAGAGGCACATTGGTGACAAAGACTTGATCTTCGTTGATGTTGAGGCGCGGAAGCAAAAACTGTCTCGTGACCGACGAGAGCGCTGTATCGGTCTCAAGTCGAACGGGGGTAAGACGTGCTCTCTTTTTCAAAATGCGTTTCATGTGTTCACGATAGTCGTAATCGATTTCATCGATATCAGCATTAGCATCGATGTCAGCATTACGAGTGACACAGATGACGCTTGCACGTTTTGTGTTGTACATGGAGAATACGTCATCGACAATTAACTTCAAGGCGTTCTCAAGCAAGATAAATTGCGTACCTTCACCAGGTAAGAGAATCAGGCGTTTTGCCTGGCGCGGAAGCGGAATCAAACCAAAAGTCGCATCTTCGGCACCAACGTTTTTAGGTTTCTTCTTCGATTTTCCATCTCCGTCGTTCGAAGAATCTTTAGGAAGTTCTTCGTTCAAACGCAGTAAGACATAAAGTTTGCCATTTTCGAAATGAGGAAAAGGATGACGTGCGTTGATGATTTGAGGTGAAAGATAGGGTACGACATGGTCTTCGAGGTATGAACGCAAGAAATCGCGCTGTTCATCCGAGAGATCTTTCACTTGAAGATTGCGGATGCCGTATTCTTCAAGCTGCTCTTGGATCGAGAGAAAGATGCGCTCCTGTTCGGGATAGAGCTCATGACAACGTTGATAGATGGCATTGAGCTGCTCTTCGGGCGTCATGAGCGTTTTATTGTCGCGAATCTCCTTCTTGATCAGCGACAGATCGGTCAAGCTTCCGACGCGCACCATGAAGAATTCTTGCAAGTTGCTTGAGAAGATGGAGACAAAGGTAAGGCGCTCGAGCAGCGGAACATTGCCATCCTCGCCTTGATCGAGCACGCGTTTATTGAAATTGAGCCACGAAAGCTCGCGATTCTGCATATAGGGGAGTCGTTTGAGTCCCTTTTTAGCAGATGATGATCCCTCATCCTTCTTAGCTACCATAATTGATCAAAAGCCCCTTCATTGGCGATCGCGATCAGTTGCTTTAAGAGCAAAAGAACCTCGGTGTGTGCACTTGGGATAATTGTACCAATACTTAGAGGTTGTTCTGATTGTTTTTAAGTAATTATCAGGCGCTCTTTCATAGCATATGCTCGATGAGGAATCCCTCACGCACGCCATGTTTGGCAATACGCAATCGATCCGCTCCGGTCTTCTCGAAGACATGCTTGATCAAGATGCAGCCAGGGATGAAGGTATGGATACGATCAGGGATGGTTTGAAGCGCACATCGCATGAAGCCCTCAGGGTCTTCTCGATAGGAGTACAGTACATCATCGATGTGCTGTAAAAGAAGAACATTGGAACGCTTACCTGCGCAGAAGATATCCCCATAGACCTTCGCAGCACTGCGGATTGCACCACCGATACCGACAAGAGTTTTGCTCTTGAAGTCCTTTTTAGGTAGCAACGCATAGAGCTTTTCGAATTCGCTTTCGATCCGCTCCATCTCTTTTTCTGTTGGTAAAAGCGCATTGACATACATGCTGAATGAGGAAAGCGAACCTTGGGGTAGACTCGTGCTTGCTGTTTCGAGCCCTGCCGAGAGCGCAGTCAATTCAGTCGAGCCACCACCGATATCGACCATGGTCGCATCTTCGATTGGCCCATCGAGCTTAGCTCCGACAACTCCAAGATGCGCTTCGGCCTCATTGGATAGGATGGTGATGGGAAGCCCGCACGCTTTCTCGATCGTGCGCTGCGCTTCACAACTGTTCTTGCAATTGCGCAGAACAGCGGTGGCGAACACTTCGATCCGTGTACAGTTGAAATATTTCGCTCGTTCGTGTTGTTCTTTGATCGTACGCGCCGCTTTTTTGATTCCTTTATCGCTTATCTTTCCCTCTTTCACATAGGAAGAGATGCCAGCCATCACCTTGTAGTTCAAAAGAGTAGAGAGATGTTTCTTAGTGATCGATCCTTCGGTTGTGTCTTCGACTTGGTATACGCACAATCTGATCGTATTGGAACCGAAGTCGATGACCGCAAAACGATTCATAAAGATCTCCTTCATGCTTGAGCGTACGCGACTATTATCCATGTCGAGCGCGCTTCTTCATCAAATAATTACGAATCATTCCTGCGTTTGGTCTATCTGTGGGTCGGAGTGTGAAAAAAGTATTATGCTGGTATGCGGGGAAGAGAGAGTATTTAACGAAACATGCGATCAAGGGGGAAATTCAAGTGTCTATGCTCGCATCGATCGATACCAAGCAACCAAAGCTCTCTAAAGAGAAATACAAGCCACTCCACGATGCACTCGTGGATCGTTTAGTGGTCTTACAGCAAGAGGCCAAGAAAGCATCAGCAGGTCTTGTGGTTCTTTTTGAGGGCTGGAAGGGCGCAGGTAAGGGGAGCCGTATCTCTGATTTGATCTATCACCTTGATGCGCGCGGCGTTACGGTGCATGTTACGCAAGATTTCGATCCTGAAGAGGCGAAGCGTACGCGCTCGGAAGATTTTGGCTCGACGGGTTACTATCCTACTATGCAGCAGTTTTGGAATGCGCTCGGCCCACGTGATGCTATTACTATTTTTGACCGCGGGTGGTATTCTGCGCTTATTGACCATGTCTCGAATGAGATGCATGCGGCCTCCGACAAAAAGCGCAAGCGCATCAAGCAGCGCACTCGTGAGACGATCGAAGAAGCTATCGAAGAGATCAATGCATTTGAGCGTCAGCTTGTCGACGATGGCTATATGGTTGTGAAGTTCTTTCTTCATATCACTGAGAAGACACAGCGAAAACGCCTGCTAAAACTTCACAACGATCCATTTACGAGTTGGCGAGTGTCAGATCTTGATCTTCGTCAGATGCTTGATTACCCCGAAACCTATGAGCTCTACGAAGAACTGCTCGAAGCGACGAATGGAGAAAAGGCACCTTGGACACTCTTGGATGCTGAAGATAAGCGCCGTGTGAATCTCGCTGTTGCTGAACAGCTTGTTGCTGTGCTTGAGAGCATCACCACGAAAGAGAAGGACGATGCAACGCTTGAAGCCGAAACTCGAGCTAAAGAGAATTCATCATTGCAAGGAGCTCAAGCACCTTATTTTGATGAGCGCAAGCGCACCCCAAAAGAGAACCAACGATTGCTCTTGGAAGCTGAAGAGCGTGTTCGCATAGCCAAGCTCGAAGCTCCGCTTACTTCGCGCTTCGAGATTGTGAAGGATTATCCTCGACTTGAGGATGTTGATCATACGCTGTGCCTTGAGCGCTCCGACTATAAGCGCGAGTTAAAGGAGCAACAGGCGCTCCTCAATAAGCTCGAACTTCAGATGTATATTCATCGTATTCCTATGATGATCATGTATGAAGGTTGGGATGCAGCGGGTAAAGGAGGTAGCATCAAACGTGTTGCGCAAGCGCTCGATGCGCGCTCTTATACGATCTTCACCTCTCCTGCGCCGACCAAAGTAGAGCTTGCTCATCCATTTTTATGGCGCTATTGGACACGTTTGCCAAAGGCAGGGCATGTGGGCATCTATGACCGCAGTTGGTATGGACGCGTACTGGTTGAGCGTGTTGAAGGGTTCGCTAGTCCGCTTCAATGGGCGCGAGCCTACGATGAGATCAATGAATTCGAAGCATCCATGACCAAATGGGGAGCGATCCTTTTGAAGTTCTGGGTCGATATATCGCCCGCAACGCAGCTCGATAGATTTAAAGCGCGTGAAGATAATCCAGATAAGCGCTGGAAGATTACTTCAGAAGATTGGCGCAATCGTGATCGTTACCCCGAATATTATGCTGCAGTTCAGGATATGTTCCGTTTGACATCGACACCACAAGCGCCCTGGATTATTCTGGAGAGCGATGATAAATACTATGCGCGAGTGAAGGCGCTCAAGACTATTAATCAGGCGCTTCAAGAACGCCTCGCTGAATTCTAGAGTGCTTTTGTTGGGTAAAGGAGAGAGCTGTTATGGCTAAAGCAAAATCTGACCCTAGCCAGAAAAAGAAGGGTCGTCGAGCGCTTGTTGTTGCGATTGTTTTGCTCGTCATAGCGCTTCTTGCTGCAGGCGTGCTCGTCTATCGATATTGGTCGCAGCAGAATGCTTATGAAGAACTCGAGACCTATGTAGAGGTCGAAGATCCCAACGTTGTGAAGCTTTCTGATCTTACGGCTGATTGGGATGCATTGCGGCAGATCAATCCTGATATCGTTGGATGGATCTATATACCTGATAGCAAGATCAACTATCCTATCGTGCAGGGACCAGATAATCAGAAATACTTGAATACTGCTTTTGATGGCTCGAATGGCTGGTTTTCCTCCGCGGGTACTATCTTCATCGACGTGAAGAATGATGCGGATTTTCTTGATCGCAATACTTTCTTATACGGCCATCATATGCGTGACGGATCAATGTTTGCTGCTCTTACTGATTGGGAATCCGATGCTGAGTTCAATAAGCATCGAGACATCTATATCCTTACGCCTAATGGTAACTATTATGCGAAGACTTTCTCGCTCTTGAAGACAAACGGCTCTGAGCCCATTGTTGTTACGCAGTTCGATTCTGACGAGACTTACCAGGCCTATATCCAGAAGATGCTTAATCGCAGTTTGGTCAAGCAAGAAGGCGAGGTTTTCACGGCAGACCAGATCAAGCAGTCCTTTGCATTGTGTACCTGTGAGTATACTCAAAACGACGGACGCGACTTGCTTTTCGCAACGGTTATAGCAACGAGCGTGAAAGACGATCCTTATGTCGAATACGATCCCAATGCGGCGACCGGACTCGGGAAGGATCAATCGGTCAGCTTTGGAACAGACGAGTAATGAACTACAATTACTACTTATTCAATAATCGAAGAGAACCACTTCAAAGACAAGGATGTTTATGACTGAGCGAGTTCAGGTTCCCATCACTGATGGAGATACGAAATGGCCTAGTTGGACCAAACAGGGTGGTGGCACTACTTATGCCGATGCGGGCGTTGACACTGCAGAAGGAGCTCGTGCGGTCGATGCAATCAAAGATGCTGTTCATCGCACGTATCGCAATGAGGTCCGAGGTGATATCGGGGGCTTTGGGGGGTTGTTTTCCATCGGGGTCGCAAAGCAGATGGCCGACCCAATCCTTGTTTCGGGCACTGATGGTGTTGGCACGAAGATTCAGCTTGCTAAGCTCGCAAATAAGCATAATACGGTTGGTATCGATCTTGTTGCCATGTGCGTTAATGACGTCCTTGCAACAGGCGCAGAGCCTCTCTTCTTTCTTGATTACATCGCGGTCGGTAAGCTCAAAAGCGATGCGGTTGCTGAGATTGTGAGTGGTATTGCAGATGGTTGTGAGATGGCTGGATGTGCGCTCATCGGAGGCGAGATGGCAGAGCATCCAGGCGTTATGGATCCTCATGAATACGATCTTTCTGGCTTTACGGTAGGCATTGTTGATCGTCCGGCTATGATCGGGCCTGAACGTGTGCAAGATGGTGATGTCCTGCTCGGTCTTGCTTCATCAGGTTTGCACTCCAATGGTTACTCACTTGCGCGCAAGGTCTGCACGGAGGGAAAAACGCTCTACGAATTGACCATCGCACGTGATGAACTTGATGGCGATAGCGTTCTTGACGCACTCTTGGAGCCAACGCGTATTTACGTCAGAGCGATTCGTTCAGTACTCGTTCAATGTCCAGGAGCTATCCACTCGCTTGCTCATATCACTGGCGGTGGCATTACAGAGAACCTGAACCGTGCGCTACCTTCAACGCTCGACGCTGAAGTGCAAGTTGGCTCATGGAATATGGTTCCGATTCTTCCTTGGGTCTGCCGTGCTGCACATTTGAATGAAACAGAAGCGCTTAAGACATTCAATATGGGTCTTGGCATGATATTGGCAGTTGCGCCCCAGAAGGTTGACGAGGTTGCTCAATTGCTTGCAGATGCAGGTGAAGAGGTTTATGTTGTCGGTCAAGTTGTTCCAGGAACCGGCAAGGTTACGTATCTCGATAAAGAGCAGCTTTTTGTCGAATATGCTGACGATGGCGAAGAAGACTAGCATCGATTCATCGCGCGAAGGAGACACTATGCCTGAAGACATGCATCACAAGAGTTCCGATCCTTTGAAGATTGGTGTCCTCATCAGCGGGAGTGGGACAAATCTCCAGGCGCTTATTGATGCGATCGCAGCAGGTAGGCTCAATGCTCGTATTGTGCTGGTTATTTCGTCAAAGCCTGATGCTCAAGGTCTTGTGCGTGCGCAAAAAGCTGGCATTCAAACACTCTCGCTTAATCCAACGGTCTATCAGAATCCACGAGTAGCCAATTCGATCATCGCTGAAGAGCTTCAGCGTGCTGGTGCTGAATATGTGGTGATGGCAGGATATATGCGTAAGGTCACTGAAGAGGTTCTTGATGCTTATCCTGACAAGGTCGTAAATCTTCATCCTGCTTTACTTCCATCGTTTGTTGGGGCGCATGCTATCGAGGATGCATATCATGCAGGTGTTAAGGTGACTGGTGTCACGGTTCACTTTGCGAATAAGCAATATGATGAAGGGCCGATCATTGCGCAAAGAGCAGTATATATCGAAGAGGAAGATTCACTCGATACGCTCGAGGCGCGTATTCATGAGGTCGAGCATGTGCTGCTTCCTGAGGTCATTCAGATCATCGCCGAGGGTCGCGTTAAAGTCGGTGTTGATCGCAAGGTGTCGATCGCGCGAGGATGAGATGTCCTCCTTATAATCTATGAGTACTTCCAGAAAAGGAGTTTTACATGGCTGATCCGGTTATCAAGCGAGCATTGATCTCGGTCACAGACAAGACTGGTATCGTCGAGTTCGCAAAAGCGCTCACAGAAGAATTCGGCGTTGAGATTATTTCGACGGGCGGTACTGCCCGCGCGCTCGAAGAGGCAGGTATCTCGGTTACCCCGATCGATAAGGTTACTGAATTTCCTGAGATGATGGACGGTCGCGTTAAGACTTTGCATCCACGCGTCCACGGCGGATTGCTTGCGCGGCGTGATCTCGAGACTCATATGCAACAAGCTAAAGAGCATGGCATCCAGATGATCGATATGGTCGTTGTTAACCTCTATGAATTCCAGAAGACAGTCGCAAGCGGTGCTGATTTTGCTCAGTGTATCGAGAATATCGACATCGGAGGCCCTTCTATGCTTCGTTCTGCTGCAAAGAACTTTGCGTCCGTTGCTGTGGTCACTGATCCGAATTCCTACAGCGCGATCATTGACGAGATGCGTGCTCATGGTGGCTCGACTACCTATCCGACTCGTCTTAAGCTTGCTTACGAGGTCTTTAACACCACTGCCCAGTATGATGGAGCGATCGCTGCATGGTTGACGCAAGAGATCGATCCTGCGACGGTCTTTCCTGATATGAAAGCGCTCGGTCTTGTTAAAGTCCAAGATCTACGCTATGGAGAAAACCCTCACCAAAAAGCAGCTTTCTTCCGTGTCACGGACTATCCAAATGCTGCAACTACCTTGGCTTATGCAGAACAGAAGCAAGGTAAAGAACTTTCATATAATAATTATCTCGATCTTGATGCCGCGTGGACGGCTGTACGTGAATATGATGAACCTGCGTGCGTTATTGTTAAGCATCTCACTCCATGTGGTGTAGCGGTGGCTAACGATGCGGTTGAGGCATACGTACGTGCCTATGATGCAGACCCTGTCTCAGCCTATGGTGGGGTTATTGCATTCAACCGTCCCGTGAATGGGGACGTGATCGTCAAGATCTTTGATAATAAGCAGTTTGTTGAGGCGATCATCGCGCCCGAATTCTCACTCGACGCACTTGAGATGTATACGCTTAAGCCCAATACGCGTCTGCTTGAAACAGGTGGCGTAAATCCTGCAGGTAAGACGCTCGAATACCGTGCAGTTGAAGGCGGTTTGCTCTGTCAGGAGGTAGACGCGGTCCATGAACCTTCTGATAGCTTCACGGTTGCAACGAAACGCGTTCCAACCCCGGAGGAGATGCAAGATCTCATCTTTGCATGGAAGGCGGTCAAGTCGGTCAAATCGAACGCGATTCTCATTGCAAAGGATCAGGTCAATCTCGGTGAAGGTGGGGGACAGCCCAATCGCGTGAACTCTGCACGTATCGCGGTGGAACAAGCAGGAAGCAAGGCGCATGGCGCTGTTGCCGCCTCTGATGCATTCTTCCCCTTCCGCGATGGTCTTGATACGCTTGCCGAAGCTGGCATCACTGCTATCATTCAGCCAGGCGGCTCAATCCGCGATGAAGAGGTTATTGAAGCCGCGAACGAGCATGGCATCGCTATGATGTTTACCGGACATCGCCATTTCCGCCATTAAAGCCCAGTCTATCTGAGAGAGCTATTACTCAGGGCACGAGTTAAACCTCGTGCCCTGAATTTTATCTTGCAGAGTGGTAGTGAGAGGTGCTCAATCGAGGTCTTGATGAGCGATCTTTTGTTTCAGAGTTGAGATGACCTGATAGTGTTTGCGAAGATTGCTGATGTCAAATCCAAGTGCAAAAGCAAAAAGAGCGATCGTGAACAATCCAACAGGGCTATTCGCAACGGGCATGAATACAAATGCCAGCAAAAGCAGGGGCATCACCAAAAAGATACTAAGGATGCTCAAACGTTTATAGATGCCTTGACCGATCGAGATGATGGCGTAGAGGTAGAAACCCATTGCAGGGAGCGAAAATACACAGCACAGTGCAAGGATGAGTGCTTTCACGACGATCAGTTCGATATCGGTGCGCAATGACTTTTTTTCGCGCGTGAGCATTTGTTCAAGGCTAAGTGATGCACCGAAGGCTGAGAAATCGAAGGGGATCGACCCAGTGAAAGGATTTGAGGCACTGAAAGGATTTCCTCGATCGCGATCAGTGAAAGGTCCTTGACCTTCGCCTGGACGATAAGAGTGCCTATTTCCTTGGGCATCCCAGGTCGTCCAGACAAAATCCGCTCCATTGAAAGGCCATCCAGCAAAAGGATTCTCGTTCGAGCTGCCGGGCGAGGTTGTGCCTCTTGAGTGAGTGTAAGGTCGATAGGAGAAAGGCGCACCATATGGTGTACCAGTGGTTGTGTATTCGGGATCCCATTTGCGCGTGAGCAGTGCATCGCGCGCTTCATTGATGAGCTTTGTCTTTTCTTCGGCTTGGTTGCGCGCTTGTTCGTCTTGCCCGAACTTATCAGGATGATTTTCGATGACGAGCTTTCGGTGTGCTTTCTTCACTTCGTCATCAGTTGCACCATCTTGAAGACCGAGTATGTTGAGCGCTTCAGATTTTTTCATAGGATTCACTATACCTAAAATCCCTTTATACGCTTGGAAAGGATGGTTTCTTCAACGGGTTTCCACGAGGATGTTGCCATTGCGTGAGCGAAGTTACATGAGTGTGTCACTTTATCCCGTCTGCCAACTTCACAAGGTCATGCTCTGATAAGCTGAAGGAGCGTTCGTGTAAAATACGTGCATGAAAAGCATATGTGTGAGTTTGCACGTTATGCTTGCTGAACTGAGGAATTGATTGGCGATCTCGATCTCAACTAGCGACACGAAGCGGAGGTGCCATGAAAAAAGCGATCATCATACTCGTCATCATCGTCGCTGCTGGGTTCCTTGTCGCTAATCTTGATTACATCATGAGCATCATCAACGCGATGCAAGGTGGCGCACTCATTCCACTTGTGGTCGCCATCATCATCATGATCGCACGCCACGTGGTGCAAGCTATGTCATACAACGAGGCTTTTGGTGCGGTCGGCCATAAAACAGGCTTATGGCACAATATCGTACTCATCTTCTCGCTCGTTTTTATCAATACATTCTGTCTTTTTTCTGGCGCAACCGGCGTTGCGTTCATCATCGATGACGCACACAGGCGTGGTTGCGATATCGGCACCTCGACAAGTGGTGCTATCCTGTCGCAGATCGGCTATTTTGCAGCAGTTTTCCTCATCTCCATCATCGGATTTACCACCATGCTTATTTCGGGAACCATGAATGTGGTCTTCTTGATCGGTGGACTGCTGTTAGCGGGTACGCTTCTTGTGCTGCTCAGTTTCTTCTTTCTTGGTTACTACAAGCCTGGCTGGTTGGTAAAGGTCTTTCGTGTGGTCGAGCAGCTTATCAATAAGGTTATCGGCATCATAAAGAGGTCATTGCCAAAGAACTGGGGTAAGGCGACTGCTCAATCGTTTATCAATTCAGCGCTCGTGCTTGCGCACAATCCGAAAGGCGCGCTCATTACGGTCTTCTATGCTGCCGCTTCAGCTCTTCTGAACATGGCCTGTCTCATCGCGATCGGTGTGGCATTCGGTTTCGATGAGCTTGCGCCGCTTATCGCGGCATTCTCGGTTGCAGCTATCGCAGTCATCCTTAGCCCAACACCACAAGGAGTCGGTGTAGTCGAGGCGGCTATTGCTGCTATTCTTACCAGTGCTGGTTGTTCGCTTTCGGTTGCTACTGCTATCGCGCTCGTTTATCGTGGCATCATGTTCTGGATTCCGTTCTGCATAGGAGCGCTCCTGCTCTCGCAATCGGGCTTCTTCAAAGATAAGAAGGACAAAACTCTTAAAGGTAAATATAAGGATACGGGCTGGATCGCGGGAACGCTTGTCATCATCTGTGCGGTCGTGAATCTGGTCATGGCATTTCTTCCAAATGCGGTCGATACGTACAGCATGCTCACGCAGTGGATCAATATTGGAAATGTAGTAGGCGGACCGATGCTTATCATCACGAGCATCCTTTTACTCATACTTGGTATTGGTCTTATCTTTAGGTTTCGTTTGGCTTGGGTGTTCGCTATCACCCTCGTCTTTATGCTCGCTGGATTTGAGTTTGTCTTCCATGAAACCGTAAAGGTTGCGATTCCTATGGCGCTCTTAGGGCTTTGGCTGTTCTTCAAGCGCGACGCATTCTGCGAGCCACTCTCTTTTGACCGCTCAAAACGTCTTGAAGCTGCTGATGAAGCGATGGAAGCTGAAGAAAGGCAGCTTCAAGAAGAAAAGGCGCAGAGAGCATTAAAGCCCCCCAACAAGCTTGAACAGGATGCGCATAAGGTCGAGCTTTCAGCAAAGAAGCTCAAGCAGGATATCGACAACTTCATCAATAAGTAAGAAGGATTTCTCGCCTTCGATCCGTCGAAAGAGACCCGTGGGGTCTCTTTTGCTGTATACTAATTTAGTTTTACAACTACCTCACGGAAAACCGCAAGACAAGGAGCGCATATGGCACGTCCGATGACCATGGCTGAAAAGATTCTCGCAGCTCACGCTGGCCTCGATGAGGTCGTTCCGGGGCAGCTCATCGAATGCGATCTTGATCTGGTGCTCGCTAATGACATCACGGCACCTATCGCGATCCAAGAGTTCAAGAAGGTCGGAATTGATAAGGTATTCGATCCGACTAAGATCGCACTTGTTCCCGATCATTATGCACCGAACAAGGACATAATGAGCGCTGAGCAGGCAAAAGTGGTACGAGATTTCGCTCGCGAACAGCAGATCACGCATTATTACGAAGTTGGCTGTATGGGTGTTGAGCATGCGCTTCTTCCTGAACAAGGCGTTGTGGGTGCTGGTGATCTCATCATTGGCGCAGACAGTCATACCTGCACCTATGGTGCGCTTGGCGCATTTTCGACGGGTGTAGGCTCAACGGATGCGGGTATCGGTCTCGCAACAGGTAGAGCATGGTTCAAGGTTCCTGAATCGATCTTGTTCAATATTGAAGGCACACTTAACCCCGGTGTTACGGGCAAAGATATTATCTTGCATATCATCGGTCTTATCGGCGTCGATGGTGCGCTCTATCAGGCAATGGAGTTTCGTGGAAGCGCGATAGAGAGCCTCAATATGGACGAGCGTCTCTCTATCTCAAATATGGCAATCGAAGCTGGTGGTAAGGCAGGTCTTATTCCGGTTGATGATGTCACTCGCGAATATATGAAGGGTCGCACAGAGCGTCCGTTCACGGAATATCATTCAGATCCTGATGCGCACTATGCGCAGATCATCAATATAAAAGCTGAAGATATCGTACCTACGGTCGCATTCCCGCATTTACCTTCGAATACGCGTCCAGTCTCTGAATCACGTGATGTTACGATCGATCAGGCGGTTATCGGTTCATGCACCAACGGGCGTATCGAAGATATGCGTCAAGCAGCAGAAGTACTGAAAGGCCGCAAGGTCCATCCCTATGTACGCTGTATCATCATCCCAGCTACTCAGCTGGTTTATCGTCAGTGTATCGAAGAAGGGCTTATGGATATCTTCCTTGATGCCAATTGCGCGGTCTCAACGCCTACATGCGGTCCATGCCTAGGTGGTTATATGGGAATCCTCGCTGCAGGCGAGCGCGCTATTGCGACCACGAACCGCAATTTCGTCGGTCGCATGGGTGATCCAACGAGTGAAGTCTACCTCTCATCACCTGCTGTTGCTGCAGCAAGTGCAGTGCTGGGACATATCGCTCTTCCAGAAGATCTAGATTAGGAGCATTTCATGAACTATAAAGGAACCGTTCATCGTTATGGCAGGGACATCGATACTGATGTCATCATCCCCGCACGCTATCTGAATACCTCTGATCCGATCGAGCTTGCGAAGCACTGTCTTGAAGACCTCGATACCAGCTTTGTTGAGAACGTGCAGCCGGGCGACATCATCGTCGCAGAAGAGAACTTCGGCTGTGGGTCCTCGCGTGAGCATGCTCCCATTGCCATCAAGGCTGCTGGGATCGATGCGGTCATCGCAAAAAGCTTCGCACGTATTTTCTATCGCAATTCTATCAACACAGGGCTTGCGATCTTCGAATGCCCTGAAGCAGTCGATGCGATCGCTGATGGTCATGTCGTATCGATCGAGACGACTACAGGCACCATCACTGATGAGACCACGGGTGAATCGTTCACAGCGCAGCCATTTCCGCCATTCATTGCCGACATTATCGAGCAGGGCGGTTTGATCAATCGCACCCGTAAGATTCTGGGAAAGGATTAAAGGTTCGTCATGACTCAAACATACAAGATCTGCTTACTTCCAGGTGATGGCATCGGTCCAGAGATCATTGCTGAAGGCGTGAAGGTACTTGATGCTCTCGCTCAAAAATATGATGTCCGTTTCGAATACAATGAAGCTCTTATTGGGGGACGAGCAATCGATGAGACAGGCGAGCCGCTTCCACAGGCCACACTTGCGCTCGCCTCTGCATCTGATGCAGTGCTGCTTGCTGCAGTCGGTGGACCTAAATGGGATACGACTGATCCAACAAAGCCTCGTCCTGAACAGGGGCTACTTGCTATCCGTAAAGGCCTTGGCCTCTATGCTAATCTGCGTCCGATTGTCATCTTCAATGCGCTTGCTGATGCTTCGACCTTGAAGCCTGAGGTCATTGATGGGGTTGATTGCGTCATCGTGCGCGAACTGACTGGCGGTCTGTATTTTGGCGAGCGCGAACGCAACTTTGATGTCGAAGGCGCTGGTATGAATGGTTCTGCTGGACAACAGGCTTATGACACATTGCTTTACTCCGAGTATGAGATCGAGCGAATTGTCCGTCATGCATTTGAAACAGCACGTAAACGTCGTGGCCGTGTTCACTCTATTGATAAAGCAAATGTGCTCGAAACCTCTCGTATGTGGCGCGAGATTACGCATCGCATCGCACAGGAATATCCTGATGTCGAACTTATCGATATGCTTGTCGATAATGCTGCGATGCAGCTTATCAATGACCCTAAGCAGTTTGATGTCATGGTCACTGAGAATATGTTCGGTGATATCCTCTCCGATGAAGCTTCAATGCTCACCGGATCGCTTGGCATGCTCGCTTCGGCATCGCTTGGTGATGGCACGGCGCTCTACGAGCCTAGTCATGGAAGCGCTCCTGATATCGCGGGCAAAGGTATCGCAAATCCACTTGCGCAGATCCTTTCGGTTGAGATGATGTTGCGTTACAGTTTCGATATGGCCCAAGCAGCAGATGACATCATTGCTGCGGTGAATAAGGTGCTTGATGAAGGGTGGCGTACGAGCGATATCGCAGATGCTCAAACACCTTCGGATAAGATCATTGGCACACAGGCTATGGGCGACTTGATCGTAAACTTGATCGCATAGGATTGATTTCGATGACGATTCAAGCTCCAAAAGGAACGAATGATCTCCTTCCACATGATGCGCGCATATGGAATAGGTTCAAGCAGAGTGCTTCTGATGTGTTCTCTCGGTATGGGTATGAGCCTATTGAGACTCCTATTTTCGAGCAGACTGAGTTATTCGTGCGTGGTATAGGTGAAGCTACTGATGTGGTCTCGAAAGAGATGTTTGCCACTTTAACAGGGGAGAATTTGAAAACACTGCTTGGTGGGGGGCATGTAAAGAGCAATAGTCGTTTTAGCTTGCGCCCTGAAGGCACTGCTTCTGTCGTGCGTGCTGTTGCGCAGCATAATCTTGTTTCACCAGGTGGTCTACCGGCTAAGCTCATGTATGCAGGCCCTATGTTTCGTGCCGAAAATGTACAGAAAGGCCGTCAACGGCAGTTCAATCAGGTTGGCATTGAATGCTTAGGATCCGATGATCCATCCATCGATGCGGAAGCGATCATCATGCTGATGCGCTTCTATGAGATCATTGGCCTTGACCGTTCGAAACTTCGTTTGCTCATCAACTCGATGGGGTGTGAGCATTGCAGACCCGCTTATCGTGATGCGGTCGCACAATTCCTTCTTGATCATGAAGCAGAACTTTGTGAAGAATGCTGCGGTCGTGCTCATACCAATCCACTACGTGCATTCGACTGTAAGAATGAAGCATGTATTCAAGTCATGAAAGCAGCTCCGCTCATCACTGATGCGCTCTGTGAGGATTGTGAGCGTCATTATGCGCAGGTGAAATCCTATTTGGACGAAGTTGGTATCGCTTATATCGAGGATCCGACCCTCGTGCGCGGGCTCGATTACTACACACGTACTGTTTTCGAAGTTCAGGTGATCGAAGGCATGGGCGCACAGAACGCTATTGGAGGCGGTGGACGCTATGATAAGCTCATGGAAGAGATCGGCGGTCAGCCACAACCAGGTTTTGGTTTTGCTCTTGGCTTCGAGCGTTGCATGATCGCTCTTGAAGCGCAAGGGGTTGAACCTGCTGAGCGTCATGATCTTGTCTGTTATGTTGCCTGTGTAGATGAAAGGGTAAGACCTGTTGCGTTTAATGTACTCCAACATTTGCGCGATGCGGGAATCGCATCTGACATGGATCATCTTGGAAAGAGCTTGAAAGCTCAATTCAAATCAGCGGGTAAACAAAACGTCTCTTATGTGCTTGTGATTGGCCCAGATGAATTAGCGAAAGATGTGATTACGTGTCGGGATATGGCCGCACACGAAGAAGCAGAGCTTGATTACTCGAAGCTTCTTTCTGTGTTGAAAGAAGCTGCTTCTGCCGAAGAGCCGTTCACTTTTAGCGATGCCATCACATCTTTATCATAAAGCCCTGTTTTAATAGGGGAATCGCGTTATCGTGAAGAGCTCAATGCTCTAAAGATAGGAAAACAAGGAGAGATTCGAGAAATGAGCGAACTTAACAACAAGTTCAGCATGCATACCAAGACTTGCGGCGAACTTCGCAAGGAAGATATCGGTGAAGACGTTGTTTTGACCGGGTGGGTCTGGCATAACCGCGATCATGGCGGTTTGATCTTCGTCGATCTGCGCGATCGCGATGGATACACCCAGGTTGTCATCGATCCTGATTGCGTTACGCCTGAAGAGTTTCAGACGGCTGAACACTTGGGTCGCGAATGGGTCATCAAGATAGAGGGCACGGTTCGCGCACGTCAGGAAGGCGCTGAAAATCCCGATATGGCTACAGGCCAGATCGAGGTGCTTGCAAAGTCTCTTAAGGTGCTCAATGCCTCGCTTACCCCTCCGTTTTCTATCGAAGATAGCATCGAGACAGACGAGACCACTCGTATGAAGTGGCGCTATCTCGACCTTCGTCGTCCCGAGATGTACCAAGCTCTCGCATTACGTCATACGGTTGCGCAAGCAATGCGAAAGGCCTTGAACGAGCATGGCTTCCTTGAAGTCGAAACGCCCATTCTGGCTAATTCTACGCCTGAAGGAGCACGCGACTATATCGTTCCATCTCGCCCAAATCCAGGCACGTTCTATGCATTGCCACAGTCTCCTCAGCAGTTCAAGCAGATGCTTATGATCGGTGGTATCGAGCGCTACTACCAAATTGCCCGATGCTTCCGCGATGAAGACCTGCGAGCTGATCGTCAACCAGAATTTACCCAGATTGACATCGAGATGAGCTTTGTTGAGGGCGAAGATGTCATGAACATGATGGAAGAGGTTTTGAAAGAGGTTCTCGACGCGGTTGATGTTGAGCATGTATTCCCGCTTCAGCGCATGCAATATCGCGAGGCTATGGATCGTTTTGGTTGCGATAGGCCTGATACACGCTTTGGCATGGAGCTCGTTGACATCACTGATATCGTAAAGAATTCTGGTTTCAAGGTATTCTCAAGCGTTGCTCAGTCAGGCGGTATCGTGAAAGCAATCAATGCCAAGGGCGCAGGTGACTGGAGCCGCGGCGATATCGAAAAGCTTGGATCAATCGCTGAAGCCAATGGCGCTAAGGGTATGGCTTGGATCGCATTCACCTCTGATGGAAAAGAGAAAAGTCCTATCATTAAATTCTTTTCTGATGAGGAATTCGCAGCTCTTAAAAAGGCGCTTGATGTCGAGCCGGGAGATCTCGTGCTCTTTGCTGCTGATACCTATGAAGTGGCCAATGCTGTGCTTGCTGCACTTCGTCTTCATATGGCTGATGCGCTCGATATCCCGCGTGAGGGACATCAATTGCTCTGGGTCGTTAACTTCCCGATGTTCCGCTATGACGAAGACGAGAAAAAATATGCTGCTGAACATCATCCGTTCACGCATGTGCTTGAGGAAGATCTCGACAAGATCGAAACCGATCCGCTTTCGTGCGGTAGCTATTCGTATGACTTGGTCATGGATGGTTATGAGGTAGGCGGTGGAACGATCCGTATTCATGATGCCGAAGAGCAGAAGCGTATCTTGAAGGTATGTGGTCTTGATGACGAGGAAATCGAAGAGAAATTCGGTCATCTCATCCATGCGCTCGAGCTCGGTGCGCCTCCTCATGGTGGTATTGCGCTCGGTCTTGATCGCCTTATCATGCTTCTGGGCGATAAGCAGTCCATTCGCGACGTTATCGCCTTCCCGAAGACCTCTTCAGCTTCTGATCCGATGACAGGTGCACCAAATCAAGTGACTACCCGTCAGCTCAAGGAAGTGGGTCTTCGCATCCTGTAATTATTTTGAATAGGGAAGGATCCTTCGCTATTCATCGTTATATGAGAAAGTTATTCGACTATGGCAGAGTCGCAAACGACTGAAGATACGAGGATCCCGCTCGACCCTTCGATCATCGTAGGCGAAAACCAACCGCAGAAGAAGATAAGCAAGCATAAAAAAGCATTGCTCATCGTTGGTGCTGTTGTGTTAGGTCTCCTCATTGTGCTCTATGGAATTGGAGCTGCGTTCTTCTCTGCTCATTTCTATCCAAACACAACCTTCAATGAAGAAGACATTTCATATAAGGCCGATGACGATTTCATCTCTGAGGTCGAGGTTCTCGTCCCTACCTATGAACTTTCGATAACCGCTCAGGACTACGACCAAGTCGTCAAATCCGATCAGATCGATCTCAATATCGATCCCAATAAGCTTAGAGCGGATGCTCTTGCTGCACAGAATATCTGGTTATGGCCTATCGAGATCTTTGCGCAGCACGATGTAAGCGATGTGATCGACGCTGATTTTGATCACGCAAAAGTCGAAGAGCTGCTCACGCCGAGTATTGATGCGTATAACAAACAAGCAACTCCAAGCGTTGATGCATCCATCACCTATAACGAACTGCTCGACATGCTTACCGTCGAGGATGAGGTCTATGGTAATGAAATTGATAAGGAATCCTTCTTCACAAAGATCGACGAATGTTTGGCTGGCATGCAAGACTCTTATCAGCTTGACGCAGAGGTCTTTATCCAGCCGCTCGTTCTTGCTGATGATGAGCGCTTCAAAGAGGCGTTGCCTGCGGCTAATGATCTCATTAGTGGCGAGATAGAGCTTACTATGGCTGAGGGCTCCGTATCTGCTGGCAAGGTAGGAAAAGATCTACTCGTCACATGGCTTACGCTTGACCCTGAAACGCTCATGCCAACACTCGATCAAGAAGCGGTGACGGCGTGGGCTGATCAAAAAGGCGCGGAATTGAATACTGTGGGCACCAAGCGCACATTTACTCGAGGCGATGGTCAAGAAGTAAGTGTGAGTGGTGGCGTATATGGTTGGAAGGTGAGCACGGCAGACCTCGCCTCAACTCTCATAGGTAACGTGACCTCAGGGAATTTCGATGCGATCGATATTCCCTGCGAGCAAACAGCTGACGTTTATAACGGCCCTGGTCAACGTGATTGGGGTGCCTACGTTGATATTGATATCTCCGAGCAGAAAGTTCGATATTTTAACGAAAAGAACGAGCAGCTCTTTGTTACAGACTGCGTGACGGGTGATGTCACAAAAGGGCGCGGTACACCAACCGGTCTGTATTATTTGCGTATGAAGAAAAGCCCTGAAGTTCTAACTGGTTTTAATGCGGATGGGACGAAAGATTACGAGACTCAGGTCACCTATTGGATGCCTTTTATTCGCAACAGTATCGGTCTTCATGATGCGAGTTGGCGCTCAAGTTTTGGTGGCTCGATTTATAAGGGCAATGGCTCTCATGGGTGTGTGAATCTACCAAGCGATTCTGCAAAATGGTTTTACGACAATCTTGAGACCAATGTAGCTGTGCTCGTCCATGAATAACGCATCGAACGAACAACCCTATCGCTTCTACGGAACCAGAGAAGAAGGCATTCGTGGCTTTCGCTCTGCCGAGTTCGACAATGCTCCAATTGGAGTGTTCGATTCGGGATTCGGAGGTCTTACGGTCGCCCGTGAGATCATGAAAGCACTGCCAAATGAAAGCATTCTCTACTTTGGTGATACACTTCATTGCCCCTATGGGCCGCGTTCCTTTGAAGAAGTGCGTGGGTTTGTTGATGCGATCGGAGCTTGGCTTGTAGATCGCGGGGTTAAGATGATCGTTATCGCCTGCAACACTGCTACTGCTGCAGGACTTTCCTATGCACAAACCGCCTTTCCCATCCCCGTGCTCGGGGTTGTTGAGCCTGGTGCTCGTGCTGCGGCGCGAGCAACGCGAAATCGCAGGGTAGGTGTCATCGCAACGAAAGGCACTGTCGAATCGGGCGTATATACCCAAGCGATCCGTGCTGCGGATGCAGGCATAACGGTATTTTCTACAGCGACACCGCGTTTTGTTGAGATTGCAGAGCTTGGGATCCGTATGGCAAAAGGGCCGATCGAGAATTACACATCCCTTGCATCTCAAGTCTATATTCGTCCCGAATTCCAAGAGATCGCTCAGGACTATCTTGAGCCTTTACGTCGTTGCGAGATCGATACGCTTGTTTTGGGATGTACGCATTTTCCTTTGCTTGAGTCACTTATTGGTGGTGTTGTTGGAAGGGATGTTGTCTTGATCTCTTCAGCCTCTGAGGTTGCGCGTGATTGCGCCGATATGCTCGCACGTCGCGGTATCGCTGCCGATCCAAGCAATAAGCCTACCTATGATTTCTATACATCGGGCGACGATATCGAAGCGTTCAGGACGTTTGGTACGCGTGTTTTGCGTTTTCCGCTCGATAACTTACATCATGTTGTTTTGTGAGGAAGTGTTTAATGTCAAAGCGTGTCATCATCGCGACAAACAATGCGCATAAGGTCATGGAGATCCGTGATATGTTTTCAAGTCTTGACTGGGATTGTTTGAGCTTGAAAGAAGCGGGGCTAGATTCTGATCCCGAAGAGACGGGCACAACTTTTATCGAGAATGCGCGTATCAAAGCTCGAGCAGCACATGATCTATCAGGTTGTGCGGTGCTTGCAGATGATTCAGGTCTTGTCGTTGATGCGTTGAATGGTGCGCCAGGGGTCTTTTCGTCGCGCTATGCCGGAGAGGAGAGCGACGACGCTGCAAACAACGCGTTGTTACTAAAGAACCTAAAGGATGTTCCCGAAGAACAACGTAATGCCCACTTCTGCTGCGCGCTCGTCTTCATCGATACGGACGGGGTTGAAACGATTGCTGAAGGCAGGGTTGACGGACGTATTGGATATGAAGAGCGAGGAAGCGATGGTTTTGGCTATGATCCACTCTTCTTGCCCGATGATTTTGTGAATAGCAAGACCTTTGCTGAGCTTGGCCTTACCGAGAAACAAAAGGTTTCGCATCGCGCACGTGCGCTTCATGCCTTATTCGATCAGCTGTCATGATCAGGGGCATGCGGGTGTCATGAGCGATCTGTATAAGGCTTTGCGAAAAAGAAAAGCCCTCACAGAGAGGACTTCGGAGAGCTTGATGGAGCGGGTGACGAGAATCGAACTCGCGTGACCAGCTTGGAAGGCTGGAGTTCTACCATTGAACTACACCCGCATATAAAAAATGGTCGGGATGACAGGATTCGAACCTGCGACATCCTGCTCCCAAAGCAGGCGCGCTACCAAACTGCGCCACATCCCGACGCGATGCCTAAACATTATAGCAAATTGAATTATTGACGATGCTCTAATTTGGCGAACGGAAAATATAAGCTGTGAAAAGGAGCTATAGTCAAACATAATAACAACTTTTAAAAGTCTTGCTAATACTATTGGAAGTTTATTGGTAAAACGGAAACAATTAAAACAAGGAAAGTGAACGTGTTATTTAAAAGTCAGAACGCGTTCGGAGGAAGGAGAATCATGCCACACATTACGGGACATACCCAGACGATTGCGCTTATCGGATCGCCTGTTGAACATTCGCTCTCACCAGAAATGCATACCTGCTCTTTTGAAGAGCTTGGTATCGACTGTGTTTATCTTGCATATGATGTTGCACCTGAAGATCTTGCTTCTGCAGCAGCAGGCATGAAAGCGCTTGGATTTGCTGGCTACAACGTCACGATGCCTCATAAAACCTTCATACCTCAGTATCTTGACGGTCTCTCAGATGCTGCAGAATTGATGGGTGCGGTAAACACGGTCGCTATCAAGGATGGTAAGGCGATCGGTCACAATACTGATGGTGCAGGATTTATGCGCAATATCAAAGAGCATGGTGTTGATGTCATCGGTAAGAAGATCACGCTTGTTGGTGCAGGTGGTGCAGGATCTGCTATTTACACTCAAGCTGCTCTTGATGGTGTTGCTGCTATTGATATCTACAATCGTAAAGACAGCTTCTTCGAGGCTACTGCTGATCGTGTTGCGAAGCTTGCTGCAAAAACAGGCTGCAACATCCGTCTTATCGATCTTGAAGATAAAGAGTCCTTGAAGAATTCGATCGCCGAATCTGCGCTCTTCGTGAATGCAACGCGTGTTGGCATGGGGGATCTTGCCGACCAAAGTGTCATTCCTGCTGAGTATCTTGTTGATGGTATTGCTGTCGCAGACACGGTTTACGAACCTCGCCAGACCAAGCTTTTGAAGGATGCAGAGGCAAAGGGACTTAAAACAGTCTCCGGTCTTGGCATGCTGCTCTGGCAGGCTGCGATCGCAGAGGACATCTGGGTCGGCAAGGAGATGCCAACCCAGCTCATCGAAGAGAAATTCTTCAATTAAATCAAGGGTCAAGATCGGGGCCTTTGTCAAAGAATGAAGGCCCCATTTTATAGCACTCCTGTTCGAGGGGATGCTTCTTAGGGGAGATCGGTCAAGGGTCACGAAGGAAGGGACAATACCATGGCAATCAAACTCGCAGTTTTCGGACTGAATCAAGGATCGAAGATCGCACGCGACGCAAAAGCGAGCGATGAATTCGATCTAGTGGCAGTAGCAGGTTTCGGCCAGCAGGCAGAGGATGTTGCAGCGGAGCTCGACGTACCGTTATATGCAGATTTCAACGATTTATTGAAAGAGGTCCCGCTCGATGCAGTTGCGATCGCGCTGCCTAACGGTCTTCATGTCAGCTCTACGCGTGCGTGCTTGGACGCAGGCATCAAGAACATCTTATTGGAGAAG
>OGPK01000701.1_pt1 | contig 31801 bp, 27 predicted proteins | sample 1552921 | NCBI WGS metagenome assembly OGPK01 (sample SAMEA2580264, study PRJEB22360) | human gut metagenome | biome: human gut; feature: human-associated habitat; material: faeces | place: Denmark | collected 2008/2010 | reverse complement strand
ACTAAGGATCTTGTGAGCATTGCGCTCGTGTGGGTTCAAGTCCCATCTTCCGCATGCAGAGCCCTTGATGATTCAAGGGCTTTTCTTTTTGCCCGTACAGGGCTTTTTGTTTTATGTGCACATCTCGAATTGTGTTTGCGAATGTCGAAAAAATTTATCTGCATGTTTTTTTTGAAAAAAAGAGGAATTTGCTGCTTGACACAGAATATAATTAATAAGAGGTATTTTGTCATTCTGTGGAGGGCGTGCCTATGAATATCAGAGAAAGTATGGAACAGAGAGAACTGGAACTTTTAAGTCCTTATGCGGCACACAGTGGTCATTCCAGAGGCAGAGAGCGGCAGGGGGAGGAATGCGATGTACGGGCTGTAGCATCAAGAATGTGATGTCCGCACAGTCTATCAGAGAGACCGGGACAGAATTTTGCACTGTAAGGCATTTCGGAGAATGAAGGACAAGACACAGGTTTTTCTTGCACCACAGGGAGATCATTACAGAAACCGTCTTACACATACGCTTGAGGTATCTCAGATTGCAAGGACGATTGCGAAGGCATTGCGCCTGAATGAAGATCTGGTGGAAGCAATCGCACTGGGGCATGACCTGGGGCATACTCCGTTCGGACATGCCGGGGAGAAGGCACTGGATGAGATCCATCCGGGAGGTTTTGCACATTATCGACAAAGCATCCGGGTAGTGCAGGTGCTGGAGAAGAATGGTGAAGGACTGAATCTTACATGGGAAGTAAGGGATGGGATCCTGAATCACCGGATCAGTGGAAATCCGTCTACGATGGAAGGACAGGTGGTCCGCCTGGCGGATAAGCTTGCTTATATCCATCATGATATGGATGATGCGCAAAGAGCCGGCATTATTACAGAAGACGATATACCGGTGACACTTCGAATGCTGCTGGGGTATACAACGAGAGAACGTTTGAATACATTTGTACATGATATCATAGAGAGCAGCATGGAGAAGAATCATATTGAAATGTCTTCGGAGATTTATGAGGCAATGATGGATCTCAGGAAGATCATGTTTCAAAATGTCTATGATCATCCGGAGGCAAAAAAAGAAGAAAAAAAAGCAATCAAAATGCTGAAAAAGCTTTATACATATTATATAGAAAATCCAGATGAGATGTCAGCAGAATACCGGCAGCTGATGAAAAAAGGAGAATCGAAGACACAAGTGGTCTGCGATTATCTGGCCGGTATGACAGACCAGTATTCCATGGCAAAGTTTCGAAAGATCTATATACCAAAAGCATGGGAAGTTTACTGATAAAATGATAGAGGATTACTGTGAACGGAGTGAACAGTAATGACAGAGGAGGATGGGTATGCGTTATTCGGACGATATCATTGAGGAAGTCCGACAGAAAAATGATATTGTAGATGTAGTATCGCAATACGTGAAACTGACAAGAAAGGGAAGTTCCTATTTTGGACTGTGCCCTTTTCATAATGAGAAAACTCCTTCTTTTTCTGTAACACCCGGCAAGCAGATGTATTATTGCTTTGGCTGTGGTGCAGGAGGAAATGTATTTAATTTTATTATGGAATATGAAAATTATTCGTTCGGAGAAGCGTTGAAGCATCTTGCGGACAGAGCGGGAGTAGAACTTCCAAAGATTGAATATTCCAGAGAAGTGAGAGAAAAAGCAGAGCAGAAGGCAGAACTTCTGGAAATCAATAAGCAGGCGGCGCAGTATTATTATTATCAGCTCCGTACAGAAGGCGGCAGGCAGGGACATGAATACCTCGCAGGGCGTCAACTGAGTGAAGAGACGATGCGGAAATTTGGGCTTGGTTATTCGGACAAGTTTGGCAGCGGCCTGTATAAATACCTCAAATCCAAAGGATACAGTGATGAGAGACTCCGTGAATCGGGACTGTTCAACGTGGATGAACGGCATGGAATGTATGATAAGTTCTGGAACAGGGTTATTTTTCCGATCATGGATGTCAATAATCGTGTGATCGGTTTTGGCGGCCGTGTTATGGGAGACGGCAAGCCCAAATATCTGAACTCACCGGAGACGAAGATTTTTGATAAAAGCCGGAATTTATATGGATTGAATATTGCCAGAACGACAAGAAAGAAATATCTGATCCTGTGTGAGGGATACATGGATGTGATTTCCATGCATCAGGCGGGATTTACCAATGCGGTGGCGTCGCTTGGAACTGCACTGACATCAGGCCATGCCAGTCTTTTGAAACGGTATACCCAGGAAGTATTGCTTCTGTATGACAGTGATGAGGCTGGCATTCGGGCGGCACTTCGTGGAATTCCGATTCTTCGGGAAGCGGGAGTGAATTCAAGAGTTGTTGATCTGAAACCCTACAAAGACCCGGATGAGTTTATCAAAAACATGGGAGCAGAGGCATTTGAAGAACGGCTGAACCAGGCATCCGACAGCTTTATGTTTCGTGTGAGTATTGCAGAAAGCGAGTTTCCGATGGAGGAACCACAGGGGCAGAATCGTTTCTTCGAGCGATGTGCAGAAATGCTTCTGGAACTGAAAGATGAACTGGAAAGGAATCTTTATATAGAAGCGATTGTCAAGAAGTATCGGGGACAATACGGTGTCAGCACAGAAGATCTGCGTAAGCGGGTGAATACGCTGGCGCTTAAAGGAACACCGGCCGAAAATCGGATACAGCCAAAGAGTGGCAGTCAGAATAAAAAGAAAAAAGAGACCGCTTCAGAGCAGGCACAGAAACTGATGCTGACCTGGCTGGTAACGTATCCGAATGTTTTTGATAAAGTTGCACAGTATCTGACACCGGAGGACTTTGTGGTCCCATTATACAGAGAAGTGGCGCAGATGCTGTTTCAGCAGAGGGAAGAGGGACAGGTTAATCCTGCGAAACTTCTGAATAGTTTTACAGACAGTGAAGAACAGCGGGAAGTGGCATCACTTTTTAATGCGACGATCCATCTGGAAAATCAACAGGAACAGGATCAGGCGTTTGCAGATACACTTCTCAGGATAAAATCCGAAAGCCTTGCGGAACGGAACCGTAACTGGGATCCTACGGATATGGCAGGATTGCAGCAGATAGTCAAAGCAAAAAAAGAATTGGAAGAACTTGGGCGAAAACGCCGGGAACTGCATATTTCTTTTGAATAAGGTTAAAATATAAACACTATATGGAGGGAATGAGCACCTATGGAAATGAATATGGGCAAATTCAGCGAGAAACTGGTAGAACTTCTGGAGCTTGCAAAAAAGAAGAAAAATGTACTGGAATATCAGGAAATCAGCGATTTCTTTAAAGACCAGCCACTGGAAGTCGAGCAGATGGAAAAGGTTCTGGATTTTCTGGAAGCCAGTGGAGTTGATGTGCTTCGTATTTCAGGAAATGATGAAGAGCTGATTCTGGATGACGATGCAGACATCGAAAAAATGGATGATGAGGAAGAAATTGAACTGGATAAGATCGATCTGTCTGTGCCGGAAGGTGTCAGCATTGAAGATCCGGTTCGTATGTATCTGAAAGAGATCGGTAAAGTAAGTCTTCTGACAGCAGATGAAGAAATTGAACTGGCAAAACGTATGGAACAGGGTGATGAAGAGGCAAAGAAACGTCTTGCAGAGGCGAATCTTCGTCTGGTTGTAAGCATTGCCAAGAGATATGTCGGAAGGGGAATGTTGTTCCTTGACCTCATTCAGGAAGGAAATCTTGGCCTGATCAAAGCAGTGGAGAAATTTGATTATCGTAAAGGATACAAATTCAGTACGTATGCTACCTGGTGGATTCGTCAGGCAATTACACGTGCGATTGCCGATCAGGCACGTACCATTCGTATTCCGGTGCATATGGTAGAAACAATCAACAAACTGATTCGAGTTTCCCGTCAGCTGCTTCAGGAGTTAGGACGCGAACCTACTCCGGAAGAAATTGCAGAAGAAATGAAAATGCCGGTAGATCGTGTTCGTGAAATCCTTAAGATTTCACAGGAACCGGTATCACTGGAAACTCCGATCGGTGAAGAGGAAGACAGCCATCTTGGTGACTTTATTCAGGATGATAATGTTCCGGTTCCGGCAGATGCAGCTGCATTTACGCTTTTGAAAGAACAGCTGATCGAAGTGCTGGGAACACTGACAGAAAGAGAACAGAAGGTACTTCGTCTTCGTTTTGGCCTGGATGACGGACGTGCACGTACACTGGAAGAAGTTGGTAAAGAATTCAACGTTACGAGAGAGCGTATTCGTCAGATCGAAGCAAAGGCACTTCGTAAACTCCGCCATCCGAGCCGCAGCCGCAAGCTGAAGGATTATCTGGATTAATGGCAGGGAATCATGTACAGCTGTCCAGACGCCTCAAAGCTATTGCAGACATGGTGACGGAGGGAAACCGGCTGGTAGATGTGGGATGTGATCATGGATATCTGCCGGTATACCTTATGCTGAATCATAAGATTCCGGGTGCGATCGCGACCGATGTAGGAAAAGGACCGCTGGCCAGGGCACAGGAACATATTGCAGAGTATGGGATGAGCAAATACATAGAGGCGAGACTCTGTGACGGACTGCAGGGCGTCCGCACCGGAGAAGGTGATACATTGGTTATTGCCGGGATGGGCGGCCCTTTGATGGAGAAAATCCTTACAGAAGGTAAGGCTGCATTGCCGGGCTTTCGGGAACTGATTCTTCAACCGCAGTCGGATATTCCTCATTTTCGTCATTTCCTTATGGAACATGGATTCTGTATTATTCAGGAAGAAATGATTCTGGAAGATGGGAAATATTATCCGATGATGAAAGCAGTTTCGGGCAGAACACCAGGAGAAAGCTGGACGAGAGAAGAGGAAATGTTTGGAAAACTGCTGTTGGAACGTCTGCATCCGGTTCTTTATAAGTATCTGCAACGCGAACTGCGAATCAGAGAAGAAATTTCCGGACAATTGAAAAATGCAGCAGGAGAGAGCGCAAAGAAACGCCTGGATGAAGTAGAGGAGGAAAAGCGGTTGATTTTGACTGCTTTACAGAGATATGAAGGTAAAGGAACTGACAGACTGGCTTGATGGTCGTTATCCGGCTGATATGGCAGAACACTGGGACAATGTAGGCCTCCTGGTCGGTGATGATGAAGCGGAGGTGCATCATGTGCTTTTGGCACTGGACCTTACGGAGAAAACGCTGGATGAAGCAATTTCTGCAGGAGCAGACATGATCATTACGCATCATCCGATGATCTTTGAAGGACAGAAAAAAATAAATAATCATTCTTTTACAGGGCGCAGAATTCTGAAACTGATCAGAAACAGGATTCAGTATTATGCGATGCATACCAATTACGACGTGCTTGGTATGGCAGAACTCAGTGCAGACTATCTGAAACTTACAGACAGAGAAGTCCTCTCGGTAACTGCTCATACAGAGCAGGGTGAAGAGGGATTTGGACGGGTTGGCTGCCTCCCGTATAAGATGACTCTGAAAGAATGCGGAGAATTTGTAAAAGAGGCGCTGGCGCTGAATGATGTCAGGATTTACGGAGATCCGGATACAATGGTAGAAAAAGCTGCCATCTGCACCGGAAGCGGCAAAAGCATGATTTCGGATGTCCTTGCCAAAGGAGCGGATGTCTATGTGACGGGTGATATTGATCATCATACGGGAATTGATGCTGTTGCCAGTGGACTTCCGATCATAGATGCCGGACATTATGGTACGGAATATATCTTTATGAAGGCAATGCGTAAAATTCTGGAAGAAAAATATCCATCACTTCAGATAACATGTGCGAAAGTGAAAAGTCCATATATGATACTGTAGCAGGATAGTAACAGGAGGGCTGTTTTATGAATCAGGAAATGGTTAAAGTTACGATTGGCGGGAAAGAGCATGAATATGCAATTGGTACGACATACAGAGAAATCGTGGATGAGTATCAGGAAGAAGTGGCAGAAGAGCCTGTCATTCTGGTAATGGCAGATGGAAAATTACGTGAACTCCAGAAGAAACTGAAAGGTGACTGTACACTGGAATTTGTAACGACAAAAGATCATATAGGATTCGAAACCTATAAAAGAACGGTTTGTCTGGTACTGCTGAGAGCAATCTATGATGTGGCAGGAAAAGAAAATATAGAAAAAGTCATGATCCACTATTCCGTCGGAAATGGCTATTATTTTACCATGGCCGGCAAAGCAGTTCTTGATCAGCATTTCCTTGACAATGTAAAAACACGGATGCAGGAACTGGCAGATATGTGTACACCGATTGGAAAACGTTCTGTAAATACAGATGATGCAGTTTCACTTTTTCATCATCATAGAATGTATGACAAAGAAAAACTGTTTCGTTTCCGTCGGGTATCCAAGGTGAATATTTATAATATTGGTTACTATGAAGATTATTTTTATGGTTATATGGCAGATCATGCAGGGTATGTAAAATACTTTGATCTGAAACTTTATGATGAAGGTTTTGTTCTGGAACTTCCAACAAGAAAAAATCCGTCTGTGATTTCAGCGTTTCGCCCGGAAGGAAAAATCTTTCAGGTGCAGAAAGAATCTCAGGAGTGGGCAGAGAAGATGGATATCTCTTATGTCGGAGATCTGAATGATCACATTACAAAAGAAGGTATCAGCAATATTCTTCTGGTTCAGGAGGCACTTCAGGAAGCCAAGATTTCTGATATTGCACAGAGAATTGTCTTGGAAGGCAATAAGAAGTTTATTATGATCGCGGGACCGTCTTCATCGGGAAAGACTTCTTTTTCGCATCGTTTGTCTATTCAGCTTCTGGCGCACGGAATGAAGCCGCATCCGATCGGAGTTGATAATTATTTCAAGAACAGAGAAGAGACTCCGCTGGATGAATATGGAGAAAAAAATTATGAATGTCTTGAAGCAATCGATGTAGAGCAGTTCAACAAAGATATGCTTGCTCTTTTGCGTGGAGAACGTATTGAATTGCCAGTGTTTAATTTTAAGACAGGACACAGAGAGTATAAAGGCGATTTTCTCCAGCTTGGTCCGGAGGATGTGTTGGTTATAGAGGGAATTCATGGTTTGAATGATAAACTGAGCTATGCACTTCCGGCAGAAAGTAAATTCAAGATCTATATCAGCGCACTGACTCAGCTGAATATTGATGAACATAACCGCATTCCGACTACGGACGGCAGGCTGCTCCGACGGATTGTACGTGATGCAAGAACCAGAGGAACTTCGGCAAAAGATACGATTGCCAGATGGCCGTCTGTACGTCGTGGAGAAGAAGCGAACATCTTTCCATATCAGGAGCAGGCAGATGTCATGTTTAATTCAGCACTTGTGTATGAGCTGGCATGCCTTAAAGTATATGCAGAGCCACTGTTATTTGGCATTGATAAGAGCGAACCGGAGTATCTGGAGGCAAAACGCCTTTTGAAATTTCTGGATTATTTCATTTCTGTTCCAAGTGAGGATATTCCACATAATTCACTGTTAAGGGAATTCGTCGGCGGAAGTTGTTTTGATGTATAGAAATCTTGATGATTTTTTTCTTTACTTAAAAATATATTCGTGTTAGAATAACACTCGTGCAAGCAGGCCAGGTGATCGCGGCTGTACAGACGAAAGGGTGCAGACGAGGAAAGTCCGGGCTTCAAAGGGCAGGATGCCGGATAACGTCCGGTGGAGGTGACTCCCAGACCAGTGCAACAGAAATAAACCGCCTTCTTTATGGAAGGTAAGGGTGGAAAGGCAGTGTAAGAGACTACCGCCGTTGTGGTAACAGAACGGGCACATGTAAACTCCATTCGAAGCAAGACCGAAACGAAAGCAATACGGCTGCCCGTCGTGCTTTCAGGTGGGTCGCTTGAGCCAGCTGGCAACGGCTGGCCTAGACAGATGATCACTCAACGACATAACCCGGCTTATCGGTCTGCTTGCATAAAAAAAGAAACGTCTTTGCGGACGTTTCTTTTTTTATGTAATTTATTTATTACGTTTTCCTCTGTATTTCTCTTCACAGTATTTACATCTGTAAACTTCTTTTTCCGGGTCAGCAAGGATAAATACCTGATCGAGCCCCTGCTCAATGGAAGTAATGCAACGAGGGTTTTTGCATTTGATAACGTTTGTAATCTGTTTTGGAAGTTTCAGAATCCTTTTTTCAACAATTTTTTCATCTTTGATAATGTTGACTGTGATGTTGTGATCGATAAAACCAAGGATATCCAGATCGAGGTTTTCAATAGGGCATTCTACTTTGATGATATCTTTAACGCCCATTTTATTACTTTTGGCATTTTTGATAATCGCAACGGTGCAGTCCAGCTTATCAAGCTTCAGGTCATGATAGATGGTCATGGCTTTGCCTGCTTTGATGTGGTCGAGTACGAAACCTTCGTGAAGTGCTCCAACATTTAACATTATACTTCTACCTCCAGTAGTCTGAGAATCAGTGCCATACGGACATATACACCGTACTGAGCCTGTTTAAAATATGCTGCACGAGGATCATCGTCAACTTCAACAGCAATTTCGTTTACACGAGGAAGCGGATGAAGAATATACATGTCCTTTGGAGCAAGTTCCATTTTCTGTTTGTCAAGTATGTAGAAATCTTTCATACGGACATAGTCTTCTTCGTTGAAGAAACGTTCTTTCTGTACACGAGTCATGTAGAGGATGTCAAGTTTTGGAAGAGCATCCTCCAGACGTTCTACTTCTTCAAATTCTACATTGTTTTTCTCAAGGATATCTTCGCGGATGTAGCTTGGTACACGAAGCTCTTCCGGTGAGATCAGAACAAATTTTACATTAGAATAACGGAGTACCAGAGCTTCAATCAGAGAATGAACGGTACGTCCGAATTTCAGATCGCCGCACAGACCGATCGTAAGATTGTCAAGTCTTCCTTTAAGGGAACGAATAGTAAGAAGATCAGTGAGGGTCTGAGTAGGATGCTGATGACCACCGTCACCGGCGTTGATAACAGGAATAGAAGAAGCCATAGAAGCTACGAGCGGAGCACCTTCCTTTGGATGACGCATAGCACAGATATCAGCATAACAGGAAACAACACGAATTGTATCGGCAACACTTTCGCCTTTGGAAGCGGAACTGGAACCGGCTGAAGAGAAACCTAAAACCTTGCCGCCAAGATTCATCATGGCTGCTTCAAAACTTAAACGTGTACGTGTACTTGGTTCGTAAAAACAGGTGGCAAGTCGCTTATCATCGCAGACATGCGCGTATTTTTTTGGATTTTTTTCAATGTCGCTGGCAAGAGTGAGAAGATCTTCAAGTTCTTCCTTAGAAAGATCCAGCGGGCTCATTAAATGTCTCATGTGAAACCTCCCTTATTGACTTGTGGTACGGAAAATTCGTGGTACTGTGAATAGTTACGAAAATTCTCTCTTGCACAATCATATACTAGTAGAATTGATTTTTCAAGATGATTTTGCCATATTCATAATAAAATATCAGCGATGGATGGTCAGAATTTTTTCGAAAATCAGTCCGGCAGTAAACCACAGTGGCGCATAGTCCAGACGGATGACACCATGACATTGCAACGGTACACCGCTGTAATCCCAGGGACACATGCCGAACTGCTTCAGAAAGCTTCCACTGATGAATTCCACAAGATAGAATCCGGCAGTATACAGGATTCCACGGTAAAAGAATGGGAAGGAAGATAATTTTACGGACAGTGGAGCAATAACAGCGGCACAGCCGTAGATGGGAAACATCAAAAGAGAAGTCTTTCCTGTAAGAGTCTTCTGACCGGTAAAAAGTGAATGAAGACCGGTCCAGAAAATCTCCATGCACCATCCGGCAGAACCGCACAGTAAAAAATTTGAGATATTCTGATTCATGGCAGATACTCCTGATTCCTGATAAAAACGTGTTAAGAATACGTAAATAAGTATCTCCCAGTCTTGAAAAAAACATACGTAAATGCTATATTTGTATAAATACACAATTATTTATGAAACACAGGAGACACAGCAAATGGACTATCAACAAAGCAGAGCATATGTAAAAGACGCGGACCGTTATGCGGGCGGTGCTCTGGATCTTACAAATATAAAAGAGCTGATGAAACGACTGGGAAATCCCCAGGATCAGTTAAAATATGTTCACGTAGCAGGAACCAATGGCAAGGGATCCGTAATTGCTTATCTGTATACTACACTTTCGGAAGCTGGATATCGTGTCGGAAGATATATTTCCCCATCCGTATATTCTTATCGTGAGAAGATGGAAGTGGCCGGCAGTGCGGTGAGCAGAGAACAATTTGCGGGATATGTGACCAGGGTTGCTGCAGCAATTAAAGAAATGATTACAGAAGGTCTTGCACATCCCACCCCATTTGAAATAGAAACGGCGGTGGCTTTTTTATTTTTTGCCGAAGAAAAATGTGATCTGGTAATTCTGGAAGTTGGAATGGGTGGAAATCTGGATGCAACAAACATCATTCGAAATACAGTTCTTGCAGTGCTCGTTCCGATCAGTATGGATCATCAGGCATTTCTTGGAAACACGCTTTCTGAAATTGCAGAAAAGAAGGCAGGAATCATCAAACCTGGATGCAGTGTTGTAACGGTCGGCCAACAGCCGGAGACTATGGCTGTAATAGAGCGAGTGTGCCGTGAAAACGGTGCAGATCTGACAGAGGCAGACCTGCATGAAGCAAAAGCAGTGAAAGAAGATTTTGCGGGACAGACGCTGGAGTACCGGGGAGAAAACTATGAGTTGGCACTGGCAGGATCTTATCAGACGGAGAATGCAGCACTTGCACTGGAGGCACTTGAGGTGTTGGGACGAGTCGGATATCCGACAACAGTTGAACAGCGAAAAAAAGGTCTGAAGGATACGAAATGGAATGGACGTCTGACAATCATTCACAGAGAGCCTTTGTTTATTGTGGACGGAGCACATAATCCGGCTGCAGCAGATATGTTGGAGGATTCTGTGCGGAAGTATTTTAAAGGACGCAAACTGTTCTTTATCATGGGAGTTTTCCGTGATAAGGATTATCCTTATATTATTCGGAAACTCTGCCCCTATGCAGAGCAGATCATTACGATCGAGACACCGGATAATCCACGTGCCCTGCCGGCGCAGGAACTTGCGGAAGAAGTAAAAAAATGTAATCCGCACGTGCAGGCCGCGGACAGCATTCCGGATGCGGTAGATAAAATATTTGCAATGGCAGGACGGGAGGATGTCATCCTTTCTTTTGGGTCCCTGTCTTTTATCGGGGAAATTACAACAATTGTCAAAACTCAGGAGGAAAAGAATTCATGACAGATTTACTGGAATGTCGTAAGGAAATTGATGTGATAGACAAAGAAATCTTGCGACTTTTTGAAAAAAGAATGAAAGTCTGCGAAGATGTTGCAGAATACAAGATACATACAGGAAAAAAGGTTCTGGATCCAAAACGCGAGCAGGACAAAATAGAAGTCCTGAAAGAATCTGCTCATGGGGAATTCAATGAACTTGGGGCACAGGAGCTTTTTCAGCAGATCATGGCGATCAGCAGAAAGAGACAGTATCAGTTACTGACCAAAAATGGAGTTGAAAACGATACAAAAGATTATGAGATGGTAGATGCACTTCCTATGACAGGGGTGAATGTTGTTTTTCAGGGAGTAGAAGGTGCTTACAGTTATGCTGCCATGCGTGCGTATTTTTCTGATGCGGTCAATAGTTACCATGTAAAAACATTCCGAGATGCTATGGAAGAAGTTGCATCGGGAAAAGCAGATTATGCAGTACTGCCGATCGAAAACTCTACAGAGGGTATTGTGACGGATATTTACGACCTTCTGACGGAATATCAGTTGTATATCGTTGGGGAACAGGGCGTGAAAGTGGAGCATGTTCTGCTTGGAATTCCGGAGACTTCTCTGGATGAGATTAAAACAGTCTATTCTCACCCACAGGCGTTGGCACAGTGTAAAAAATATCTGGAAAGCCATCCGGACTGGAAAATCGTAAAGACGGAGAACACCGCGGGAGCTGCAAAAAAAGTTCATGAAGAGATGAATCGGTCACAGGCAGCAATTGCGAGCCGGGCGGCAGGAGAGCTTTACGGACTTTCTGTAATGGCAGAGAATATCTGCTACAATGACCAGAACGTGACCAGATTTATCATTGTCAGTGCGCATCCGGTCTATGAGAAAAGTGCGGCTAAGGTAAGTGTTTGTTTCGAACTTCCACACGAAAGCGGAACTTTGTATAATATGCTTTCTCATTTTATTTACAACGGACTGAGTATGACAAAAATTGAATCTCGCCCAATCACAGGTAAAAAGTGGGAATACAGATTTTTTGTGGATTTTGAAGGAAATCTGGAAGAACCGGCAGTTAAAAATGCCCTGCGAGGATTAGAAGCGGAAGCCAATCGGATGAGAGTGCTTGGCAATTATGGACAGCAGGAGGAACAGTAAGATGACAAGAGTAAAGGAATGTGTGCTTTACAGAGGTTTTGAGCACGGAGATATTTTAGATAAAATGACTGCACTGATGGATGCAAGTGAGAAATCAGCAGTCAATGCAAGCGAAATGGAAGAAGAGTTTTATGAATGTGTAAATGGATTGATCGAAATTGCAGGATCTTATGGATTTACAGGAAACCTGTGGCATGACTATCTGACACTGCTTCTTGTAAATCATGAGAATGCATTCAGTATGGCAAGCGAGATCCGCGGTGCGATCGAGGGAAGCATCAATCAGCTGGCACTTCATGATTTCGCAATTTTTAAAGAACTGTATGATTTTGATCTGACAGTACTGGATAAATTATTCCATACTTCCTGCTGCAGCATTCTCTGTAATTATGAGGCACCGCAGGATACGGGAAAAATGTTCAACAAACGTATCCGTGACAGAATCTGTGATATGAGCAAGACGCTGGCAGTAGCCAAAGACACCAATGAATTTATGGCGGACATGGTACAGTTTTACAAGGATTTTGGTGTAGGTAAGCTCGGACTTCACAAGGCTTTCCGTATTGATCATGACCAGAACGGCAGAGCAGTGATCGTACCGGTAACGAGAATTGCACATGTACAGCTGGAGGATCTGGTTGGATATGAGATCCCAAAACAGAAACTGGTTGAGAATACAGAAGCCTTTGTCAGAGGCAGAAAGGCGAACAACTGTCTGCTCTTTGGAGATGCGGGAACCGGTAAATCTTCCAGTATTAAGGGAATTTTGAATAAATATTATGATGAAGGCCTGCGAATCATAGAAGTGTATAAACATCAGTTTGTAGATCTGAACCAGATCATCGCACAGATCAAAGACCGTAATTATAAATTTATCATTTATATGGACGATCTTTCTTTTGAAGAGTTCGAAATAGAATATAAATATCTGAAGGCTGTTATCGAAGGCGGACTGGAACGTAAACCGGAAAATATCCTGATCTATGCAACAAGCAACCGTCGCCATCTGGTAAGAGAAAGAGCCGGAGATAAACTGGAAGTCGGAGCAGATGATGATATTCATTCCTCTGATACCGTACAGGAGAAACTTTCTCTTGTATATCGTTTCGGAGTACGTATCTATTTCGGCGCACCAGACAGAAAAGAATTCCATACTATCGTTAAGACGCTGGCACAGCGTAACGGAATTACAATGCCGGAGGATGAGCTTCTTCTGGAGGCTGGCAAATGGGAAATTTCTCATGGTGGGCTTACAGGACGTACTGCACAGCAGTTTATTGATCATCTTCTTGGAAAGGAAGAAACACAGGAAGCGTAGTAACAACGCATAATACAAACGGGAAGGAGCTGGGGGTATGGCAGTAACAACTTTTGCTGCGATTGATATTGGCTCATATGAGATCAGCATGAAAATCTTTGAATTTTCAAAGAAAATCGGATTTCGAGAGCTGAATGATGTAAGATATCGCTTGGAAATTGGAAAAGGTGCATATTCAAGAGGACGGCTGGAGCCGGAGATGGTAGATGACATATGTGTCATTCTGAAAGATTTCAGCAACATGATGCAGGAATTTGGAGTATCCGAGTATCGTGCGTGTGCCACAAGTGCTTTTCGTGAAATCGTAAATCCGGTGATCGTTCAGGAGCAGATCTATCAGCGGACCGGTATCCGGATTGAGATTCTGAGTAATGCGGAACAGCATTTTCTGGGATATAAATCCATAGCTGCTATTGAATCCGGCTTCAAGAAGATTATTCAGAAAGGAACAGCAATTCTGGATGTTGGCGGTGGTAATCTGCAGGTTTCACTGTTTGATAAAGATGCGCTGGTAACAACGCAGAGCTTTAAGATGGGAAGCATGCGTATTCGTGAAAGACTGAAGGAACTGGAAAAAACAACAACGCATTATGACCAGTTGATCAAGGAATTTATCCGAAATGATCTGACTGCATTTCAGAGACTGTATCTGAAAGACCGTGATATCAAAAATGTGATCCTGATGGGGGATTTCCTGACAGATACTATTTTTCGTGAAGAGCTGGGAGATCATATCATAACCAGCGATGAATTTACCAAGCGCTACGAAAAGACAATCTACAAGACAGAACAGGCACTTGCCCAGGAGATGGATATTGATCCGGAATATGCATCATTGGTAATTCCGACGATGGTCATCTGCAAGAATTTTCTGGAAATCTTTCAGGCAGAGTCTGTGTGGGTTCCAGGTGTATCCCTTCTGGATGGAATTGCATATGATTACGGTGAAAAGAAGAAATTTATCAAGAGTGTGCATAATTTTGAAAATGACATTCTGGTAGCATCCAAAAATATTGCAAAAAGATATTCTACTGGTAAAGACCATATTAAAGGAACGACAGATATTGCGCTTACAATTTTTGACAGTATGAAAAAAGTTCATGGTATGGGCGCAAGAGAACGGCTGCTTCTGCAGATTGCGGTACAGCTTCATGACTGTGGAAAATACATCAGTATGGCCGATGTTGCTGAATGTTCGTATCGGATCATTATGGCAACCGAGATCATTGGACTTTCAACGGAAGAACGTAAAGTCATTGCCAGTGCGGTAAGATACAACACGACAGAGTTTGTCTATTATGGAAATTATGATGACGGGCCGGAAATTGACCGGGAAAGATACCTTTTGGTTGCGAAACTGACTGCGATCCTTCGTCTTGCAAATGCCATGGACCGCAGCCATTATCAGAAGGTGGAATCGTTGAGAGTGGTACTGAAGGACAGAGAACTGCAGATGATCATAGATTCCAGCCGTGATATTTCACTGGAGCTTGGTTTGCTTCGTGATAAAGTGAAGTTTTTTGAAGAAGTCTTTGGAATTCGCCTTGTTTTAAAACGGAAACGCAGAGCGTAAGCGGAGGAGGATAAATATGGATCTTAGCAGATATGAAAAACCGGAATACTATGTGAACCGTGAACTGAGCTGGCTGAAATTTGATGAGCGTGTTCTGAGTGAAGCACGTGATAAAAGTCTGCCATTATTTGAACGGCTGAAATTTTTAAGCATTACATCTTCCAATCTGGATGAATTCTTTATGGTGCGTGTGGCATCACTGAAAGATCAGGTACATGCAGGCTATAAGAAAAAAGACATTGCAGGCATGTCTTCGGAGGAACAGCTGAAGGAAATCAGCAGCCAGACACATGAGCTTGTACGTGTGCAATACAGCACGTTTAACCGTTCTGTACTTCCGGCACTGGAAAAAGTGGGCCTTCATCTTGTAGCAGAACATGAAGACCTGACAGTGAAACAGGCAGAATTCGTGGATCGCTATTTTGAAGATAACGTATATCCTGTGCTGACACCGATGGCAATGGATTCTTCCAGACCATTCCCACTGATCCGCAACAAGACATTGAATATCGGTGCGCTGATTGCCAAGAAAAGTAACAAAAAGCATGCCAAAGAACTGGAATTTGCAACAGTCCAGGTACCGTCTGTGCTGCCGAGAATCGTAGAGATCCCTTCTGAAAAGAACGGTGAGAGAACCGTGATCCTTCTGGAAGAGATCATTGAGCACAATATTGGTAAGCTGTTTCTGAATAATGATGTAGTCTGTGCGCATCCATACAGAATTATGAGAAATGCAGATCTGACGATTGACGAGGATGAAGCAGAAGATCTGCTGGTTGAGATCCAGAAACAGCTGAAAAAGCGTCAGTGGGGTGAAGTGATTCGCCTGGAAGCGGAAGAAAAGATGGATAAACGTCTTCTGGGTATTCTTAAAGAAGAGTTTGAGATTAAGGATACAGACATTTATAATATTCCGGGTCCGCTGGATCTGACTATGCTGATGAAGGTTTACGGAATGGAGGGCTTTGATGAATACAAGAGTCCGAAATATACACCGGCTCCGGTTCCGGAATTTCAGAATGATAAAGATATTTTCCAGGTGATCCGAGAAGGAGATGTATTTCTGCATCATCCATATATGAGCTTTGATCCGGTTGTGGATTTTGTACGGCAGGCAGCAAAAGATCCGGGTGTACTTGCAATCAAACAGACTCTGTATCGAGTTAGTGGACATTCTCCGATCATTGCAGCGTTGGCGCAGGCGGCGGAAAATGGCAAACAGGTTTCTGTTCTGGTGGAACTGAAAGCAAGATTTGACGAAGAGAATAATATTGTCTGGGCCAAAATGCTGGAAAAGGCAGGATGCCATGTTATTTATGGACTGGTCGGCTTAAAGACGCACAGTAAGATCACACTGGTGGTACGCAGAGAAGAGACAGGAATCCGAAGATATGTACATCTGGCAACCGGTAACTATAATGATTCTACAGCAAAACTATATACAGACTGTGGTATTTTTACCTGTGATGAACGTTTTGGAGAAGATGCAACGGCTGTATTTAATATGCTTTCCGGATATTCGGAGCCGAAGAAATGGAATCGTCTGATCGTTGCACCAATCTGGATGAAAAACCGTTTTCTGCAGCTGATCGAACGGGAAGCAGAACATGCAAAACAGGGTAAACCAGCGGAGATCACGGCGAAGATGAATTCTCTGTGTGATCCTGCAATCATTGCGGCACTCTATTATGCATCTTCCTGTGGAGTACAGATCAATCTGCTTGTTCGGGGTATCTGCTGCCTGAGAACCGGTATACCAGGTATCAGTGAAAATATCCACGTACGTTCGATCGTTGGAGAATTTCTGGAACACAGCCGTATTTTCTATTTCAAAAATAATGGAATTGATGAAATCTATATGGGAAGCGCTGACTGGATGCCACGAAATCTTGACCGCCGTGTGGAAATTGTATTTCCGGTAGAAGATGAACGTATTAAGAAAGAAATCCTGCATGTACTGGATCTGGAATTCCGTGATAATGTAAAGGCGCATATTCTGCAGCCGGACGGCACTTATGAAAAACAGGACAAGAGAGGAAAGGTTATTGTGAATTCCCAGATGGAATTCTGTAAGGAAGCACAGGCAAAAGCCAAAAAACAGAAGCATGAAGAGAAAAAACATGCTCGTGTATTTATCCCGGCAGAACCTGTGGCTGATCCGGAAGAATGATTTTCGAATCAGAAATGAATGAGAGGGAAGAGAAAAAATGAATAACGAAAAAGAAAGCTTTCTGAAAAGAAAGAACGTGATCATATCCTTCAAAAGGTATGGCATTGATGCAATGGGCTCTATGGCATTGGGCCTTTTTGCGTCACTTCTGATCGGTACGATCATAAATACGATCGGACAGAATGTGTGTCCGGGAAGTTTTGTGTCAGAAAAGCTGCTGGAGATTGGCGGTTATGCGACCAGTGTGACCGGTGCGGCAATGGCACTTGCAATTGGGCATGCACTTCAGGCACCACCATTGGTTATGTATTCGCTGTGTGCGGTCGGAGCTGCCTGTAATGCAATTGGTGGTTCCGGTGGTCCGTTGGCGGTGTTTTTTGTCGCAGTAATCACATGTGAGATCGGTAAACTGGTATCTAAGGAAACAAAAATAGATATCATAGTGACGCCGGCAGTGACTGTGATCGTTGGAGTGGTTCTTGCGATGCTTCTTGCACCGGTCTGCAAAAATATCTGTGATGCACTTGGAGCATTTATCGGATGGGCAACAGATCTTCGTCCGTTCTGGATGGGAATGATCATCTCTGTGGTCGTTGGAATCGTGCTGACACTTCCAATCAGCTCAGCGGCAATCTGCGCTGCGGTAGGAATCAGTGGAGGAGCAGTGCTTGCAGGACTTGCTGACGGCAGTGTGACAATGGAAGTCTGGAATGGTCTGGCACTTGCAGGTGGAGCTGCGACAGCAGGATGTTGTGCACATATGCTTGGCTTTGCAATCCTAAGCTTTCCGGATAATGGAGTTGGCGGATTTGTGGCACAGGGACTTGGAACTTCCATGCTCCAGGTTCCGAACCTTATGAAGAAACCTGTCCTGTGGCTGCCACCGGTGATTACTTCTGCGATTACAGGGCCGATTGCCACCTGCGTGTTCCATATGAGAAACAACGGACCGGCAATTTCTTCCGGAATGGGTACTTCCGGACTGGTAGGACCAATCGGGGTTGTTACCGGATGGACACAGATGCCGGAAGGATACCAGACAGGAGCGTTTGAGTGGATTGGCATGATTTTGATCTGCTTTGTACTTCCGCTTCTGATCACATGGGTGATCGGCAAGATTTTTCGTGCCAGAGGAATTATCAAGCCGGGTGATCTCAAGATAGACCTGGGCTAAAATAAGCGAAAAAACTGCTTTTTTGAAATTTTTAAAAAAAAATTAAAAAAAGACTTGCATTTTCCGATAAGCTGATATATACTAAGCAAGTCGGTTGACGCAAGGCCAGTTGGTCAAGGGGTTAAGACGTCGCCCTCTCACGGCGAAAACACGGGTTCGATTCCCGTACTGGCTGCTCTAAATATACAATAAGATGACTCGAACGGTGGTTCGGGTTATTTTTTTGCCCGAAAATCATAAAAGAATAGTATTTGACTTTTTACGGACAAATCATGTATGATATAGAACAAATGTTTGAAGATGGAAATATGAAAGAAAGGAAAAGAGCCATGGCAAAAAAGGAAACTTATGATGCGGGGAGCATATCTGTTCTGGAAGGACTGGAAGCAGTCCGCAAACGTCCTGGTATGTATATCGGAAGTGTCTCTCGAAAAGGACTGAATCATCTGATTTATGAGATTGTTGATAACGCAGTGGATGAGCATCTGGCAGGATACTGCAGTCAGATCCATGTGGTGCTGGAAAAAGATGGTTCCTGTACCGTAACAGATAATGGCCGGGGAATTCCGGTGGATATGCATGAGAAAGGGATGTCTGCGGAACGTCTGGTATTTACGACACTTCATGCAGGTGGTAAATTTGACAATTCTGCTTATAAAACAAGCGGTGGGCTCCATGGAGTCGGATCTTCCGTTGTGAATGCACTTTCTACTTATCTGGATATCAAGGTAAGCCGTGATGGATATGTACATCATGACCACTATGAACGCGGAATTCCTACGATCGAACTGGAGAACGGACTTCTTCCGAAACTTGGCAGGACAAAAGAGACCGGAACCTGCATCAATTTCCTGCCGGATCCGGAAATCTTTGAGAAAACACGTTTTTCTGCTACAGATGTTAAGAGCCGTCTTCATGAGACTGCTTATCTGAATCCGGAGCTGACGATCATTTTTGAAGATCTGCGTGGAACAGAGCCGGTCAAAGAAGAGTACCATGAGCCGGAGGGTATTGTGGGCTATATCCGTGACATGAATCACAGTACAGAGGCGCTTCATGAACCTGTTTATCTCAAAGGAGAAGCAGATGGGATTCAGGTGGAAGTTGCTTTTCAGTATACAAATGAATTCCGTGAGAATGTTCTTGGATTCTGTAATAATATCTACAATGCAGAAGGTGGTACACACCTGACCGGATTTAAGACAACATTTACAACAGTTATGAACACGTATGCCAGAGAAATCGGTATTCTCAAAGATAAAGATCCGAATTTTACCGGTGCGGATATCCGTAATGGAATGACGGCAGTCGTATCAATCAAGCATCCGGCACCTCGCTTTGAGGGTCAGACAAAGACAAAGCTGGATAACCAGGATGCAGCCAAGGCAACAGGAAAAGTACTGGGAGAGCAACTGGTCCTGTATTTTGACCGTAATCTTGAAACATTGAAAACGATTCTTTCCTGTGCGGAAAAGGCAGCGAAGATCCGTAAGACAGAGGAACGTGCCAAAACGAATCTTCTTACAAAACAGAAATATTCATTTGATTCCAATGGAAAACTTGCCAACTGCGAGAAAAAGGATCCTTCACAGTGTGAGATCTTTATCGTAGAGGGAGATTCTGCAGGCGGTTCTGCAAAAACAGCCCGTAACCGTAATTATCAGGCAATCCTTCCAATTAGAGGCAAGATTCTGAATGTTGAAAAAGCAACCATTGACAAAGTGCTTGCCAATGCGGAGATCAAGACTATGATCAATGCATTTGGATGCGGATTTTCTGAAGGATATGGAAATGATTTCGATATAAGCAAACTTCGCTATGACAAGATCGTGATCATGGCGGATGCCGATGTTGACGGTGCGCATATTTCCACACTGCTTCTGACATTGTTCTATCGTTTTATGCCGGAACTGATCTATGAAGGCCATGTATATATTGCGATGCCGCCACTCTATAAGGCAATGCCGAAAAAGGGACCGGAAGAATATCTGTATGATGATAAAGCACTTGAAAAATATCGTAAGACACATAAACCGGGAAGCTTTACTTTGCAGAGATACAAAGGTCTTGGAGAGATGGATGCAGAACAGCTGTGGGAGACCACGCTGAATCCTGAGACTCGAAGAATGAAACGCGTGGAGATAGAAGATGCACGTCTTGCATCCAGTGTGACAGAAGTTCTGATGGGCAGTGAAGTTCCGCCGCGTAAGGCATTTATTTACGAGCATGCAGCCGATGCAGAGCTTGATGTATAAGGTGGGATAAGATATGGAAACAAAACAGGAAAATGTAATTCGTACCGATTATTCGGAAATTATGCAGAAATCATACATCGATTATGCAATGAGTGTTATCATTTCCCGTGCTCTTCCGGATGTGCGTGACGGCCTGAAACCAGTACAGAGAAGAACGTTGTATGATATGTATGAACTGGGAATCCGTTATGACCGTCCGTATCGTAAATGTGCACGTATTGTCGGTGATACCATGGGTAAATATCATCCACATGGTGACAGTTCCATTTATGACGCACTTGTTGTTATGGCACAGGATTTCAAAAAAGGCAGAACACTTGTAGACGGACATGGTAACTTCGGTTCAATCGAAGGTGACGGCGCAGCTGCCATGCGTTATACAGAGGCACGACTGGAAAAACTGACACAGGATGTATTTTTGAGTGATCTTGATAAGAATGTAGTGGACTTTGTTCCGAACTTCGATGAGACGGAAAAAGAACCATCGGTACTTCCGGTGCGCATCCCGAACATTCTGGTAAATGGTGCAGATGGTATTGCGGTCGGCATGGCAACCAGTATTCCACCACACAATCTAGGGGAAGTCATCGATGCTGTCAAAGCATATATGAAAGATAACACGATCAGTGTCAAAGGACTGATGCGATATATCAAAGGGCCGGATTTTCCGACCGGAGGTATTGTGGTCAATAAAGATGATCTCCATAAGATCTATGAGACAGGGAGCGGCAAAATCCGCCTGCGTGGAAAAGTAGAAGTAGAGAAACTCAAAGGCGGAAGAAAACAGCTTGTCATTACGGAGATTCCATATACCATGCTGGGAGCAAACATTGGCAAGTTCCTGAATGACGTGGCATCTCTTATAGAAACAAAGAAGACAACAGATATCGTAGATATCTCCAATCAGTCTTCCAAGGAAGGCATCCGTATCGTACTGGAACTTAAGAAAGATACCGATGTGGAAAATCTGACCAATATGCTGTATAAGAAAACGCGTCTGGAAGATACGTTTGGCGTAAATATGCTGGCAGTTGCTGACGGCAGACCGGAAACATTAAGCCTGAAGCAGATTATTGAATATCACGTTGATTTTGTGTTTGAGATCACAACACGTAAATATCACACACTGCTGGATAAAGAACTGGAAAAACAGGAAGTTCAGGAAGGTCTGATCAAAGCGTGTGATGTGATCGACCTGATCATTGAGATCCTCCGTGGCAGTAAGAATCGTGAACAGGTCAAGAAATGTCTGGTAGAAGGAATTACAGAGGGAATTAAATTCAAGTCAAAAGCCAGTGAGAAGGCTGCTGCAAAACTTCTTTTTACAGAACGTCAGGCAAATGCCATTCTGGATATGCGTCTGTATAAACTGATCGGTCTGGAAATTGAAGCACTGCAGGCTGAGCATGAAGAGACGATGAAAAACATTGCTCTTTATAAAGATATCCTGGACAATTATGATTCCATGGCGGCCGTGATCATCAAAGACATGGACGCCATCAAGAAAGAATACGGAAGAAAACGCCGTACAGCGATTGAAAATGCAGAAGAAGCTGTCTATGAAGAGAAGAAGATGGAAGAGATGGAGGTCTGCTTCCTGATGGATCGCTTTGGCTATATGAAGCTTATAGATAAAAATGCTTATGAGCGAAACAAAGAAGCTGTTCATAATGAAAATAAATATGTATTCAACTGTATGAATACAGACAAGATCTGTATATTTACAGATACAGGCAAGATGCATACGATCAAAGCCGTTGATATACCGCTTGGCCGTTTCCGCGACAAGGGAACACCGGTGGACAATCTCAGTAATTATGACAGTTCCCAGGAACGCATGCTTTATGTGGCACCGGTAGGACAACTGCGTTCAGACAGGTTGCTGTTTGTGACAAAGACTTCTATGTGCAAACTGGTAGAAGGTGCGGAATTTGATGTGGCTAAACGAACGATCGCGTCAACAAAGCTGGCGGATGAAGATGAACTGATCTTTATTGGCAGTGCTTCCGAGATGGAGCAGATTGTGCTACAGAGCCATGGAGGCTGCTTCCTGCGATTCCTGACACAAGAAGTTTCGACAATGAAGAAAACTGCACTTGGTGTGCGGGGCATGAAACTGGCAGACGATGATTATCTGGAGCATGCATACCTTCTGGCAGGTCATCAGGAATATACGATTTCCTATCATGATAAAGAATATGCACTGAATAAAGTGCGGCTTGCAAAGCGGGATACGAAGGGCATAAAGCCGAGGATATAAAAAAAACCTTGCTTTTCCGGAAGTAAGGTGCTAGAATGAGGTTAACATGATAACGGACAACAAGAGAGTGGACTTCGGTCCACTCTTTTTGCGAGATGCTCCGGATGTGCGAAAGGCAGGTGGAAATATGAGCAGACGGGATGAATATGAACAGAAAGCAGAAGCATTGCTGGCACCGATCGTTGAGGGCCAGGGATTCGAACTGGTAGATGTAGAATATGTGAAGGAAGCAGGAAACTGGTATCTTCGTGGATATATCGACAAGCCGGGTGGAATTACTGTTAACGATTGTGAAGCAGTCAGCAGAGCGTTCAGTGATAAACTGGATGAGAACGATTTTATTGAAGACAGCTATATCATGGAAATCAGTTCGCCGGGTCTTGACAGACCACTGAAAAAGGAGAAGGATTTTGCCAGAAGCATGGGTAAACTGGTAGAGATCCGGACCTATCGTCCAATCGAAAAGCAGAAAGAATTCTGTGGGATTTTAAATGCATATGATGAAAGCAGTGTGACGATCGATGAGGACGGGCAGTTACGCACATTTGACAAAAAGGATATTGCCTTGATCCGTCTGGCAATTGAGTTTTAAATACGATTCAGATATGCTTTGATAAAATAGGAGGAAATAACAAAAATGAACAAAGAGTTAATGGAAGCCCTGGATATCCTGGAAAAAGAAAAAAACATCAGCAAGGATACATTACTGGGTGCGATTGAGCAGTCCCTGATCCAGGCTTGCAAAAACCATTTTGGTAAAGCAGATAATGTGCATGTGACGATCAATCCGGAAACATGTGATTTCAGCGTTTACGCAGAACGTGAAGTAAAGGAATTCGTAGATGATCCGGCACTGGAAATTTCCCTGGTGGATGCACAGAAAATCAATGCAAATGCAGAACTGGGAGATATGATCAAAGTTGAGATCCATTCTAAAGAATTCGGCCGTATTGCAACGCAGAATGCAAAGAACGTAATTCTTCAGAAAATCCGTGAGGAAGAACGTAAAGTCCTTTATGATCAGTATTATGGAATGGAAAAAGAAGTTGTCACAGGTATCGTACAGCGTGTAATGGGCAAAAATGTCAGTGTAAATCTTGGCAAGGCAGACGGTATCTTGAGTGAGAACGAGCAGGTGAAAGGTGAGGAATTTGAGCCTACAGAAAGAATCAAGGTTTATATCCTTGAAGTCAAAGATACACCGAAAGGACCTCGTATCCTTCTGTCCAGAACACATCCGGGACTTGTAAAACGTCTGTTTGAATCTGAAGTTGCCGAAGTGAAAGACGGAACTGTTGAGATCAAGAGTATTGCCAGAGAAGCAGGTTCCCGTACCAAGATTGCTGTATGGAGCAATGATCCGGATGTAGATCCGGTAGGTGCATGCGTTGGTATGAACGGTGCAAGAGTCAATTCCATCGTAGAGGAACTGCGTGGTGAGAAGATCGACATCATCAACTGGGATGAAAACCCGGCAATCCTGATTGAGAATGCACTGAGTCCGGCAAAGGTTATCGCTGTTATGGCGGATCCGGATGAAAAGACTGCACTGGTAGTCGTTCCGGATTATCAGTTGTCTCTTGCAATTGGTAAAGAAGGACAGAATGCACGTCTTGCGGCTCGTCTGACCGGATTTAAGATCGATATCAAGAGTGAGACTCAGGCAAGAGAGTCTGGAGAACTGTATGACTATGATGACGAGGACGAGTACTACGACGAAGAGGAGTACAGTGAAGAAGGTGCTGTAGAGTCAGAAAAAACAGAGACTGAAGAAACAGAGGAAGTTTCAGAAGAAACTACTGTTGAAGAATAAGCTATGAAGACAAAGAATAAAACACCTCTGCGCCAGTGTACCGGCTGCAGAGAAATGAAAAGTAAGAAAGAAATGATCCGTGTACTGAGAACTCCGGAGAATGAGATCGTGCTTGATGCAACAGGCAGAAAAAACGGAAGAGGTGCGTATGTATGTCTTTCCCAGGAATGTCTGGAAAAAGCCGTAAAAACCCGGGGACTGGAACGGTCACTGAAGACCGCAATACCGGATGAGGTCTATGAAGACCTGAAAAAGGAGTTAAACGATATTGAAAAACAACAATAAAGTTTTATCACTGCTGGGGCTTGCCACAAAAGCAGGTAAGATAGCCAGCGGAGAATTCTCCACAGAGAAATCTGTGAAGAGCGGAAAAGGTTTTCTGGTACTGGTTGCGGCAGACGCATCCGAAAATACAAAGAAAAAATTCCGTAATATGTGTGAGTTTTACGAAGTACCGGTATATTTCCTCGCGGATAAAGAGGAACTGGGAAAATTCTGCGGCAAGGAATTTCGTGCCAGTCTGGCGGTACAGGATGAGAACTTTGCGAAAGCAATGCTGAAAGAACTTGAGAAGATGGAACAGTAAATGTAAACAGTGTGATCCAGAATCAGCAAGATCCGAAGTCATTGGCGTGAAGGAGGAATCAATGTGCCGAAGAGCAGAGAGCATGAACCTGCCAGAATAAAAGAACATTTATCACAAAGGGGAAAGGAGCAGATTACCAACGTGGATAATTCCAGAACAGATGAAAAAATGGTAACAACTAAACCGGAAGCAGAGAAGACAGAGGCTCCCAAAAAGAAAAAAAATATTATTCGTGTATATCACGCACAGAATGCAAGTGACGGTGGCAAAAACAGACCGAAACGTCCGGCATCAGATAAAAAACCGGCTGCAAGACCGCAGCAGAAACCACAGGCTGTAAAACCGGCTGAACCGGTACAGCAGAAACCGGCTGCAGAAGCAGCACCAAAGAAACCGCAGGCAGCGGCACCGTCTGAGACTCCGGAGACAAAGAAACCGACAGAGATCAGACAGGCAGCACCGGTACAGAACAATTCTGCAAGACCGCAGAGACAGGAACAGTCCGGTTACAATAATAACAGAGGACAGAACCGCCAGAATAATCGTGACGGAAGAGATTCAGGCCGTGACAATCGTGGTGGAGATAACAGAGGAAACCGTGATTTCCGTGGCGGAGAAAAAAGATTTTCTGATCGCAATGGAAATAATGGACAGGGTCGTCCGAATCGTGACGGAAATCGTCCGGCCAGACCACAGGGTGAAGGTCGTCCGGCACGTCAGGGTGATGGAAATGGCCGTCCGATGAGAGGTCAGGGTGGACGCCCGCAGCAGGGTGGCCAGGGAAGACCAGGACAGGGCGGAAACGGAAGACCGGATAACAGAGGTGAAGGACGCTTTGGCGGAAACAACCGTGGCGGACAGAGAAATGGCGGCGGAAGAAGAGAGAATGACGCTGTATTTACACCAGAACTGACAAAAACATCCAAAGACAGCAAGAGAGAGCGTGACAGAGAGAATAAGAACAAAAAGAAAGACTTTGAGAAATCCGGTGTAGGTCATAACAGACCGAACCAGGGTGGAAGAAGAAATCTTTCCAGAATTCCGAAAGCTCTTCAGAAACCGACTCCTCAGCCAAAACAGGAAGAGAAGAAACCAGAAGTAAAAGAAATCACACTTCCGGAGAAAATGACAATCCGTGAGCTCGCAGAAGCTATGAAGATGCAGCCGTCTGTAATCGTTAAAAAACTGTTCCTGGAAGGAACTATGGTAACGGTAAACCATGAGATCGACTTTGAAAAAGCACAGGAGATCGCACTGGATTATGATATTATCGCAGAGCCGGAAGAGAAAGTAGACGTTATCGAAGAACTTCTGAAAGAAGACGAAGAAGATGAAGCGGATATGGTTTCGAGACCGCCGGTAGTCTGTGTCATGGGTCACGTTGACCATGGTAAAACATCTCTTCTGGATGCAATCCGTGATACACATGTAACCAGAGGGGAAGCAGGTGGAATCACACAGCACATTGGTGCATCTGTAGTTGAGATCAATGGACAGAAGATCACATTCCTGGATACACCGGGACATGAAGCATTTACTGCAATGCGTATGCGTGGTGCAAACTCCACAGATATCGCAGTACTTGTTGTTGCAGCAGATGATGGTGTTATGCCACAGACTGTTGAGGCAATCAGCCATGCGAAAGCAGCGGGTGTTGAGATCATTGTTGCAATCAACAAGATCGATAAACCAAGTGCAAATGTGGAAAGAGTAAAACAGGAACTTTCCGAATATGAACTGATTCCGGAAGACTGGGGTGGAAGTACTATTTTTGTACCGGTATCTGCCCATACAGGAGAGGGAATCGATACACTGCTTGAAATGATCCTTCTTTCTGCAGAGGTACTGGAACTCAAGGCAAATCCGAATCGTGCGGCAAGAGGTCTTGTTATTGAGGCTCAGCTTGATAAAGGTAAGGGACCGGTTGCCACAATTCTTGTACAGAAAGGTACACTTCATGTAGGCGACTTTATTGCAGCAGGCGCATGCAGTGGTAAAGTGCGTGCAATGATGGATGACAGAGGCAGACGTGTCAAAGAAGCAGGTCCTTCTACACCGGTTGAGATCCTTGGCCTCAGTGATGTTCCGAATGCAGGTGAGATCCTGATGGCATTCCCGAGCGATAAGGAAGCCAAGAGCTTTGCAGCTACATTCGTTACTGAAAACAAGAAACATCTGCTTGAAGAAACAAAAGGCAAACTTTCTCTGGATAACCTGTTTGATCAGATCCAGGCAAGTGACCTCAAAGAGCTTCCGATCATCGTTAAAGCAGACGTACAGGGTTCTGTCGAGGCTGTTAAACAGAGTCTGACCAAGCTGTCCAATGAAGAAGTTGTTGTTCGTGTGATCCACGGCGGTGTTGGAGCTGTCAATGAGTCTGATGTATCTCTGGCAGCTACATCCAATGCGATCATTATCGGATTCAATGTTCGTCCGGATGCTATGGCAAAACAGCTGGCTGATCAGGAGGGCGTAGATCTTCGTCTTTACAAAGTTATTTATCAGGCAATCGAAGATGTGGAAGCTGCTATGAAAGGTATGCTTGATCCGGTATACGAGGAAAAAGTTATCGGCCATGCAGAGGTTCGTCAGCTGTTCAAAGCTTCAGGTGTCGGTACAATTGCAGGAAGTTATGTTCTGGATGGTATTTTCCAGAGAAACTGCAAGGTACGTATTACACGTGAAGGCGAGCAGGTATTCGAAGGTGAACTTGCTTCTCTGAAGCGCTTCAAGGATGATGTTAAAGAAGTAAAAGCAGGATACGAATGTGGCCTTGTATTTGACGGATTCAACGATGTGAAAGAAGAAGATAAAGTAGAAGCTTATATCATGGTAGAAGTGCCAAGGTAATTGGAAATACCGAGATAGGAGTGAATCATAAATGAGAAAAAACAGTATTAAGAATACAAGGATCAATGGTGAGGTTCAGAAAGAACTCAGTACGATCATCAGAAATGAAGTCAAAGATCCTCGCATTCATCCAATGACTTCAGTCATGGCTGTGGAAGTTGCGCCTGATCTTAAGACCTGCAAGGCATTTATCAGTGTCCTGGGCAACAAAGAAGCAAAGGACGCAACGATCCAGGGCCTGAATAAGGCAGAGGGATATATCAGAAGACAACTTGCAAAAAATCTCAATCTGAGAAATACACCGGAGATACGTTTCATTCTTGATGAATCGATTGAGTATGGTGTGAATATGTCAAAACTGATTGATGATGTTGCCAGAAGAGATGCTTCTTTAGGGAAGACTGAGGAAGAGTAAGAGGTGTGTTCATGAAAAATATAGCAGAAGTACTGGAAGGTGTGAAAACTGTCGGAATCGGTGGACATATCCGTCCGGATGGCGACTGTGTCGGCTCCTGTATGGCTCTGTATCTGTATATCAGAAAATATTTTCCGGATATTGATGTGAATGTTTATCTGGACCATCCGAAGCCGATCTTCGGACATATTGAATCTATCGATGAAATAAAAACAGAAGTGGAAGAAGAAAGAATCTTCGATCTTTTTATTACCTGTGATGTAAGTGCCAGAGACCGTCTGGCGCTTGCTGACAATCTGTTTGAGCATGCAAAGAAAACAGTATGCATCGATCATCATGTGAGCAATTCGGGATTTGCAGATGTGAATCATATCCGTGGAGAGGTTAGCTCCTGCTGTGAAGTACTGTATGGAATTCTGGATCCGGATAAAGTGGATCTTGCGGTTGCAACGGCTGTTTATACAGGAATGATCCATGACACAGGCGTTTTTCAGTATTCTTCTACATCACCGGAAACCATGAGGATTGCAGGAGAACTGATGAAGACGGGAATCCCGTTCAGCAGGATCATAGATGAATCTTTTTATCAGAAAACATATATCCAGAATCAGGTTATGGGAAGAGTTCTTGCAGAAAGTATTCTTCTTCAGAACGGTACATGCATCATCGGATATCTTCGAAAGAAAGATATGGATTTTTATGGCGTGACAGGAAGCGATCTGGATGGCATTGTCAGTCAGCTCCGACTTACCCGAGGCGTGGAAGTAGCAATCTTTATTTATGAGCTGGAGACACAGTCATTCAAAGTATCCCTTCGCTCCAATGGCAGGGTAGATGTGAGCAAGGTGGCAGTCTTCTTTGGAGGCGGTGGACACACCAGAGCAGCGGGCTGTGACCTGCAGGGCTCTATGTATGATGTGATCAATAATATTACAGCAGAAATTGAAAAACAGCTGACAGAAGAGGAGAACGCATAATGGATGGCGTATTGAATATCCGTAAGGAAAAAGGATATACTTCTTTTGATGTTGTTGCAAAACTCCGTGGAATCCTTCATATGAAGAAAATCGGACATACCGGGACACTGGATCCGGAAGCAGAAGGTGTGCTTCCGGTTGTTCTCGGAAAGGCAACGAAGCTGGTTGATCTTCTGACGGAAAAACAGAAAACATACGAGGCACTTCTTCATCTGGGGCTGGAAACAGATACCCAGGATATGACAGGAACGGTTCTTGAAGAAAAGCCTGTCGAAGTAACAGAAGAAGAGGTACGTACGGTGATCAGGAGTTTCCTAGGGGAACAGCAGCAGATTCCACCGATGTATTCTGCTCTGAAAGTAGACGGGAAGAAACTCTATGAACTGGCCCGTGAAGGTAAGACAGTAGAGCGAAAGCCGCGTGCTGTACAGTTTTATGAGATTGAGATTAAAAAGATAGAGCTTCCATATGTGCGATTTTCTGTGACCTGTAGTAAGGGAACATATATCCGTACATTATGTCATGACATCGGACAGAAACTCGGATGTGGCGGCTGTATGGAAGAATTGCTCCGCACCAGATCCGGGAATTTTGTCTGGGAAGACAGTATGACACTTGCGCAGGTTGAGGAAGCGGTAAGAAATGGTACAATTGGAGACCGGGTGATCAGTATCGGGCAGGTCCTGAAGGATTATCCGGAAATTTTTTGTACACGGGAAGGCGACCGCCTTCTGGAAAATGGAAATGCGCTTGCTGAGAGATTTGTCAGAGGAGAGCACAAAGAAGGCTGGGTGCGCATGTACGCCAGTGACGGAACTTTTACAGGTATTTTTCAGTGGGATGCAGGGGAGAAGAAATATTATCCGGTGAAAATGTTCTGAATAATAAAGTGACGATTTGGCAGGTGCTGAATAGTCACCAATCAGACATAAACTGGTGTGACAGGAGAGATTATGGAATACCTGAAGATAGAGGGTGAGTTTCCAAAGCTTGCCAACTGTGCAGTAACAATGGGAAAATTTGACGGGATTCACCGTGGCCACAGGAAGCTGGTTGAGAAGATCAGGGAGCGGAAGACACTTGGAGAACAGGCTGTCCTTTTTGCCATTGATGCTTCCAGCAACATGATCCTTACCAGCCAGGAGCGCGCTTCCCTTCTTGAAAAGCTTGGCGTGGATGTGCTGGTAGAATGCCAGTTAAATGACAGGATCCGGCATATGAAGGCTGAGAATTTTATAAAAGAGATTCTTATGGGAGATCTTGGGGCATCCTACGTAGTAGTAGGAGAGGACAACCGGTTTGGCTTTGAGCGGAAAGGTACGCCCCGGCTTCTTATGGAATTTGGAGAAAAGTATGGCTTTGATGTGGAAATCCTTTCCAAAGAAATGGATGGACACAGGAAGATCAGCAGTACCTATATCAGAGAAGAACTGAAAAAAGGAAATATGGAGAAAGTTACTTCCCTTATGGGAAGGGATTACTTTGTGGAAGGCCAGGTGGTGCATGGCAGGGGAATGGGACATAAGGTCCTGCTTCCCACCACCAATCTCGTGCCTCCCAGGACCAAGATCCTGCCGCCAAACGGTGTGTATGTGACAAGCTCTTATTTCGGGGATAAGATATACCACGGAATTACCAACATTGGCTGTAAGCCTACGGTTGGTGAGAGCTTTATAGGGGTGGAAACCTATCTTTTTGACTGTAAGGAAGATCTCTACGGAGAGGAATGCCGGGTGGATTTCAAAAAGTTTTTGAGGCCGGAACGGAAATTTCCCTCTCTTGAGGCGCTGAAGAGCAGACTTCTGGCGGATGCAGAGGATGGCCGGAGATTTTTTGAAAAAACTGAGAAATAATATCGGGAAGAAAAACGAAAAAAACAGTTTACAGAATCTGGCGGGTATGCTATACTAGGCAAGGTGTGAGTAGGTTTAGTGTTACTGTGAACGAAGTGAACAGTAACGGTTTAGTCCTTGCGTTCACATATCAGACAGCCC